>JGI24158J21664_10000391_pt1 | contig 38358 bp, 30 predicted proteins | sample Ectturendosymbi3_FD_21664 | JGI IMG/M metagenome (IMG submission 21664) | reverse complement strand
CTTGTCAACACTTATGCAGTGCGCGGCAGAACCAAAGTATTGCGCGGGGGTTCTAGGCCAGCTGCGCGGCCGCGCAACCGCGCGGCTTAGAGGGAACATTGCTGGTAGTGCGTCGTCGCTGGTAGCTGAACTGTGAAAGTTATGCCGGTTCATTGCAAAACACACGATTTCGAGGTTAGTTCGGGTGAAATATTTAAACCACGTGACGTTGTTTGTCAAGATTTCTCGAGCAAATTACAGCTTGCATTTCAAGAAACGCGTAACTGCAGCAGGCATCACTTTGTCCGTCACGGTCACGGTATAGTGCCCACCATTTGGCCCTGTATTTCACAACCGCAATACGCATTTTTTTTCAAACGCATCACCGCATTTGTCCCTGTTCAGACTTCTCAATCCATGTACGTTAGACCCGCACAAATTTTCGATGTTGCGCTGTTGTTTACACAAGTTGTCTGCCTGCTTTGAATTTCATATTTGCACTAACTGTTGCAAACCATCTATTCGCCTGTCGAATGTATGTTTCATTTCCGCCGCACATCATCACCCAGTTTGAATCGCAACAAGTCAGAAAAAGCAGGTAATTAGCTCATCAAAACCGAATCAACATTCGCATTTCATCAAGCATTACAAGTGCCTTCGGCGTTGCGAAGTTTTAGTGCGAGTTCACGAATCTGGCGCCCAAGATGCATCCGGACGTTTGTCAAATATGCGCAAGTGTAATAAAACGCAGGGAAAATTAAGAAATGCGATGAATTCAGGTTGGAATAGAAAAATAAAAGTCTCCAAGTTCAACTGAATCTCTTCGCCACAATACCGTGCGCATTTCGTCCGTCAAAAACAACGGAAACGATAGACCCGCAGATCATGTGGGACTGAAGACCTCAACAGCGTCAAAGGGCATCTCGTTCTACACAGTTGGTGCTTCCGTGGGTTTTCGCCTGGTGACACTGAGCAGGCCATTGCGGGAAATCATGATCGCAAGTGCATTGAGATAGCCTGAATCTTGTGCTGAAACGTTCTGCTCAAGAACATTCAAACGAGCTTGAAACACTTGCTCTGAAGATCTTCATAAAACTCAAAACCCAATGAGACCAATAACATCAAAAATGAGCGGTTTGTCAGAATTTAGCGCAGTGCTGAGGCTCAGCTTTATCGAATACCTCGGTTTCGCAGAAAAACACTTGGACACCTGATCGTTATTGCAAGTATATAAAGAAATCAATCCGAGCTTTGCCCTTCCAATATTTTCAGTGTTTTGTCTGCCAGTAGTTGCGTATATTCGTAGTCTTGCCAAAGACAGGTTTGCAACAACTTTTGCAGTGAAAACCGTGAAAGCAACATGCAAAACTATTTCAAAAAATATTTGAAAAAATGAGATACTTTACATTACAATTTACAAACAATCGTTACAATCAATGCATCCCTGTGTCCAAATAGGAATATGACATACCCACTGTCTCTGCAATCTGCAAAACTCGTTTTGCGAGAAGACGTTCGGGCAAGTCACAAATTACCCTTTCCAATGCCAAATGGTTTGAAAGGCTGCTTGTTTCAAATAGCTCAGCTCGTGCACACCTCCATCAATTCAATACCACTGGTTAGGCCATGCTTCTGTCTTGCAGTTATTGGTCACAACCAATGACTACCGTTAACAAAACCGGTATATTTTGTAAATACAACCCAAAGTTTCTGTTTTCCCCAAAAGGCTCAAGTCAGCTTACAAACCACTTTTATGTATAAAGGTCTTTCAGAATTTGTTGTTGCCATAAATCATCCACGACTCTTAATTCTGTTGCGCCGTGCTTACTCATGTTGAAGCACATATGGCACTGCCTCAGCCAAATCGTGCCACCAACGTTTTTACATAATGCTATGTCCATTTCACTTCACTAACAGTTGAAACATAAAATTATTGAGATCTTTGCTGAGTTTCCTCCTTCAACCACCTCGTATATTTCTCAATCAGGCCAAACACCAGGCACGAATTACCGTCTTAACAAGCCAAAGACTCACCTTGCGATTCTTATTAAATAAAACGAAACAACCTCATTTTTTATTTTCACATTAGAATACAAGTAAAATGTCTATTTTTGTTGCAATTACAAAAAAGACAGTTATTATCATGCGTAGTTGTTTTTAATATGATTCTTGGTTGGTTCATGTGTAACAAAAATTAAATGTTTTGTCGCTTTTTTGTTGTTTTCGATCCTTTGGACGTTTTTAGCGTCTCAAACTGGATATAAGCCGAATAGGCTGATTAAACGGATCTGCTCCATAAACCTGTATGGAATGTCGGTACGCTTGCCAGCAGGCGCGTTGAAAGATATCAAGAAGAGACTCCAATCCTGCTATATCTTTGGTTTGCTTGCCATGAGTGGTTTAATCACTAAAGCTAAAGTCGAAGTGCGATGCTTCCTTTCAACGCAGAGGAATAGCGAATAGACAAATGACGTCACAAAACCTTTGCTTCCTCTTTCGAGAGATTGCTCCACCTTGGGTGTTTTCAGGTATTTCCCCCTAAAATTCCCGGTCGTCTTTCCCTACGAATGCTGGCGAGCGAGTCATGAGCAAAGACAACGACTTCAGGCCTTAAATGGAGTTGTCCGTTTTCAACTTACTGCCACGTGAGGCAATGTTTTTGTATTCAGTTGCTGTTCGTGACGTGAAAATGTTCGCTCGGCTGCTGCAGTAATATATGATCGTTTTCCATGCTGTTCATCGGGCGTATGGTATACCAGTGTGTATACTGGATCATGCACGACGATACACCACTTGAGAAATGGCGTACCAAGTGTGTAGGTGAAACTAGACCAACACCCTGAACTTTAAAATTTTTTAACTTATATAATCAACTACAGATCAGTGTTTCTCAAGGTAGGAGCAATCTCTAGATGGGACACGGAAACATTTTTCTGCAGTGTGACAGCATTTTGGTGGGACATTTAATAAATTGATATATGGAAAGCATTTATATCAAGATATTTGAAACACAGGACCTTTTTACGCTCTTCATTTCATATTCAGTCTAGTCATGAAGTGAATCAAGTGGGACATGGGAGAAAAAAGAATGAGAAACATTGACGTAATAATATAATTGGTAAGATGTACAGGCTTTTGAAAAATCTCGGAAAGGATTTTTACCACGGCAAGAACGGTTGAAGAGCATTGGTTTACCCAACTGACGTAAGCTAGACATGTAATATATAGGCTGTAACAACAGAATCTCTTGCTGCGCTGAGCATTTGTCATGCGACGCCTTTGAGTGGGTGCCCTTTGTTCTAATTACCAGGTTTATTGTCTAGAATAGAATTGTCTGTGTCTTTCGCCGTGTGCGTCTCGATTCCAGTTCCCAATGAAGTTGATGGTTTTTGAAGCAAAGGATGCTCTTCATACTTTGGCCGCACCTTTCGTCACCACTTTTCACAGTTTGATGTTCTGATTTTGCTCACAGCAGATATTAATTCTTACCTTTTCCATTCACGAGCAGATTACGCCACTTTGTTTTGCAAATTCGTTGCGAATGGTCAGCTGCTTGCCCTTTCCACGAGTGATATGCAGTCACTTTTAAATGAATGTAATTAAGTACAGTTTGATAATTGTAGTTGTAACTGAGGTTGCTGTAACTGAAGCCATCCAGTGGTGTGAAAATCGTGTCTCGCAGCTCATTTTTTTGCCCGTGAAACCAAAAATGATGGCCACGCGAATGTTTGCTCAAAATGGCCCACAAAGTCAAACGTAATGGTCCTCTTGCACCGGAAAACACCTTTTGCACTGGTGTACCAATTAGCAAATGCACTGAAAGCAGAAGTTGTCTGCGAGGACAGCAAGTTCGCCCATCACTGCCGTAGACACTGTGTAACGAATTTTTTTGTTTGCTGTGTCATCTGCAACATGTGTGTCAGAGGACTGCCCTCAGGCTGCATGGTTCTGGTGGCAAGACTACGCTTTCTGATTAGAGAATGACTTTCTGGGGAAAATTCTTGCACAAAGAGGAACCGTGTGGCAAGTTTTTTTTCACTCACAAGTTGAATTTATTGGCGCGAACAAGTGGAAGTTAAAAAACGCCAAAAAACATGCCAGGTTGTCCAATCGAGCATACCATGACAGTTACTTAATTTTTTCCCACGTTTTGACGTCTGTGGCCGTGGTGGAGTTAAATTGTAAGATATGATGAAATTAAATGAAGACAAATTTTATAAATTTATATATGGGTTGTATGGGTCCACTAAGTTATCAATACAGTTGCGCATAAGTGCTGGATCGCAACCGGTGTCTATCGTAGCTTGTGATGCGCAAGACTCGGCGTGGCAGTGAAAGTGTAAACCCAGCAGATAAAATTAAACTCTTCTCAGATTGCCATAATCTTTTCACATTGAAGCAGATGATTTTGGTCTGCAGCAATTTTAACGTGACGCCTGAAAGACGACATTCAGCATCCTTAGACCAACCTCTGTGTAGCTGGACCACATTAGCTACCGTAGGTATGGTCCACGCGTGTCAAAACGATCTGGACATAACAGGACCTCGTCGTGATTAAACCTTTTTCTGATTTTGTAAAAAGTTTTCTTGTATATTGTATCAGCCAAAGATGTCGGTACCTCATTTTTAAAACTCGTACTGACAATTTATGCTCAGAGAAGGGGTCTCCAAACTGCGGCCCGCAGGCCAAAACCGGTCCGCGGAGACATTTTGTCAATAATGAAAAAATAATGTATTCACGAAAAGTTTATTGATTTGTAGAATGTAACATATCCCGAAACAATCTCATTGCGTAAGATGCCCGACCTTCGAACTATTGTGTAATAGCTCATGTGGCGCCTTGAGAAAAACGTTTGGAGACCCTGGTTTAGAGCATTACGGTTTATTCTATACGTGTACGACTGATTAAAAATATTTTGTTCATAACTTTTGGTTATTGGCGAGAAAAAGGTTGATATCCGTGTAGTTGATACACATAGTTACTTTCTGTAACCTTTGTGAAAAGCCACAATTTCGCACTTTTTTAGCCCAGAGCGTAAGCGCGTTCTTTACGCAAAAATTGAAGACTTGAGCCAAAACGGGAGTTAAAGCATTTTCGTACACTTTAAGGATGTGTTGCTCACGGATGTGGATAAAAGGCTATGGGAACTTGTTCGAAAATATTTAATACAGAATTAGCATGGACACACGGTTGATTCCATATTTTACCCATGATTATTAAATGTAATCTGGATTCAAGCACGTACAGTATACTGTAATTTAGTTGAAGATTTTGCGAAATAAATGTGACTAAAACTGTAATTTACAATTTTGCCAACATTTTCCCTCTAAATAAAAAAGCAATTGGCTTTACGCACTGAATGATGCACATTTCAGTACGCTCTTTCAAGTTATTCAAAGTTTCCATCTTTCAGGATTCGGAATGCCGCACTCTACAAAGCCGAGTGCTACATGACGCTGTTGGTAGAAACTGTTGCATGACGCGGTTGACGGAAGTGATGAAAAAATCTTTAAAAACATTTTGACTTTTTCACACTTCTACAGTGCTGTGAGTTTAAGAGATTCCTTAAGTTTAAAAGTGAAATCTTTCGTCCGTGCAAGCACGATACTTCTAACTTCTGTGTACGCACATAAGTGTGAAAAGCACAGGCATTAAAAATGACTGCAATAAAAGTTCAGCTTTATGGCCATTCACAAACCTTAACACCGTTACAAGCCTTCAAGTCTGCATTTAAAAAATCGCATTCACCTGCAGTTTCGGGGCTACTGTACACGCAGTGGTTCTCAACCTTTTTAACGCCGCGGCCCAATACAAAAATCTAAACATTTTTGCTGCACAATTTCACGCAACAGTAATATGCTTAAAAATTTCATTTCTTTCATGCAATGTTTGCGCCTTTGCTTTTGATAGCAAATCAATCTGATGCGGGGCTCCAATGACGTCAAGCAAACTTGCATTTCATCGCCATTATCAGGACTCTCTCCCTGTTTTTAATTATAATTTCACTCAGTGCTGAAAATCCATACTTGCAAAACCATAAGATGCAAATGGTGAGATACTTTTGACAGCTTTCGAGTTGTTCATTAGATAAGATTCCCTTTTGGAAAGCCAAAACTCGTGTATGTTCTTTTGGACAAATTTTGGTTGATAAAAATGTTGAGTTTTTATCAATGAATTGTTCTTCTGCTTCCCTAGGTAGGCTGGAAGTATCGTTTTTTCCCAATGAGTTAATTACCCATAAAAGTTATTTACGCCGACATCGGGGAACTAATTTCGAAGTGATAACTGCAGATTGGTCAGTGTGTTCAATATTTCAGGAATAATCCTCATTTTCAACGGAAATTCATCAACACTAGGAAATGTATCGAACATTTAATTTCGTTTGAATTTTACTTTACCACAATGGATTTTTTTGTGAAATGAAGTTAATTTTGAAGTTGTTGTGATTCAAATTTGGTATTGTCCTTGAAAACTTTTATTTTTAAACTATTTACTTTGTCGAACAAATCTGAAGCAAATGAACTTCAAACCACCGAAGTTCCTCACGAATGGAAGATCCAGTCTTTTTTGAATTCATACGAAATAAATAATTAACTTAAGGTGTCAATTTGCACATACACTTTAACGTTTTTTCTTTCGCCAGCCATGATAGAACAAACAATCGCATGCCAAATCCATCGCTTTACATAGTTTTTAAAAAAAGTTGAGTTTGAAGAGGTCAAGACTTCATGGAGTTTACCATTTGAATAACCTGACTCATAACTGAAAGCAAATTTGGTGGAAAAGCTTTGAAGACGACAGCTTCTCTGTGGATCACGCAATCCACAATGGCCACATTTTGATTTTTGGCGCAGGTACCTAACAAACGCTTTATTTCTTTTAAAATAATGGACAAGCACTGACACAGTTCTTCCACTGCAACTTCAAAAACAAAATATTTTCATTTCCCAACTCAAGTATATAGCCTCCCCTCTAGTTGTGGTTTTCGATCGATTCTTTCCAAAACAAGCATTGGTTTACAGTTTTAAACATTTTATATTTTTTATAAATCGAATATATGCAATAAAGTTAGTTTTTCCCACATTCTCAGTCGATTCATGCACTTGTAGAGCCCATAGCAAAGACAACTGATCTTCTTGTGCATCGAAGTGTTCACGCGCTTGATCTGTTACGTAGGAAGATAACTTTTCAGTTGTTCGCAAAATTGTATCATTTACTAATGGAACTTTGGTCGGTGTCTCTGCGATATCAGTTACAGTAACAATTTTGACAGTAATGGCTACTGCTGGTGCAGTATAAATGATTCTGCATCTGCATGCACTTTTTTCGCTAAGCCAAAAGTTGAACAACTAAAAAGCTTGCACATCAGCCCTAAAGTGGCACAGATTGATGTTTATTTTAGGGCTCAAAGCAATTGTTGTTTCCAACAAAAATGCCCTGCACATTCCAAATTATTGGCGGCACCCATGAAAACACTCACCGTACACAAGCAGGTTGAGAAACACTGCAGCATACAGTTAGGTATTGATACAACTACACGCTGTTTTGTGGCAGTTTGAAAGGGCAAGTGGTTCTTCAATCGCTCAAAACAAACCGCGTGGAAAAGTCTTTGCTGCGCATTAAGTAAGATTTAAACTTAGAGACAGCAGACAATTAGGTATGGGTAAAACCAGTCTGAATTTCGCTGGTTTCAATATTTTGAAATGGGTCCGAATTTCTGTCGGGTCTTTTCCTACCATACACTATTTGCTTCGGTCAACCGATATAATTATATCAGGTCTGCCACTGGAACTAAGAAAATAAGGGTTTATTTCAGTTCATTCATGCGATCAAATTAAGGGGGCCACTTCTCAGTGGTTTTCTCTTCAGCAAAGTTCTTAAGAACTCTTTTGGTCGCAACTCTTGAGTGCCGCTTAAATCGCCTACTGTTCTGCTGCAAAACCTTATGCAGATCCAGAATAACAGACTTATTTGGGAAAGCTGAGCAGTCTGACTTGACACAGGCCCTGGCAAATGAAAAAAAACTGTCAAGCAGAAATATTTGGGTGTGCATATAACTAGCTACAAACTCAATCTTAATGTTATTAATTTACTGGAGGTGTAACTGGCTTACCATTACTATTACTGCTTCTGGCCAAGATTTGCTTGCATGTAATGGAAAAGAAACAATAAGATTTTCGGAAAGTTTTGAGTGTGACAAACTCAAATGCTTTCGACAACCCTTTAAGATGATAAACTCCTCAGTTGCGTAAAGCTGTGTCGTTAAGCTGTAATCCTTACTGTTGCGCAAAATTAGGTTCGCACATTGTCTTTTATTGCAAACGCCAAGTTGGCCAATTTCTTAATATTTGAAATTTTATTTATGGTGGCCGTTGTGCGCTCATTAGAAAGCACATGATGGCATGAAATGTAAAAGAAGTTTCTTTTCAGTTCACATGTAGAAGATAGCACGCCGACGGCATTTTCTCAATCTACACGGTGTTTTAAACGCGAACACGTCAGCACGGCCCTCATGCTCTGATAGCTCCTTTGACTTGCGATGTGAAGAATGGGACGTGTGAATGTATAATCATTGCGCATCGTGAGTGTACCCGGCTCACGTGACCGCTCGACCAATGAAAAACGTGGACGCAGTGAAACGACCGCTGCTGGGATGTTATTCTTTATGATATCACCAGACACGTAGCGCCAACGCACGTTCGTTGCTCTAATTTGTAATGAAGTAAATGACGTTAGTTTGAGCCCAGCTGTGTAACTACACGAATCCATGTTGCGTCATAAAAGGGTTATATTTCGAAACATTCTCGAATTATTCACCAGCGTGGGCTTTATTGAGCTATGTAGCCACTTTTCTAGAAGTATAAATTCCGGTTTAAGGTCATCAAGGTGCATGGCCCCGATAATGTCAGCTGCATGTGCTATCTGGGATGCTCGCGATGTGCTACGCCCTGCAGGCTAAACCGCATGTCTAGTTTTGTGAAGTAAAAACTGTGTTTTCCTAGAAGTGTCATTTATCTGTGCGATGAAGATGCCTTGCTGTGCTACTTGACATAAAATTTCATATCGCTGCTGACAATGCCTGCTGCTGATCACTCTGAGCGATATTGCACGGTTTATATGCGACTGATGCAATAATCGCGTTTTCAAGAAAATATCTTGCATTGCTTTTTCCTGTCAAAATTATCGCAAATGCATCAAAAATCTTAACCTCAAAAAGTTCCGAAACCTTGTTCCGAGAATGTTTGTTTTGTTCGCAGCTTGATGCTTGTCAAAGTGTGAAATACCAATGTGCAATATCAGTGACATTTGCAGCAATAACAACAACACCCGTTTTCTAAGTTTAGCGTTTTCGTCAATTCATTTCGCAGTTTTTGTTAGCAATGGTTCACAAACAAAAACAACTTATTGATGAAAATCTATCTCAAGGTTCTTGGGAGTTTGCAGCAATTCACTTCTTTGCACTAAAACTGAAGTGATGGTAAGGATAGCTTGCTTGGATGAAACTTTTAGTCTAGTTTTGTCTAAACTCAGGCGAAGTCTGACATCTCATGTTGCATGAAAGCTCAAATGCTTTGTATTCAAAGTCGAATCAATTAAGCGTTCTTGACTCAAGCGAAAAGAGCTGCTGTTTTTGAAACCAGGCTCATGTGCCGTGAGTTTTAGATTTCGGGTCAGAAACCGTACACCGTCATAAATAATAAGCTACAATAACGTTGTAATGTTTCATTGAGACCCTGAGCTGCTCTTCAGAAGAACACAAGGCACAATCTGTTATGTTTTTTGCAAAAATTTAATTGCTGTTGTTGAATCTAACAGCTGAGTGTGCAATGTTCATTAATGCTGATGACAAATGCTGCTGACCTCCTGTCAGCGTAAAACATTGTCTAATTCAATTTCCAACGCCAGCGATTTTAGAGTATTGCACATTCAGTGCTTGTGCGTCTCAAAAGCTTTGCTTTTGCCAGGGCTATTTCGCAACAATCTAGTAACGTCAGCGAGGGCAGTGTAACAAAATCGTGCTCTACTTTTTCTCTAGCGTTGAACCTTAGGTATTTGTTGCATCGTGAAGGACGTGGTTCAAGGGGACACCGAAATGTGTTTACAGCTCGCTGGTCGATAGTTCCTGTAGATGTAGAATATATATCCTGTAAGTCTACATCCGAGCTGTTAAAGTGCGTGGTTTCGACTGTTTGTTTGCAACTGCTGTATTTGCACAAGTGGTGGTACCACTCTGCTGTTGTCAAATAACTTGTTTGTGCTTAACATTCGCTGGCTAACTAGCAACCTCCCTGTACCACGGAAGTCTTGTTGTGACGCAACAAATGCTTTCCTCATACATTATTCACACTCGCTGCATGTGCTGATCAGCTGATTCGCAGCCGGCTGGTCATCCTGCGGCATGTCCTAATATAGCACACAGGTTCCACGTTCGTTGAACTTTATCTCAGCCTTTCGACCTGAAAAATTTAGGACGCTTTCGAGCGTCTTCCACAGCAGGACCCTGCATGTTTTTATAGTTTAAGAATATGTCCATGTACACCGTGTAAAATGCGGTTCGCAACTGCCAGTGTTCAAGTTTATACGAATGGAAACCATGGCAAATTTGAGGCTTTGGGAAAATAGCAAAGCAGATTCTGTCAAATATTGTGACGCCTGAGGTACAAAAAAGATTGAGCAACAAATACCACTATAGTAGACTTCGAAATTCCACTCTGTTCAATAAAATGTTATGCAAACACTGGTACAGTCATTCACCTTGAATTTCAGCAAGCGTCAAGTTCTAGTTGAATTTTCTTTTTTTCTTGAAATTCGCACAAGACATGTTTGAAGGCTGAGCGAAACCATTAGTAAATGATTCAAAGGCTACGTGCTTCTTAGTGCATTGTAACATACAGTATATCATCAGCATTTGGCATGCACCCTAATAACCCAATATATTTTCGAGCGTCAACGCTTTGTGTAGCTGTGTTGCGTAATGCTGATGACAAGCAGATTCCAAACACATTAGCTGTTAACGTGTCGTATACTTTGTGTTATTCTTACCACAGCTTTGTCAGCAGTGAGCGTTTTCCAGCAGTGACCATCACATGCAATTTCTCGGACCTTTAGACCCTACACGAGAGATTGATGGCATCCTGAACTGACTACTTTTAAACCCTTAGCTCAGTACTTCCGTTTATTGCATGCTTTGTTGCTTGTCGACCTGTGTCACACCTCGATTTCAGTGACAGCGATAGGAAATGACTGCCACAATATCAAAGTCTGCTTCCTGGTTCACGACAACCAAATGGTTTAAATGCTTTTAATTGCGACGGGTTCATTTGCCGAGATGGTTATGGGTTGGCGAAAACTGAATTAGATTGTGTCCTCCGCACGGCAGTTGTGAATTGCCATTTGCGGTAGATTAATAGAATTAACAGCAAGGTGTTGGCCTATTACGTGAATATCTTGAAATAGTTTTGGCCAGACACAGCTGATTTTTTCGATTTATGAATTGCATTAGTTGCCAATAAGTGCAGTCAGAGAGAGCCAAGCTGTGTGTCTTTTTGATCCATGGCGTTCCTACACATTGCCCTTTAGAGCTGCTTCCATCTGCTTTAGTGTCGTTGCTGTCATGCTTCAGCCAGTGCGGAGTTTTCATTTATCAAAGCGGACCAAATTATCCCGGCCTGATGAGATAATTTCACGCACAACTTACTTTGCAAAAACGTATGCTGGTTTTCCGAATACCGGGACTTAAACTTAACTGATGCTTGCAAAGGTTTCAGAACCTCCACTGCTGCATTCTTTCAAGCTGCCTATTTGTTATCAAAATCAGCCACGAAAAGTGCATTCATGCTAATGTTTTTGGGAGAGCGAAACGAACAAATACACGATTAATCTATGCTAAAACGCGAAAACTGGTTTTGTATATATCACGCGTGTTCACCTACACAAAAGCGTTGGTTTGGAATAGCTCCAACTAAGATTTTCATGCCTTTTCTTTCGCTACTGACGAAAATTTGCATCCTATCAGCTCTGTGCGATAAGCTTGCCAATGTGCAGATGTATGTGGCGAAATCCAAGATCGCGATGCATTGGCCATTTACTCATAAAGGTTTTATCCTTGACCAACCAGCAGTATAAAGCTGTGAAGACTGTAATAACCACAGATGACATTCTAGAAAAACTTCTACACCATTCACATTACCTATTTTGGAAGAGAATGTTTTGTGATGTTTTCAGTTTCACCTTTTATTTGAAACACACCGAATGTAGCCGACTGTATAAGTGTGGTTCGCAATAATGAGCCCTTGGTAATGGTATTGTAGGTAAAGAGATGACGATAGAAACTGTTTGCTGAAGATGATGTGCTTGTTTTGTGAGAACTTGCGGTTTGTACGATTAACACAGATCTTCATTATGGAAAAATAATGTTAAAAATGTTTTGCAACTCACTATGACAGGCGATTTCGGGATTGTAGGCATTCATTGACACTGTGCAAAGACAAACATGTATACTAAAAACTGTTTGTTTCTCATTTTGCATTTGCATGCACTGTTTTTTCAAAGAATTTGCCCACAGCAAAATGGAAGTTTGGAACAGAAAAAAGTTGCAAGTCCAGTGAATTCGTTTTGAATGAAACAACACAATAACCCCAGATTAAATGCATCTTGTTGGACGTTGTGAATACAGCTATTTTCACATTAAGTCAAATTCAGTGTTAAAAGTTTTTGCGTCTGTTTCTAACGTAAAGTCGAAGCCACATTGAAATTGCAGTGGTTTTGACCGGTTGTAAGGACAAGGTTGGCTATCATATTGGTGGTCATATTAGCTTGACTGTGTTGCTACGATACTACTTGGCACAGTTAAGGGTCAGCGCTAGTTGCTTGTTGTAACGCATCTGGACATGTCCGACTAGCCGCTGGCGCTCGTTCAGGCTTGCTGAGATCGATACAGCCTGGAGGAAGTCATGTCAGTTCGTCGTCGCCAGTTTGAAACACGGTTTGCCATCGATCGTGTGCACCTCATATTGCCAAAAACCAACAGTGGTTATATCGTTGAGCCATGTCCTGTGATTGGTATTTCTTAGGTGTGAAATAATCATAGGGTCTAACAGCAGCTTTTGCGCCGAAGTCCTTGGACTTGAATAAAGCAATTGCGTATCTGCTAATCGGAAACAAATTTCTTCATTTAAAAGTAGCAGCAGCAAATGTCAGAAAGTACACTGCTTCGAAAGGTTTAATTTAATTTTCTCTGCACTTGGAGCTGTAAACGTAGTTTGCCTTTGAAAAGCAATGCTAATTTAAGTTTTAATCTGCATATATCTACAATATTAACGCAATTACACGTCAGTTGGATAATGATTAAGTTTATTTGGATATCACTGACGTGTTAATTAGAGTAATGAACGTATACAGAAACATTTCTCTATTCATGTTTGAAGTCAAAAGCAATGTTCTTTAAATGATTGAGGACTTTCAGGGTGCTTCACGCTTTCATCTTTTTTTGCCTTTTTTTCACTTCAACAATTCAGGGTTAAATACTGCGAAGAGTATTGATTTTCAAAAGTACAAGCGTGCTTTATTTGTTTCCAGCAAAGATAAAATATGTTGCTTGGTTGTGTACACCCGCTTTAAATTGTTTTCCCACCGTTTCCTACTTGCAAACCCACTTCGTGCTGCTGGGTGAGGGATCGGTAAGTAAGTCTTTTCTGTGCGTTTCCTGCAAATTTATTAATTGCATATTCACCTCATTTCCACCGCTTTTATGCCTTTAAACAGATTCTGGTACGTAAGCTGTCGGTGTGCAAAGGTCTTGCGTCACTTAACTGTTGTAAAAATTGCTCTCGAAATTACCCTTCGGTGTGCCGGCCGGCGAAATTACGGGTCACGTGTCGCCGCAGTGTTGCGCAACCCAAACAGGCGGTGTTGCGAAACATCAAACCTACTGTGCCGGTTCTTGTTTGGACTAGTCGTCAAGGTTTCGCAACACGGAAATCGTTTTTCAATGGTTGAGAAGAAGAGCTTCGTTGTTTAACCCTGTAGTGTTAGCTAGGTTTTCATTAAAGGCTTCAACGTGACTTTTATTCTGAAAGTTACATGTCTTTTCGATGCTGAAGCACCTTAGCGCATGATTACGCGTGATGGTTTGAAAAAATGCATGATAAACCAACAATTTTGTCAAAAACTCTTGTGAATGCTCCATTGTGAAGGTGCACTCATTACTCAATTTCTGCTATCGAGCTACATATCAACCTTGGGATTTTCTATTACATTTTCTTTCGGCAGCTGAACCGAATATCAATCATAAATGTATTCGAAATGATCAGCTACGCTTTTGAGAAAGGGCATCTTTGCTTGATTTGTATTCTGTTGCATCGGCTTGTTATTTCATACCTCCTCCCTCGTTGGCATAAAACCGCTCAGATAAAATTAAATGGTATCTCGCAGCAAAGCAACTGCACACTCTGGGATGAAAAGTTTCTCAGTTAAAGGTAAACTTCTTCAGCCTGATGTATCTAAGTTTTTGAAGCAACATTGAAGTATGCAAACCGACAATTTACCGAATCAATGTCTTTTATGTTGATGGGAGGTTTTGCATTGGACGCAATGTGGTGCTGTTGATAAATAACTCTGCTACTAGTTGATTAGTTCGCTTTCGCAAGATGCTACCTTTCTTTGAAAGCTTAGATTTAACAGTTTTACCTTCAGAATACAATGGATAAGCCGCTTGCTGGTTGTTTACGTAAAGTGATAGCAGTGTTCATCGCATACGTTTTTTTCTCAACATTTACCTGGATCAAATGCGATTGTGCGCAACACAGCTCGGTGGGGATGCGTGCGTGGAATAAGCAACGATAACGCTTTTTGAATGTTAAATGTCAAGTGCTTTGAGTGGGATATTTTGCATTACAGTGCGAGTAATGCAAAATAATCCGAATACAGGTCGGGGTTACTAAAAACTGTTTAAATAATGATTTAATCTCGACTTTAGCGGCTGTTTCACTTGTCGCTGGACAGTCAGTGACGACCAATCAAGTGGTAATTACGTAATGGCAGTTGACTTAAGTGGCGGTTGTGAAGATTGCGAAACAGTTCGGAATGATTGGTAATAATGGATGGAGACACTTGTGCGAGCAGGACTTTGCCTAACGATCTGTAATGCTTTCTGTTAAAGTAACTTGCAGAGGTTAAGGTTCCGTTATCAACTGTTTTCACTGTGGTCATTATGTTGCATTGATCTATATAACTTTTAAAGTAGGCTGTGTGTGTAACTCATCTGTCTTCACATGTATTGTATCATATATTAAGAAAAGGTCATGTCATTTCGCTGCACGTCTCTGAGCTGCAGTTTAACTATGACATACGATTTCACGAAACTGGTGCATCTTTCTGTTGAAAAAAACTGCACAACTTGTTGATGACAAATTGGTTTCAAATTTTCGTGGTGCCAAGGCCACGACCCATGAACAAACAGCTGAGAGAACATCGCACTGCGGCACGTGTTGTTGCATATTGTTCTTAACCTAAATAAACTTCAGGCGAAAAATTGCACTTTCATTTTGCGATAACTCGATCCAAAACCTTTACAGTACATTGCGGCCAATGTGCAGACCGCCAGAACGCTGCAGCTGGTAAATATGAGTGCTGTGTGCGTGGGTTTCGGTGCTGGTCAGGCAACGCTAAGAAAGTCATATTGCTCTGACGACAAGTGGAGGGGAGAAGATTCGTTTGAAATCCAGGTAGCATTGGCATAAGTCAGGAGTGGCAAGTACTTTGGCTCCGGGCCACTTTGAGAAAACAATGTTTAGCGGAGGGACGTACCTTATGGAAATAGAAGCAAGTTGATGGGAATAGAAGTAAGTCTCGGTTCAAGTTAGCCACAGCACTAACGTTTATTATGATCAGTTGGAGGAAATTTAAGACTTGAACATTTTTCCTGAACACTTCCGCTGGTCACTGAAAGCACCGTGGCGGGCCACATTCCAGCTAATTGCCCACCCTTGAACAGGGTTGCCAAGTCTAAACCGAACTTTCAAGCTAGAAAAATTGCAAAAATCCGCTCGAACCCGCTAGATTTTTATCATCACAAGCTAAATTTCAAGCTAGAAATGCAAAGATGCAACTGTAGGAAGAATTCCTAGCATACAGAGCAGTTAAAAGACAAAACTTTTAAATCTGAACCTGCAAAAACCAACAAAGGACAGTTAAGTCGACTGGTATTACGAATATACAACTTTTTAAAAAAGATTGCTGAAAATGTTTGCTACAAATATGTAAATTAAAAAAAAAGATTGCTGAAAATTTGATCGACTGAATCGAATGCTGAAATCGAATGCAATGAAGATGATGAGCCAGAGAAAACATGAGTAGGCAAAAATGGAATAAGAAATTAAATTATATGTACCCACTACTTACCACCAAACTCAACAGTTCTGTACACATGCCACAGCTCGTGTTCTTTGCACTTTCTATCTTGTCCAAATTGCAGGAATTACAACTATCCATGCGAAACAAAAAAATTACACAACGATTCATACACAATGTGGTAATTAAATAACAATTAAAGCATGGTAGATCAGAAAAAAACGGAACAAATCGGTCTTAAAATACCGTCTATAATACAGCTAAAAACCCGCCAGCTCTAACTAAAAATAAGCTAGATTTGAATCTATCCGCTAGATAAAATTTTTTCCAGCTAAACAGGGTTAAAATCCGCTAAATCTAGCGGGAAAAACCCTAGATTGGCAACCCTGCCCTTGACATAAGCCATCCTGTCAATTTTCGATCCACGCAAATGCTTGCATGGAAAAAAGGTTTGGCAAACGCTGTTTTTGGCCTATTTCAGGAAGTCCATCAGTCGTAACAAACCGTAACGAAATATGTGTATGATAAATTTATGGACTAAAGAATTCAAATGTGAATAAGACGCTGTGTGATTGGGGTCGTAGAAACCATCGACAGCAAATGTATGTATGGGGGGAGCGAAGACCACCTGAGAAGCGAACTGTTTGGGCAATTTGCGCGTAGTGTAGAAGCGTACGTGCATCTTCTCACGCATGATATAGCGAGTTCTGTGCTAGAAGCAAAGTTATTTGACGACTACCGTGAACATTGTCACGTTACCACAGCCTGTAGCTGAATCCAGTCTATCAAACTGCATAGTTTTGACAGTGTTGGTGGTGTTTCGTACTAATTAGTGATGCCATTTGTCTATTAATCGGATGACATTGTTAAATTCAGTTTAGCCTTCAATAAAACGATGGTATATTACAGCCTGTTCTAATGCACAACTGATCACGTAATTGAAAATACGCGAAATTTCAAGGCGATCACAATCTAACTGACCAATATGAATGCGACTTCGATTTTTGTGTAACATTTTTCTCCCTTGCCTTCTTACTAACTGTGACCTTAATTAAAATGAACTGAGACACAAAAATTGTATTGGACTTGGGAAGGCATTTGCCAGAGGACAGTTGCTCGATTTTTGACACGTTTATTTTCACCAGTTTTGTCCTTCAATTTTAGATATCGTATCACTTTTCAGTTATTGCGCCTATTTACCGTTGTGTGGTAAAATTCACACTAACGCAGATTGCGCAATACGCGTACATTCGAAGAACACGATATGTAGCCGGTTTAAACCAGATGTGAAAGCCCTATGCTGAAAGAACAAGGCAACTACCTCTTACTTAGAAAAGGACACGTTGAAGCGGCGCGACAGTTTCCGAGCTACCATTCTGATTTCACAATACTTTAAAATCTTGACGTCACAAAGGTGAAGCACCCAGTTACGACGTAATTGCCCAGCCGGCCGGCTTCGCCGGGGAAGGGAAGATCACGATCCATGCTGTACGTATTTTTGCATTGCCATTTTCAGCCAATCGTTAGTTACTATAGAAGAAACTAAGAAAAATGGAACCTGATCATATTTATCTATTTGTAAAGTCTAGCTACCACTTAAGCGAATTATCGAAGAAGTGGTGGTGGTATTTTTTCATAACACAGTGGATTGCAGTTGAATCACTTGTACGATTTGTGCCGAATCTGAACGTTTGTTTTCAGGTGGCATAAACCAACTCAACATTGTCAATTTCGTCACTTCTGTATCACCGTGATACAGTTTAGTCACTGGCAGATTGCGCTACCTGAGTCTGTGACCAGAAACTTCAATAAGAAAAAAACTCAGGAACACAGGATAAAAAAAACATGTTAAAAGACGCGTTGTAATAAAGCAAACCACTGACCTTTTGCCATCAGCAACAAACGTATCCAACAAAAGCACAAAAGGAGATGATTTGTGTCGCAATATGTAGAGATGCGGGCAAGCCTACACTCGCCCGTCACTTTACTGCGTGAAGTCGACAAACCCCAGTGGAACGGCTGCAGAAGGTCAAATTACAGGTGACTTCAGCTGTTTCTGAATTATATTCGAAGTTTCTTACGACAAAAGAAACTTTACGCTGTGTATTGCGTAAAGGCAAAACGATCGCGTTTTTAAGATTTGCTGATTTACCTGCGGTTGTTCAGTTATTTACTCATTTACGTTGAGGGGCTGGCCTTTTGCCATCACGTTGTCAGGTCCCCAACCACGTCACGATTCTGGATTTTTTTTATTATTGATACGTTGATCGTCGTAGCGAAGGCAAGTGATAATAATTTGGTTCTTCTTGTGCTTTTATTAACGTATAGGAAAGTCATCCACTTTGTTATACTTTTCAAGCTGCAAAAATTTTTCCACAGGTTCTTCACATATATGATGTTGCTTCATGATTTTTTGCTAACTATGATAAGACTCACTTCACTGTGTGGCGATGCACTGGTAGCCATTGCAATAGTACGCCGGTTATATCAAGTTTTGTAATACGTGTTGTCGTCAACATCGTCAAATTAAAAAACTGGTTTGTAAGATGTCTACTTCACTGACGATGCCAAGAACCTGTCTTTTATTTCATTGTTGCGGAGTTCCACTATTGGATGTTTTGCTCATTTTTGACAAATTTGGGGCATAAAATGTGGGGCACGATAGGTTATCATCGTACCCTTATTTGTGGCACAATAGTTGATCATCGTACCCTTACTGTTGTTGATCGCACCTCATTCATTCAATTTGACGTTATTCTTTCATTTTATTTAAGTATTACTTGCGGTCATGGATTAAACAACACAACTGCTTCGAATGTGTGTCAGCGCATAACAGCAGCCATCCGCACTTTGCCAGCTAGTGCCTCGAACAGCAGTCAGTTACACATCTGAACTCTAGCTCCGTTAAGGCCTGCGGTTTTGCAGCGCTGCTCCGCACGGGCAACACTGTTTGCGAGAAAAATTAAGAAACAAACTGCTCCATTTCTGCTCCAGCGTTCTTTCTTCTTTAGCAACTGGCTCCTTTTGTTGTGCAATAGATCCTGAGTCTTTTTTCGTAGAGAGACAGGAACAAAGAAGAATTTCGCAACTGCCATTTCGTGATCGATGCGTGGTTCATTGGTTGTGACCATAGGTTGCTATTTCGTTTTTGTACATTAAAGGAATACATTAAATATTTATTAAATAAAAAAATATATATACGTCTTTTATAATAATGTTAAAGTGAAGTTATTCAATAAGTCTTGAAATTGTGGCGCTCAAACTATTGAAAAAGTGATGAAGTATTCGTATGCACACTATAGGCACCCTATATTTGTAGTGGTCGTGTCTCAATCCTGCTTTTTTCCTTTTCAGTAGGTGGCCAACTGCTGCGGCCTGCGTTGCGCGAGGACGAAGTTGTTTGTGAAACAGCTCTGCTGCTGTTAAAAGCCGGTGCACGGCGAAGCTTAAGGCATAACTACCTGAATGCTGACGGGGCAAGGTGAATAACAAGTTGTATGCCGGTGATGATCTGTTAGTTTAGTGCAAGGGTAACCAGCAACAATGGCGCCGCAATCTACCAGCACTGCTACTTTATGTCAAGACCAGTTTGCTGCTGTTAACGAAAAAGATTTGGACTGCAATCATAATGAAGTTCCTGATAGGGTTCGGCACCCAGCAGGTGCTGGAACCGCTTCCAAACGCCAACAAAGCGTTTCGGACCTCAACGAGCGAACAAGAAAACTGATTCGAAATTGCTTTTCTCATCTACACACCAATCTCAATGTTTTGGTTATCGGAGCTAAGGGTGCAGGTGAGTTGTTACATGTTAAAAAGTTGTTTTGGCAATTTCAAGCAAGTAACTGTATTATAACTCCGCTGTTTAGCATAAGGCGTTGCTCTTGGTAAGACTGGCGCAATTCTTGATCTGTGTGAGTTGAACCAAAATTTTACGCGTTAGCACAAAAGCATTAATTGGTGTTGTTGCTTGTGTATAACAACCTTTTTTAGAAAGTTGCAGCTGTGTTGAGTCAGTGCTGCTTAACCAAAGCTTACCTCCGATATTACGTTTTAGCGTGCTAACTAACTTCTTGTTTTTTTGTACAGGCAAGTCATCGTTGATAAATTCGCTTAACATGTCTTTAACGCAAGAGTGGAAGGACAGAGCGAAACTGTGTCCTGGCCGCAATCACCTTCTCGACGAATGCGTTATGTATCACAACAAGAGAGTTGGTGGAAAGGTTGTTTTCTGGGACGCTATGGGTTTTGAGAACATCTATGACGAAGAACATGCCGTCCTGGTGTTGCGATACATTTTAGAAGGTCGAATACCAGCGAAGTGCATACCATGTGTACTGTTAATGTCAAAAGAGAAGATAAAGAAACGTTATCATCATATTGTTGAATCGAATCGAAGAATCGATCTTGTTTTATACGTCTCGGCGTTGGACGAAGAACCCAACGTTCAGTTTATGAACAACATTGCACGGGCGATTAACACCTCGAAGCTTTCATCTGTTAATCGTAAGTTCCAGTTATATCAAATATTTTTTTGACTTCACTCTTTTTGTAGTATGTTTCATACAAGCTGCATTGCTTGCTAAGTGCTGGATTGCAGCCGTTTCGTCGTGCACTACGGATGACCTCGGCTTACGGCCATCCGACCAAGCGCGCTATCGCGGTAAACAAGTCCTTGCGCCGGTTCATTTTACACGTGCCTCTATCGGTGGTGTGAACGCGGATGACGGTGCCGGCGCTTAAGCTGTATGGAAACGTTTTGTAGCTGCGGAGCCAAGTGTAGCGTCTCCTTTCGTTTATCAGATACGCTGTTCTAGTATGTGCGTTAATTTATGCCGCGCTGTTTGGGATCACTTTAAACTTGGTCAACGAGCCGATAAGATAAAAAAGCACATGATGCAATGGTACTGTGTTTTGGGTTGCCGAAGCGTTGCTGATGGTGGTATTACTTTTTTGCAGGACTGCCAGTTGTCTCGGTGGCAACAAAATCAGACCTCGTGGCAGATCTAACGTCCTTGGAAATGCGCGAGCACCTGACGGATTATAATATGGAAAACGTCGTTCACGACCAGTGCCAACTATCCCATCGAGGTCGTTTGCCGCCGTTACCGGAGGTAGCTGCAAGTACAAAACTTGTGGACAATTACCGTTGTGAACTTGAGCCGTGGAGTGACGAATCCATGAACCCTTCATCGGTTCGGCCTCTGCCTGAAAAAGACTCTCAACTACTTGCTGTATGGCGAGATATAATCTCAAGAACTGCAGCGTGTAACAGCGACCGGCGAAAACGCGCTAATTCGACCAGCAGTCACTCGCGAGCATTTTGCAGATGTCTCCCGTTTAAGTTTGACTACACGCGTCTCCGCAGCGCCTCCTTCTGAAGGCTAGCACGGCAACGTGGGCGACGAACAACAAACATTTCGCGTTCACCGTAGGCCGTGCAGTTCGTTTCGTTTTCGGATAAAGACATCCCGCTGTTTGTATTCCTTCACGCTGGTGCTCTTTGTACGTTTTGTCTTTGTGCGCAATACCGGGCGTCTGCGTAATGCGAGTAACCGCCTTGTTACCAGGTCATCCATTGCTTGTTATGGGGGTCGTGATGTCCCCGCCAAGGCCGTCATGCGTATGCTGCTGATGCTTTTTTGTTTTTCTGGACGAAAGGCTTGGGAAGGTGTTTCCTTGCTTGTGTTTGATGCCTGGATTTTTTTGCCTGGCTGTGGGCCTCGTTTTTTAAATTTACGTATTGGTATGAAAGGTGTACGCGAAATGGACCGATGTCACGTTAACCGCCCGGTGCGTCTTTTCTATTGCTAAGAACTTGCCTTTTGCCAGTCGATTGTTGGGGCAGTGCGCGTGAGAGGGGAGAAAGAGTGCCTTACTAGTTATGCAAACGGTGTGACTCCGGTCACCGATTGGTCAGTGTTGAGCTAGCACCATACTGCCTGAAACTTGAGTGCGGCACTCGTGCGCTGTGAGCGTTGCGCCTGCTTATAAAGTTGACCGTGGCTCGTTGCATGTCGTGGGTGGTTATTGCCTGTCGCCCGAAGCTTCACAACAGCGGCTGCTTTGCTGTGGCGCGGCGGAAGATCGCCTGTTTGCAGTTTCTATTTTCAGTGTTTATGGTCGCCGACCAGTTCTTCTGTTTTTTTTTCTCTTCTGAAATTGTTTATCAAAATATGCTGTACCTCTTCCGCGTCGCGCTGTCGTTCACGGCAGCTTGAAGCCAGTTTCTCAGCTGCATTTGTTTACGACAGCAGTAAGTTTTTGTCTTGTCACTGTTACGAGAGTTCTCTTCCACTTTTCCGGCCAATCGGACATGCGCAACGGTATTACTTACGTTTCGTAATTGTCTTTCTACGTTTTTCCCTTTTTATTCAACAAAATGCAAAAATAAAGTGAAAAGTTCAGTATCGATGTCGTGAACATTTTCGGATATCTTTCAATTTAAGAGAGTATGGCTGAACATTTCCATTAATGTTTGTTGTAGTGAGCTGCAGTTTGCTGTCTCACAATCCGGATGAGAGCTTAGTGCTGCTATAGCAGTTTGCCACGCACACCCTAGGTGTGCTTGATAGGTTGGTTGTTCGTTTATAAGACGCAGCACGCTTCGGTTCATAGAAAATTAGGAAGATTTCCAGCACGCAGTCAAAGTATACAAAAATATAGTTACCAGGTAAAAAGCAACCATCGAAGATAAGTCCGCTAAGATCAGGTAGGGGTAATAAACTTGATTGAATACCCCACGAAGCAGGTTTTGCTTACAAAAAGATTATTTGCGAAATGATGGAATTTATGACATGGGATTGTCATGGTGAACAAAGCTATCAAGATCGTTTTACCTCAAAGAACCGATCTTGCCGACACCCCGTAGCTCATGAATGGAGTTGCCAGTGCAGCTCAGTGAAGCGCTGTTGCCAGATACCTAAACTTCATTACATTACAGAAGACAATGATTTAAATGATTACATAAAGGGTCATAGAGCAAGCCAAAAACTACGTTAGTGGTCCCATAGAAACGCTAATATTCAGACTTGAGAAAAGTAAATCAGAAGTATCGATAAGCGCTGAAGCTAGGAAACAATGTGTCTGGAACGTAACGCGAATGACATGCAGTGTGTAATTCGAGACTACATGCAACGGTTTCTGGAGGTAGTTGGCACTGTCCACAAAAATTTGGAAAAAAAATCCTGCCACGTTACTTTTTCAGGACACGATCTCAGGGCTCATGTCTCGATATTGGTCCTGGTAGGCTGGCAAAAGCAAAAATTGCAAGCTTCTCGAAGAACTAGCAATGTTTTTATAACGTTCTTCACTCGTATGTTATATCCGCTGGCACCACCGTGCAGCAGTCTCGTCGTCACGGAGGGCCTTTGGTGGGCTTATCTCCCCAAACAAAACACCAACCCCCCAAATTGGAATATGAGACACTAGAAATTAGTGGCGTTTTTATCAAATTTGCAATGTCAAGCCCCCTGGCCCCTCCTCCCCATTTAAAACTTTCTGGCGACGGTTCTACCGTACAGAGTACCAAATTTTGGTTTTCACTGTGCAAAATGCTTTCTTAATAATCCCGAGCTTACTCATAAACACTCCTTTACAAAAACCTGACCAAGACAGCTTTTTATAATCCAAGACTAATTTCAAATTACCCACATTCATTTTGATCTTGACAAGTCTTTTCAAAAAAGCGATAAGTGAAGAATATATATGGGTACCTCCTCAGAACTGAATCCTGTTTATCAGAGATGCTCTCAGATTGAAATAGGCCCTGACATTTACCTTCCAGAAAGTTTCTAAATAGCAGAATGTTGCATAAAACAAAACATTGATTTGGTGGAAAGAACGTTCACTCGGCCTGTTGACCATTTCGCTTTTCGCATCGCAGCAGCAGAAACCATATAATTTTGTTGATGAGGAAGATAATTAGCTTAAATTTCGTCTCGTCCAGGTAAAAAATTATTGCAAAAAAGCAAAAAATTAAGTATATGGCAAAAGTGATAGTAAAACAACTTGTATTGTTTCACACGGTTTATTGATGTCTACGCAAATTAACAGTGATTTTCGTAGTTTCAAAGTTTTGTGACTAAATTTATTTGTTATATGTCACATAAAAGGTTCCGCTTCTTTGTTAGGCGGTTTCGTTTTAGGAAGTTTACCGGGTTAAAATTGCCGTTACCCATTGCGAGATTTTATTGTGGGTTTATTCATTTATTTTCATACCCACTTTTCCTCTGGGAAGGGTCGAGGGGGCAGCAGCCCTAAGAAGTCTTGAAATACCTCACGGTTTTCAGCAATTTTTGATAGTTCTGCTGACTCCACACTCTAGCACTCTTTCAGTTATTTCCTGAGATTCATGACCATAGATGAGGATCGGAACGAAGACTTAAAAACTGACAGCTTTTCGTTGTTTGAAAGTTCCCGATTTTTGACCACAAACAGAGCGATAAAGGTCATGCGGGGCTACGTTTGCTCTACCAATTCGTTTACTAATCTCATTGTTCCGCCTTCCGGCACTCGTGAATACCACCTCAAGTTTAACCGAGCATATTTTATAAAAATGTGACCGTGTCTTCGATATAGCAAACTAAATTCTTTTATTGCTTGAGGTTGCAGTTTGTGCACTCAAGATGATACCATCTGTGGTCTGGTATTTCATGAGTCAAACCAAGAGTAGCTCTCTACCGCCTGGATGAGGTATTACAGGGCTTGAAAGTTCTTGAGATAGTTAAATTTTAATTACGTGTTTCGCTCAAACACAACCCAGATCGTATTATTTAGTAAAAGACGACACAAATGGTGAGTCGTAGCACGCGATAGGTGTCAATTGGCACGCACAGGCAAAACTGAAAAGGACCAAACACTGAAATAACACACCAGCAACTACTATAGTACATTCGGTCATCGTCATGCAGAACCATTACGTGGTGGGAAAAAAGGATGTTTGTGAAAATTATTAAAAACTCAAAGCGATTGGATAAAGAAGCTAGATGAAGATGCACATCGCTGAACAAAAATTTGACTAAAACTTACTTTCTTAGACATATGTGTAGGCATGGGCGCAATTTTGTTGTAAAATGTGGGGGGACAACTTGATGTGAAACCAATATAGTCATCGGGTCTATGCAGAAGTGACGTTTTATGTATACAGATTCCCAATCTTATTTTTTAGATGTGTTTTGAGAGCAAAACTAAGCACACTTTGTCCTTGCAGATGATTTACATATTAATATACTTAAATTTGTTGCTGGACACGGTATTGTAGTTCAGCCTGTTTCCATTAATATCGTATTTGGAGGTAAACAACCACAACAATATAGCAGAAGACATCAACTGGGTTTTATGAGAGCTGTCAGTAGAACACTTCAGTTTTCATCCATTTTATAGGTGTGGGTTACAGCGCGATTTGTTCAAGTTGCTTAACGTTACAAAGATGATAAATATTTTTCTTGCACATTCCCGTTTTTTGAAAAAGCTACAAATCTTTTTAATGCAACTGGGCATCAGTGCAAGCAGCCCCACCCCTACCAAAAGCTCCATTGATATCCTCTTATCAGCAGAAAAAACATTGGCCTAAAAGTAGTGTAGCCTACTTCACAAAATGATTTCAATCTATTTTTACTGTTGATGGGTGGAGGACGTATCCTTTCAAGGATATTTTGCCAAACTTACCCGAATTTGCCAGAAAAAATTTTATGCGGCAAACTTTCCTCCTACAAATTTTCTGTAACAGTTGGTTACTCATGAACTGTCCCATAGTGAAATACGACGTTACTAGAAAATGTTTGTTGATTTTATTTACTTTATATTGAATGCGTTTATTTTTTGGAGTTGGAGTCACTCATTTATGCACTCAGTAACAAAAAAGTGTGATTAGCTATTTGTTGTCGAAATTTCTGCGCCCGAATTTTCAACAAATCAAAACTTTTTGGGGTTGGCTTGCACTTGCACCCCTGTTCTTATACCACTGTTCTTGGGGATGTGATGCAAAATTGAATTGAGTTTCGAGATATCTTTGGCTTCAACCTTTCACTTCGTATTTTGCATTGACCATTTTTTGCAATGTGGACCATAAGTCTATGCTATTACTCGAAGCAATTCATGGTCATGAAACACGCTCCTGTAAACATTGCGAGGTGCGTTTGACTTATAATAGGTGGTACGAGGTTCTCACCAGCTTGTGAACACACCGGTGCAGCGAGCTCGCTCTCCTAAAACTTACGAAAGTTACTTTATTCACCACAGTTTTGTACAATTCGGAGAACAGTATTCACGATAAGGCCATTTTGTCGTCCACTGCTTTGTCACAGGGGTGTTGCGAAGTTTACTTCATCTCTCTTGCAGCAGCGAAGCTATTATGAGACTTGACTACCCAATATTGCTGAAATCGCCCCCTAACTTTACTGGCTGGATCCGCCCCTGCCGTGACGCCATTCTTCTGTAGGTTTGTAATAAAATCTTGTGTAAAATATATATTTCCACGTGTACACATTATTCTTTTTTGTTACAATCATATGAAATACCATGCTGCAAGGGTCACCAACCTTTTTGAAACTGAGAGCTACTTTTTGGTACAGATTCATGCGAAGGGCTACCAGTTTGATACACACACTTCTGAAATAAAAATTGCTAAATTTGTCTTCAATTTTGTCATCATTCATAAAAATAAAGATATTCATCCATGTGAAAACACTGATCATGTTTATGCTATTGTCAGAACAAGTCCGCAGGCGACCAACGATGTCCGTGCGGGCGACCTGGTGCCCGCGGGAACCATTTTGGTGACACCCGCCATACGGCAGTGGTTCCCAAACTTTTTCGAACCGTTACCCAAATCAAGGTAGCGATTATATCTTATTATCCTCAATGAAAACTTTTCGCATTTCATGTCGAGAAGAGCCGCATATTACCCCCGGGGGTAAGTTACCCCCAGTGTGGCAACCACTGCCATACGGTATATCAGATGTGTGAATGGCGCTACAGTTCGGCGTTGTCAGCGTTTTGCACCATCAGTGTTGGTCGTGTGCACACACCGATTCTGTAATGCGCTATGGCTAACCATTTTTGTGCTCTTGTGTTGTATGATTGCAACTGTGGTATGGAGCACGAGTCTGTAATAAATTATTATTATAATTACTGTCCTCATGATTTGTCTGGAAGAAATCTTACCGGAGGGTACGAAAACCGATTCCAGGCCCCGCAAGTACTGAGGCTTTTGTCAAAACTTGTTTGTATAGTAATCAGAATATAGATAGATTAATTGTTACACTGGAAACTGGCTCACATTAGTAAGTTTTGGGTTGACTACGGAAAAACTTAGCATGCGTACTTTCATTCTCCTAGGGCCCAGTACCACGTGCTCCCTTCCCGTAGGTCCTGACCTTATACTGTACTATCTTGCAGGTCCACTTATTTAATCTATAAAATCGGATCCTCATTACCCTGGCCAATGTGTTAGCAGGGCCTCACTATTTGATGCTGAGTGTTTTACTGTAAAAATTGCATTTGGGCGTAAAATGGGGCTTTTGTGAAGTTTCGTAGGTTTACTGAATTTCACCGTAATTCGTTGTTCGGTATCAGTGCTGACCTCACTTCAGTCACACGCCTAATAATTGCTTTCCTCTCTTTGTTTTTTATATAGCTTTGTGGGATTGTGATCTCTCCCTTTGTGGTTTATGTTCCCCAACAACAATAGCCTGGCTGCAGTGAGGCATCGGAATGATTGCTGCCTCTAAAACAGTAGCCTAATACTTTTCAAACGAAACGCCATGAAATCATTTCATCTTTTTGACGTCGATATCGTGCAACGGTGGTGTTTAGATAGGGTTTCCACGGAACAAAGTAGGTGCACGGTGTGCTATTTCCGGGCTGAAAGACTAACCCTGCAGGCTCTTATTCACTTCCGGAACCTGTTTCAAACAACTTAAATAATTTAAAAGTTGAGTCAGCTAATTACTGTAGCTTACTTAAACTGTCAGAAAATGTAAAGCAAGCAAATTAGTTGCTAAAATATGTGCATCTAGATTCGGGAATTAAGCCTACTTGCGGAAGACTCAATCGTGCCATTTTTGAACCGCTATGCCATCACCAGCTCCCACTGGCAAAGACCTGAATCAATATGTGAAAAGAAAAGCGGTTTAGAACTGTCAATTAAAACCAATGCTGGTAGCTGTAACTGTCAGTAAGTGTTTGTTCACTGCAAAGTCATCGTGTGTTTGGCTCTTAAGAATTACCTTGCATCTCCGTTGCCAAAAAGTGACATGAAAAACTTTGGGGTAAACATGAAAATGACACCAGTAAGTCAGCCTGGCAATAGAAATAAGGAAAAACATCAAGTAACAATCGTTCGAGGATCAGGCCTGTCGCTACGGTAGGAAACCCCTAAAATGTTCAAATTCCATTATTAAGATGGTATATACAATCAATAACATTAGAATAACTACGATTTGATTTCCCGATCACACAAACAGGCCTAAAAGTACTTTTCCAGGGATATCTAGAACGGAGTTCTAACAATGCATTTAACATTTTCAACAATAGGTCGCTGTTATATTCCTCCCCTCTTGCGAATCTTTCACGCTCACTAGTTTAAGCATCCAGGTTCTGGAGAAAATCCAGAAATATTTTGAAGACAAGTCGCGGATTAACAACAGGCCAGCTTACAAAGAAGGAAGAGTGATAGGTAAGGAGTAAGATAATGATGGCAGACTGGCAGTGCTTCATCTCTCTCAGGTCACCTAACATACATTTGCATTACCCCCTCAGATCCATCCAGCTTGTGTTAGTAGCCTTACAATACGAAGAAGCATACAGTTACAGCATTTGTAACTCTTTGGATGCCTGGGGCCGCAGCTCCGTTTGCCCTGCCCCTCTGCATGGAGACAGGTAAAACCAATAATTCCTTTTTGGTCATTTCTGGAGCGTATTACTCACTACATCTTTGCTTCTGTTTAAACTCNGTACAAGCAACAAAGAACAAATCTCACAAAAATCCAGCGCACCTCTGAGTATTGCTGCAGNCCTTACAAAGGGTTCCCGTTAAATTCACAAGCTACAACCCACAGAGCTTACTTGCTATTGTCAGAAAAAAAAACAGAAAAATTTAGNTTTCATATCCATCTTAATTCTGGGCTTGGCTTTATATTAAAATACCTTCAATGAATAGCCCTTCACATTTCGTGCAAACAATAAGGGTATGGAGTGGAAACTAAGACGTAATTCACACAAACGCAAAGTAAAACCTACATTTGGTATCGCAGCTGAACACCTGCACGGAAAAATATTTACTCGTTACCAAACCAACACACACGCAATAATTAATGTTTGTTTTCTACTATCGGCGATGCGATACGTGCACATGGCAACACGACCTGTGTCACAAAGTTGCGTCTAAGCGATCAACAGCCCCTAGACTAGAATGACACTGCCATAAACTCATTTCAAATATGGACTTTCATCCCAGGCCTGATTAAAGCATTTGCTTACACGTCCGACACTACCTTCATTTTGTTGATTATGATCACTGAATCAGAAAAAATAATTATCAATTAACACTGCAGAAATTGTGGTCAGTTCACAAAAATTTTCACCATTTTCAATTGCAAACAATGCCTGCTTGCCTTGGCCAGGTTGACTCTGCCTATGAGCAATGGAAGGGATTGTTCGATGTTTTTCTTCGCCACTTTTACAGCAACCTTAATTTTTAGTAAGGAAATCCTTTTCCTGCGTGGCTCCTCTGATAGAGCAGAGCAAAAGCTGGTGGCTTTCTACGCCTTTGGAATTTCTGTTCCGTGATAAAGGTGGGATTGCTCATGGCTGTTGGCGCACTTAATCGGATTAGTGGCATTTAGAACACTTACATGATTGGTGCCACCAAACCTTGTGCCCACACCACAAGTTGAATGGTGTCATTAATTGCTTCCTGATGTCACCGTGTCCTGGACTTTGACCATGGCTCGTTCGGCTGGAAGCGACCCCGAGGAGCCCACGCATCCGCTGGATTGACGTGGTCAGACGCGATCTCGACCAGCCGCAATTGAACCCCTAGCGCAGGACCGTGGTGAATGGCGGGCTCTCGTGAATCTGGTTGGCTCTACGCACGACGCGCCGTGCACGAGACACGATGATGATGATAGCGTGTCTTGCGGCACAACAAGTACTTCAATGGTATCGTATAAATCAAAATTTTTATTAAAACAATTCCTTCACGTTGCCGAAATACCCATCAGCCTGTTTCAACAAGCAACAACTTCAAGCGTCGGGAACGCACCACGTTGTGTGTCAGGTACAGACACTAGAATCAAAAGTAACAGCGGAGCAAACTAGCAGGTTTTTCACAAACCAGCCGACGGGATCAATTCTACAGTAAGCATGGATGTCATCGTTTACAATGTGAAAGTGACGATTTAAGCGCAAAGCCTTTTTTAAAATCAGATTTAACTCCATTGTTTAAGCGAAGGACATACGAGAAGCGCGGGGATGCGTGTTGCACTTACCTGAAGGACACACTGCTACGCTCAAGCCCCTAAAAGCAGTCGAGTCGATGGCCGCCTGACAACCATGGCCAGCCCATTTACCGTCCAAGGTATCTGATAATACCTCTGTCGCAGCATCTGCTCTTTAAACCTTTCCAACGCAACATGATCGAGTGCGGGTGATTAGAGTGAGCCGTAAAATCATTTCAATTGAAACGATAGCTTGGGTCTGCTGTTTTTCTTTCCAAGAATAACATTTTGTTCTTGTCTTGTCTGCTTTTTTCTCTCTTCTTCCATTTTAAGCCGCTCTTCGTGAATTAATCTCTGTTCTTCTACCATAGCCAATCTTTCCTCGGCCTAGAAATGCCAACGAATGAAAAATCAATAAGCAGATCGAACACATCAATGCACATCGGGTCAGTACTCACACGAGATACCTGAGAAACCTGAAACGTTTTCGATGACCTTAAAACAGATTATGGAATCTTCCAACAATTAAGGGAAAAGGCGGATGCAGACATGAAAGATTACTTAATCGTTCTCTTCGGAACGACAAGTTTTTGTCCCACCAACCCTAAGATTGACTGCTCTTAGCTTTTGCTTCCCCCTTCATAGGGTACGTCACAGAAGCGATGACTATTGCTGCATTGGCTTAGTTGCTCATGAAGACGCCGGTTTCAGAAGGCGCTATCAAAACAGCAAATGGCTGCACGAGATGGATGAATTTAAAAAGCAGTTGTTCGAATTAAGCATTCGGTGTGCTACGCCCTAAACAAATCATGAATTTCTTCGTTATGTGAAACAAGTTACACATAGCACTTCACGCCGATGTGTTCAAATCTGAATTTGGTAACAAACCAACGTATATTAAACTCTGTCAACTTATTTTATTTTGCTAAATCCAATAACTGTGATAAGTTCATTCACCAAAACCTGCAGGTGACGAAATCGCCGATTCCGAAAAAAGAATGCCAAAAGCTGGCCTGAGAAGGTATTCACATTACCAGCATCTTTGTACAACAAACTGATTTAAAAATTGCTTGCATTCATGCGTGGTTCTATCGCTTAGTAATTTTCAGAAGTGGTTCGGCCGCAAATATTTTATTTGGCCTTTTTTGAATATTTTTGAAAATTTGGTCTAATTTGCATGTGGTGCCACATTCCGGAATTTAAAACATACAATATGTCTCCATGTGCACTCTCGGAAGCACGCTTCCCTTCCAGACAGTTGAAAGTGTCCACTTAACATTCCCAACCCACTCAGAGAATTGAAATACTTAACGACGCTTAATGATCCATGTTATATGTAATTAATAATTGATCGAACTTTTCGTCTGCTGTTTATTTCCTGAAAACCACGTTTGGTCATGAGCACGAAGCTTTGTTTATGAGAGTTCGCCTGGCCATGGCGCTGGTGAAGTACCTACCAACCCTGGAGAAAGCACAAGCAATTCAACCTGCGGTCTAATTACAAAGGCGTTTGCTTTGGTGCCTGGACTTCGAATTTTGCACAGTCCATAACAAAAAATTTGTATTTCCAGCTTTCTTGCCTGGCTTGTGGTGAGATGATCGCTGAAGAGAGATTTCTCACGACCCTTAGGATGTTGGATGCATGTATTTCTCTGACATGCTCGATTGTCTCCCCCTCCCGCGTTAGACAACTACACGGATGGCCAAACGTGTGCCACTGAGGTAGAGGTAGTCTTCGCGCTGTCATCGTAATCAGTGCAGAGATTGTTTCACGCAAAGTTTATCATGGGTTGCCCAGACAGTGTTCTCGTATTTTGTACTGCCTAACAGCAAGATACCTTCAGAGCTTACGACCAAAATTACACATTTGCGCAGCCTGCTGTTCAGAGAGCAAGATGGAGTTAATAGTGCAGTTATGAATTTGTTTAGCAATCACTGCTAAGCTTGCCCCGACAGAATAAATAGTAATTGTAATTATTAGCGGATTACGGGTGAGTTATAAGTGGATTACGGATGTTAACCATGTTGTGTCCACGTGGGCTTTCGTCTATACTTGTTAACATTTACAGGATAGCTGATTTGTGAGATACGAAATGGTGTTAATTTTAACATGTGCCATGCACCAGGAGATGAACAAGTCTATGCATCAGAAAGTTCATTAAATGCGTATTTCGGCCAGTCAAAGGCCCGATGAACATGCTTTTCAGGTAAAATTAACTTAAACTCATGGTAAAGTTTATCAATTTTCGATAATGAAGGAACACGATCATCGCGGCGCACTGCTTTGACCGAGCTCAGATTTGTTCTTTCAGGAACAGTGTTTTCACAGTTCGCACCTGAACGATAGGCTTGATTTTGGTTTCTTACAAATGTTTTCTTAACATCTGCATTTTATTACGACATCTCTAAATATTCGCCGTCTATTGAATGACAATGATTTAAGACGCAATTCTTTTTGTTAAGCTCGTTCAAATATTTTTAGTTGCAAACTACGATCCTATTATGGATACCTGTTGGAAACTACTTTTATAATTAAATTGCCGCAATGTAATTAACATTTCCAAATCCTGTGTTGCAAATTTGATGTGAACTTTCAGAATGCAAAGACCCCCTGCACAAATGTAAACCTCCCTGTTGAAGACTGTCTGGCGACGGTTCTGCATCAACTATCAATCAGAAGTATCGAAGTCAAATTTTTCGGTAGATGCACAGAACGATTTTTCAAGCAAAATCAACATTCCCGTGCAAAGTCTTCTAAAAAAAGAAGTCATAAAATTTGGTATGCACAATCACAAGCAATATTTTGGTGAGTTACTATCGACACTTAAGCCACGTATGTGCAAATGCATCTTGTAAAAACTAATCGTTGTGAATATAAATGAAGCGATAAAATAGGATAGCGGAAGTTGCCGGTGTATCAACCACATCATCTTTGTGAGTCGAAGCTTTTTCAGCGTCATGAAGCTGTGAAGCAAGACAGGCCTGCATCTGACGCCAAGTGGTAGCACTACCTACGTTCTTTCTGAAACACATCACATTTTACATGGAATTGTGCGGGTTGACTAAATGGTGCAAAACTCAAACCTGTTAGGTGTGATGTGTTCGGCTATAGGCAGTACATGTGTCGTGAGCTTGTGTCTGAGACTGATAAAGAGACTTTGTGTATTACACTTTCAAGAAAAACTTTTGTTTTTAGTCGAAAAATCTCAATTATACCGTGCATCTAAACCAGCGGTCCCCAAACTTTTTGGATGCTGGGCCCAAATTCGCAATCTTGTCAGTATCCGCGGGCCGAACTACTTTGTATATTGAAAAGAAAAGAAACCTTCCGGTTTCTGAACATTCCCTCATAATCCAATCAATCCACACATTAATTTGATATTGCCAATAATTTTGTTTTCATTATTTGCTTTGCCTACCTTTACTCCTGTTCATGTACAGCAGTGATTGGCAAAATTTCGTTGCGATGGCCCAAACCACCCTTTCAGTCGTAATTAAAGGCCCCGTGCTTATTTTTGATAGCCCAATTTCAAATTTATGAGTTATTCAGTTACCTGTTACATAACAATGTTATGTAAATGTCATAAACCATACAATGACAAATACAATGCCGTGTTAACGCCAAACATTGTTTCATATTTATAAATGCATAACGTTTCATAGTTGTTACAGCAGCTAACGATTCAAACTCCAAATGCCTACTACAATTTACACATTTCCCAGCACTTATGCAAGCTAACGAAGAGTCTGAAGTCTAGGCGCCAAGCACATCCACAATATTAGTGTGCCGGTGCGCAGTTACTTCCAACGGAAAAATCAGCTTAGACATACCAGTTGTCTGTGTTGTTCACAAAATATAGTGCTACAAAGGATGGCCTAGGCCCAGGCCGAGGTGTCCAGAACTTATGTAGGTGAGCTTTTCATCAAAGCAAAAAGCTTCGTTTGCTGTGGTTTCTTAAGCCTAACGGGATAAAATTTTCACTTACAAAAAATGTTTTTTTTGTGTGAGTAATTACATACGACATTTATTTATAAGAAATCGTTAAAACACTAAACATTCCTAGGAAAGCTCGTGGGCCGGGTTGGAACCCTTCGCCCGGCTCGAGAGCCGGAGTTTGGGGACCGTTGTTCAAACTACTAATCCTTGTTTATGCGACTGCAAAACGCAAACTGTGATTGGGTTAAATATACATGACATTAAAGAAAAACTAACATTTCTTGGGAACAAGGACAAAAATAACTATTACTCTTCCTTCGTTGCGTTTATAAATGAGCTTTGGACAAGGTTGTTTCCTCTTAAAGTCTAGATTATGACCAGCAAATGCGGATTTTCAACCCATTATGACCAGCAAATGCCGATTTTCAACCCACAACTATTGACATTACTATGTTACTTGCTGGAGTAACGTACAAAACGTTTCTAGTTTTGTGGGAAATTGGTCAAGAATCGGATGAAACAGATCAAAAAAATCAGTTTCACACAAGCAAATTTTTCCGCACTAAAATTACTTTTGCATCTCAAATCGTTTCAAACGACTACTGCTATCTGACACACGAAGTGCTAAAGACAAACTTAGCTCCAGAAAAGCTGGGAACTACAAATACAGCATACCCCGTACGATCTACAACAATACGGTTTGCGACATCATGCAAAAGACGGCGTTGTTGCAGTCTGTTTCGTTTGCATTTCTATGTGCTTACGACACCGCAATTTTATCGACATGTCATCAGCGTGAGTTTTTCAGAACTACCCAAACAAGTATAACCGGAGTTACACTGTGCCGTCTTTTTAAGTATCCGGTCTTTTCTAAAAACATGGCTGTATGCGTTACAGGGCTGAGCAACGGTTTCAAAGTGACGCGGCGGTCTGTTTGTCTCCATATGTGGTGTTTCCTGACAACCAGATAGAGCTGGCGCGGCGCATGCGATTATGACTGCACTGCGACACAAGCGGAATGTTTAACTTTAATAAACTGATTTCGTAAATTGTCACTCACAAGTCTATGCTACATAGAGCCTTCTTTACCGAGCTAGATGACAGACTGCACAGATAAGTGTCTTGCATCATACAGCAAATTCTCATCCTATCAACAAAACGATAGCGAACTACACATATTTGAATAACATCTTACTAGTTTCTGTTGAGCTTCTTTCATTTTGCGTTCGTTTTCGGCCATTATTTTCTCGAGTTCTTCTCTTTTCAGCCTTTCCTCTTCCTTCAAAATACCAATGCAAGTTACTAACACAAAATAGAGGTTACAACACGTCGTGTAAATCACAAAAATCTTTTTCGAGTAATATAGAGGGTGGCATGCATGTAGGTCATTGAGTTGGTGGTGGCATAAAGGTAGTATGGTTGCCGGTTGGATGAAAACCAATCGCTTATCCTCCACGCTTGCAGTTGAGACACACGGTCGCGAGATGAAATTGAACAATGAAAGCAAACTCAGCAAATCTACTTTAAAAAACAGTAACTACGAACTTATTTACCACTACACTGCATATGCATCGTCAATTTACACGGCCCTTGAAAACTGCATCAACACAGTCGACATCGATGATTTACCACGTCTCTGTTTCAAACAAAAACAACCAAACGTCAGTAGGTAGCTGAGAATCTTGATGCAACTGGACTTACCGGAAACCTGTATTGCGTAATCGGCGTATCACTTTTATATTTTTATTTCTTTTCTTGATACAGCACCACTATTATGGATAAGAAAAAAACTTTATTTCGGGTTCAAAGAGCAACATCATTTTTAAAACAAACAAAGACAAGGCAGCATTAGGTACAAAACAATTACATGTAACAAGAACTTTATGCAATGTCCTGCAATTGTTATTTTACACGTCGACCACAGACACTACACACATTACGAAAACTCAAAGTTTTATTAATTTAACCACCTAAATCTTTGCTCAGACTTGAAAGGCAGTATGCTAAATTTTGCAGTCAGTACAGTAAACCAGTAGTCCCCAACCTGCGGATGAATTAGTACCGGGCCGTAAAATTACAAAATGCATACTGATGGTGGCACCAATCGCTTTCTGCGCGTGTGATTGGTCGACTCTTTTTCATTCAAACTGGTAACTTCATTTCAGCTGCTGAAAAATAACAATCATCACAGTACTCCCGCCCGGGCCGAGGTAAAATTGTTAAGCCTTGACCGGTCGGCGGTTACCAAAGGTTGGGGACCACTGCAGTAAACCACGCAGCCACGGCAGCGAAGGCTGCAACATGTGACAGACTAAGTTACCTTAATACGCACAAAAACATCTTTACGAACAATTATACCAGTGCAGCTTAACGTGACACAAACGAAAAAGATGAAGAATGCAACGAAGCACTTTACCTCTTTTTTCTGACGAGCAAGAATCTCGGCCTGCTTTTGTTTTTCAAGCTGCTCGAGCATTTGCTTTTCCATTACTTTTTTCATTTCTTCAACTCGGCGAAGCACCTGTAATGTTACCAAATGTTTCGTAGTTGTTTCTCTCTCTGGTTTCGTTGGTTCAAGACCACCTAACTTAGTTTTTCTGTACACTAGATTTGAAACACTGTATTTGTGTTTGTCTCAGACATAGGGTCCATATAAAATTAGTTAAAAAACACAAGGGTACAGAAATGGTTAGGTAGGAATTCGTTGGCATGCGAGTCAATATTAAAAACGAATAATTACTTTACAAAGCACCAGTAACTAATGCTTTCAGTCATCATCACACATATACATACTGGGAAAAAAATGGAGATTTGCTAAAAGCATCACACAAATTGAGTGGATAAAAAAGTTGGATGAATATGTGCATCGCCTCATGAGGGCATATAGATTTTTTTCTAATCAAGGCATCGAATGTCCTGATGCTGTTCTGGTTGTGTCCAGCTGTACCGAAAGTTCATCAAGGTAAACAGTGAATAGATATGGACTCAGAACTCCCCCAAATGGTCCAAACCCATTGGTTACAGTGAAGGGGTCTCACAGGCAAGTGTCCCACTTCACTTCCATGACCTGAATCCTATACGAATTCACCAACAGTCGTACTGTGCAAATAGGTAGGACTCAATTATTTCTACAAACACCCGGTTGTGGTGAATTCTGTCAAATGCTTCAGGTCAGGTGTTCCTGACTTTTTTGCTCCTGCATTCCTAAAACAAAATTTGTTCAGACCTTACACGACCTGCACTTTATATTCAAGAACTAGCTTTCAAATGTTTAAAAAAGGAATTTAAATTTTCTAATATTGAAAAGAAATCAAACATATTCAGGCGTATGCAGAATCGCAGGGGATTATTTTCAACTGCAAGAAAACTGTTTGTATGACGTTTAAGGCTAAGAGTGCGATAAAGCACAGCCACTCCATTATTGCAATTGGGTGGTCAATACTTAAAATATGTTGACCAATACAAGTACCTGGGGATTATATTGGATACTGAGCTCTCAGATGACAAAGACATTCAGAGACAACTGCGATGTCAATATTGTGCTGCAAAGAAGCTACGAGCCTCCTTTTCCCGATGTTCAAATGCAGTTAAAAACGTACTTTTTCGTTCCTTTTGTACGCCCATGCATGCATCACAATTATGGTGTAATTTCA
>JGI24158J21664_10000390_pt1 | contig 38434 bp, 23 predicted proteins | sample Ectturendosymbi3_FD_21664 | JGI IMG/M metagenome (IMG submission 21664) | reverse complement strand
AACCACCTTGACCAAAACATTGGCATAATCTGGCACAAATGTAGCATGTTAGTCAACGATAATACTGCGGAGTGTGGAATATAATGTTTCTCAAGAAAAAAAGAAACTACCTAAGATTGCGCTATGGACATAAAAGAAACTTTCTAGGATAGCTCTATAGATATGAAAAGCGGGCTTGTAGGCTTCTTAAAACAAGCCAAGAATCGCTTGAGTGATAATCTTTTTGACGTATCGCCATCGCGTGCTGATTTCCTCACCACTGTCGCCTTCTCAAAAACAGTGTGAGACTAATCCCAGCAGAGAATAAAAGAACGCAGCTGTTAAGTGTGATGTATCTGTAAAGCAAATGTTTCGCACTTGGTGAAAACACTGCTGCATTGTGGGTTGGGTTAAACTCAAGTAAATCAGATGTCTTACGAACCAATGGATTCAGCACAAGCACAATGTGTAAGAGTCAAGGAAAATATATCTTTTGGATTGGTTGGTCACCATTGTCGCGACATTACAAGAAGTGGGGATAAATATATATTTTGCCCTTATTTCCGAGTCAAGTCCCTACGTTTCGAGCTATGGGTTAGTATACAACTAGGTAAATACTATACGCTACTTCTCCAACGTTTTGATTGAAATCCTGTTCACTAATGGTTGAAAACAGTCTTTTGCTAAACTCCTTATGCCAAAACTAAGTCTCCACAGTAGGGCTGCTTTTTGTCTTCGGCAAAAGCTTCGCAGATATTTGCCTGAAAACCTTAACTTTCTAACATTATATACACTAGCATCGTTAAATTATATGCCGTCTGTTTCTGAATACATGGCAACCAACGTTACAGCAAAGCAAGTTACATTTCTGCACGGAACAAATCGTGGCTGTGGTCTCTCACGTGTGCAGCTGTAATACTCTCACTGTTACCAGAAAATTGCCTTTCTAACAGTATACCACACAGGGGAAAATGTCGGACAGAAGCAGTTAAACATCTTTCACGGTCTCTAGAAACTTGAAAAATACTAAAAATTATTTTATCGAAGTTAAAATTGATAAACTAACAGAATCTGTGACACCACACCAAACTCTGTTTCAACATCAACATGGCTATGTGTGGCCTACCAAACATCACTTTTATTTTTGAAACCTCTCCAAATGTGAAACCTAAAGAGAAAAAAATGGGGGGACATGACGTATTATTCCCCCCCGTCTGAAAAAGTGGGCGGACACGTCCCCCGTGTCCCACACCAAATTGCGCCCATGGTCGCATGCAGCAGAAAACCGATCAAATGCGAGCTCAAGACCCTGTTGCGAAGATCCACGCATGCAGTAGGCTACCAATGCGTCCGCAAAAAGCAAACAGCCAATCCTACACTTGCCAACAGTGACACCTTTGTCGACGCATCTGTGACTGTCAATCCAATTCATATAGACCAGGGCTCTTCAAATATTTTTTGGGAGAGACCACATAAGCTATTGCACAACTGTTCGAGGGCCAGACACCTTGCGTAATGTGACTTTTTCGGGATATGCCACATTCTATCAAATCAACACATTTTTCGTAAATATGTTTTTTCATTATTGGCAAAATGTGTTTTGTGGCCGGGTGAAATGGCTTCGCAGGTAGGATTTGACCTGCGGGCCTTAGTTTGGAGAACCCTGATGTAGACTATGAAGAGGAGTGGTTACAGCACACACCATTGTCGGAGTCAAACACCAGCGCTGAACGGTTGTGATTAACTCAATCAACACAATCTTTTTGAGCAGGAATACAGTTACTTGACTGCCAGCGAGAGGCACCCATCAACAGTCAACACCGTACTCCCACAACACCCTCCAAATCTTTTCACGAGGAACCCGGTCGTATACTTTCTTGAGGTCGACAAAACATGTGCTGTGTATAAATCTTTGGTATGCCTCCAGGATTTCTCGAAAATTTGCAAGAGAGTGGAAATTTGTTCTGTAATGCTACGGCCACGACAAAAACCGCACTGGGTATCATCCAGCTTTGGTTCAATTATTTTCCCGTCTTGGCATGCACTCTTCCTGGGGGACTTAGCAAAGAGATGCGGTGGTTGGTTCGTTTACTTCTGTCTCCCTTTTTGTGCATGGGAACGATCAGTTTGCCAATCTTTCGGCATCCTTCCAAAACACCATGCCACTTGACACACACGAATCAGCCAAATCATCCAGCGTTCCAAGTTCCCCTAATTCACTATCAAACTTTTAGCAACTAGTTTAAGCTCGGATTTAGCAGCGGCATCTGAGAGCTTATTGATGCACAGTTCTACGGAAGCTTTCACCTGTGCGAAGTCAAAACATACCGCCTGAAAAACTTTGCTCAGTTCTGTCAGGTAAGGTACCAATGTTGACAAAAGGAAAGCACCATGTTGAAATTTTTTGTGTTTAAAAGTCGCAGTAAAACAGCTCACATTACATCATTAATATTTTCGGACAGCTGCTTCAGTGCGGCCCAAATAGCCAAATTCTCACTCCTAGCTCTCACTGTTGCCTCACTCGACAACCACCTTTTGCATGCGCGCTGTAATTGCCGACCTTTTGTCTTCAATGTAGTCTGATGCATCGGCAGGCAAGCCGATCGCAACGGTGAAACAGTAAAACACTTCCATAATTGCATGAAAGTGCTTTCGCAGTTTCGCACACCATACTGTACAAATCTGCGGCGGTTTAGTACTTGAGGCCGAAGCGGTGCGCATGATGATGCACAGATACCAAACTTACAATTTTCGCTTCCAACTTCTGCGCCAGAATATTGTGTGGGCCTATAACATTTCAGCCGTCTGTTGCAATAGCCACGTGAAGGAAAACATGTTTATCTCAAATCGTTTTACTTAAATACAAAGCAAATCCATATTTCGGCTTTCAGAATTCAGGGTGTCATTCCAAAATTTTAGGGTGTCATTTTGACACCCAAAAACGGCTTACAAAACACTGAACTAGAATAACTCCCAAGTTATCCAGCGCAATCAGATACCTAATTTACAAACACAGCACATTCTTACGTCACAAAGCTATTCGTGCGTTGCTAAACACAACAGTATTGCAATGTAGTTCCATATACGAAATATAAAACATAGAAGGAATTATGAATATTTTTATCAGAAGCTCTCGCGACCCTAGAAGAAAGGCAAACGACCCTCATGGGGAACGCGACCCCCAGGTTGAAAACCACTAGCTTAAAGCCCCCTCACAATTGAGTGGCGCTTGAAAGCGTTGCTACGCTACTTTCTTGCTTTTGACATCAACTTTAGTCTGCACGTCTTGCATCTAAAAACGAGAAGTTTTGCGCTACTGGTACATTTGGTAACAGCATCGTTGTTTCAGTTTATTCAGTTTTCATCTGAAAGTTAAGGCAAATGGCAAATAATCTTAGTCAGTTATCTTGATGAATAGCCGATATCAAGGCAGTTGAAAGGGCAGCATTGTCTCATAATGAAACATTTCGGCAAAGCTCTTTCTTACTTGTTGCATCGTGTTGGCTGGTTCTACAAATATAGACAAAAGCAGCATGTTACTTCCTGGGATAACCAGGAAAATCAGTTGCCTGAATATTGTAGTAGTTATTGACAAATTAAAAATTAGATCACCTTCAAGAATGTTATTCCGTCCAATTACCTCTCGTGATGCCAACCTGTGGAAACAACAGCTTTCGAGAACGATACTTGCATGCTTTTCAATTAATTTGAAATGGTTAAAAATCCTGATGCTTAATGGGAAGTTAAAGTTATCTACGCTATAATCATGTTTCAAATTGTTGGCACTTTTTACAATGTTTAGTTACGCGTTGCTGTAAGTGCGGAATTGAAACCAGCGGCCGCCGAAACGTACTTCCAAGTAAAAGCGATTATCTTGTTTTGCTCTGGTTTGACGTGCGATTCGCAGCTGTTTTCGCAGCTTTCATCCCACATTGATATATATGCAGGAAAACTGAAATTCCAAGCAGGTTACTAGATTATTTCAAAGACTTGCTTTACCATTAAGTGACAAGATCGTCAACGCAAAGGACGTTTTTTCGCTAAAGCTGGAGGGCCTCTTGGCGTGAGAAAAACGAACAGCAGTCGACAGCGGCTTTGATTTTCAAAACAATCCAAGTTCCTTTTAAATCTAGGTTGTTTATCATGGCCAGTTTTCGTACCACACAACTGTTGATCCGATTCCAGGTGCCCCACTGTGGCTACGAAGGTGGACTTTGAACACCATATTTCATGCAGCAAGATCAGCTTTTGCCTAAACATCGTCTATCAGCTGGTTTGGTCTCGTTGCATTGATGATGGGAATTCCATGCCTCTGCCGACGTAACGATCTCTCTATATGAAGGATTAAGCTGAAGTGTTCAACTGGTTGCCATTCGGCATTAAGGGGCGAAGTGCAATGTGGGGAGAGTCATGGCAGCAAAGCAACCGATATCGCTACTGAGATAAACACAAACGAAATGCAGTCAGCGGGGCGCGCATTATCGAGATGCATTCGATGCAACATTGCGAGTAGAGACAATGATTGCGAATGTATTCAGTTACACGGCGAAGTTCGTTTTCAATTTTGAAACTTCTGCATCAGTAACCACTGGCACAGCCAGGAATTTTGTTCGCGAGGAGCCAGTCACTGACGTCTTCAGAGTTCAATCTTTAACTATTTTGCACAAAGATCATTGTCACAGCTTAATCTCTGGTCTATTGCAACAGGATATGACGTCTAATATCTTCTACCAGTCGGCATAAAAAAATTTTGACAAGCAAATATTTGCTTTCGTTTATTTTCGAACAGTTGAAATTGATATATAACACCAGCGAAAAATCTTCGCAACTTTGTTTTGGGCGGGCCATGGCCTCTTCGGCCTCATTCTGGCTGCGCTACTGTCAGTAACTGCCCCTACTCTGGTAAATTCCACTTGCCGCCCAAAAAATTCCTGGCTTCGCCTCCGGTTCGACAATAATTTGCAGTAACGGCCAAAGCGTCCTTTATAGTTTTTCAAAAGCGGAACTGTCAAAAATTTTGAAACTTTACCGGAGCCTGAGTGCAAACAATATTCGAGTCACAGAGCCACTACTCTGAAGGACAAACGCTCTTGTTTGATTCTTTCATCATCTAACTTTTAGAAATTCGCGCAAGTTCATATAAAACCTTGAATGTTTTGCAACCCATTGATTTGTAGGCAGGCCCGTAACCAGCTTCGGACACCAGGAGGAGCGAAGATTTTCTGAGAGGGGCCAAATTTTTTTTAACTATGTCCTATAGTTTCAAATTACATCCAATTCATTTTTCCAGGGGGCCGAAAAGTTTTCTAGGGGGGCTTCATCCCCCCTGCCTCCCCCTGTTACGGGCCTGTTTGTAGGGTAAGATCGTTAAGGTTTTGTTAAACCGACATCGAAAATGGAAGCGTTTTACCTTACTTCATCGAGGATACTGAATCGTTGCAAATTATCATTCAAGCAGGACGACATCTTAAACAGTTGCTTGCAATAAACTGCTGTTGTCCTTTCACAAATGCATTGCTGGATTTTACAGTATTTGATCAACGAACTCGAGTAACCAACACATATTATAATAAAAAAACTGATTTTTGGGTGTTGTCAGGTTTTTACCAATGGCTTCAGAATTCGAGTTATACAGCTTTGTTTTTTATCAGATTTATGTGACGTGCAACGAGAAAATGAATTTCATTTTGACAACGTTTTCTTGGTGGCCGAAACAACCATGCACTTCAAAACCTTGATCAGATTCACGGTGACAAGTGACAAAGTGCCTCGTTTTTGACGTTGAGCGTAAATCTCTTTTTATGAGAAGGTGACATGCTCTTCACAGATTCAGAACGTAAACTGTTTTTAGAAAGCTCACTGCGGCTCGAGTGATTCTGTAACATGGTATACGTCATGGATGGATACACTCAGTGATTATTCACGGGAAATGAAACAATTTTGATGCTTTCATTTAAGGTAATTGCAGGCTTAAAAATAGTTAACGCGCACAACACAATTTCTTCAACACCATTCATATTGGAAATCACACCTATGCTGCAATGAAAAAGAAACAAGCATGAAGTCAAAAAGTGAAGCACTATCCTTTGTGCCACAAACATCTGTTTAATAACTTCTTAAAACATTTGAATACTTACAGCGAAATGTTGCGATAGTAAAACAGGTAAAAAGTTTTGAGTGATACAATTAGTAAAACCACTGCAGTGGTTTTGGAGTACGGATATACATTATTGTTCTTTGTTAGTGAAACAACAAAAATTTTATTAAAAAGCACTACGTTCTTATTATTTCAACAAGGTGTTTGCTATAATTTCCGGCGTAGTTTTTCAGATTCTGTGAAGCTTTTCTTCATCATCTTGCGCACCAAATGATGTCACCCGATTAAGTCTTTCTCATTCATCCTAATGAATTGAAAAAAACGTTAATACTGGTTCGTGCAGCAACGAATCATTCCATAGGGAAATGGTGACTTGGCAAACGAAAGAATGGTCATGCTGAGCGCAGTTAACAGGTAGTATTTTCTAAGCAGTTTGGCATGCTTCCCGGACAACTGAACTAGCAAAAAACTGAACCTCAGTTGAAACTGCAACAATCAAACCTACCACAGTGAAACCAACAGTAAACTGAAAATAATGGCTACGAGGACATTGTTACTCAGAAACTGGGTCTGGGTGAGGCCACATCTATTGCATTTATGAACGTTTGGGTTAATATAAGCCCAACGTCGTACTTTGAGCTGGATTTATGCAGTGTCTGGTTTTCAGCTAAGGTTTTGGTCTATATAGACAGTGACGCGGCCAGAATGAGACCGAAGAGGCCATGGCACCCCTCGAAACAAACTTGCTAAGATATTTATTGGTGCTTTGTATCGATTTTCAATTGTTAGAAAGACGTCAGTGACTGACGACGTCATTGACTGGCCCCTCCCGAACACCATTCTTGACTGCGGTATTGTCTATAGGCGTTTTAGATCAAACGCGCTCTCATTTTCGAGTGGCGATTTGGAACAACAGGTTGTCGTAGCTTATACCACCGGTATCCATTTCGATTCTACCTGAGATGTAGCCGAGCAATGAAATGCCGAAGATGTTGACAAATGACAAACAAGCAAGTCAGTTGGTAAGCCAAGTATATTTACCGCTGCTGGTTCTTTTGCGACGAGCCGAATTGCGGCAGATTGAGTTGTCGGTTCGATCCAGTTGGGGTTTAGTATGGTGGCTTGCTTGCGCCATGCGAAAATTTGTTTTTTATTTTTACAAAAAAAAATTTCTTGTTGAAAAGATCATTTCAAATGACAATTTACTCGAAATGGAAAAACATTTTGTTCTCTCAAAAATTTGTTTCAGGAAAAATTTCATGACGATTTCTTTTTTCGTTATTGAGCCCAGCTTCACCAACGAAGTGTTTTATTCTGAAGTCTGCAAACACACCATGTTGTAAATCATTATGTGGCATGTTCCTTTTTTACTACTTGAATTTATTATGGATATACTAGCTGAGCATTAAATAAACAATTTAACAAGTTTGCGTTAGATTTTCACTTCAACGTGTCTTTTCTTGAGCTTTCACCAGAACCCATTAATGTCTTTAAAATGCAGTAAACGCAAAAGTGGCTGGGGTTCAGCACCAGACTCCACTGGGAGCTTAAACCGTTCCACCAAATACGGATTTGTCTATTTGTTTGCTTGCAAAAAAATACAGTAAGCTTAACTTTAGGCATCACAAGCTCTAACTAAGCTAAGCCTGACCTATCAAGTACTGGTAAATGGGAAACATTTCTTTAACTCATGCCAAAGCAATCTAGCGCTATAACTGACACATTTACGACCTCTCTAATTATAGTAACAACCAGGGACGCCGGAATAGCGAAGGGGGCGGTGGGCAGTAAAAGAGTTGAAGCCAATGGAAACTTACAAAAAATAAAAAAATCGTTACCAATTGTGTTTGTTTCTCTTCAGCAACAATGTTGACCTAAAAAAGAATAACGGAATTTATACAAAATCATTCTGAATTTTCTGTGTGCGCGAATAGCTGCAATAAATTTGTTTCAAGTCTATCTTGATACATCATGAAAGTACCTATGATACTGTTATGAAAAAGTACCCCCACCCCCGTTCCCCCCGTCAGTGCCTGGGAACTACGAACATTCTGATGCAATTTAACAAGTTCTGCTACAAGTGCTATTACAAACACGCATGATGGTTTTAATGACATCTCCTGTTGGTTGCGGTCTAGTATTTCACGCCACACGTGTGACATATACCAATTGTACTAAGATTAACCTAACTGCAAGATGCGAAATGTAAAGCCACTTACAAAATGTTTTAATTTCTTGCATGCATTCAGTAATTTCTATTTATCGTAACAACAGTCCTAATTTAAAATCAACTTCAACAAAGAAAATATTTTTTGAAAATCCTTTTTATAAGAAAATATTTTTTCAATATTGAAGAATTTGTTAATTGAAATAATTGTTTGAACAAAATCGGAAATTATTTCACAAAATGTTTTTGTGAAAGAAAAAATTTGCAATGCCTTTTTTAAAGATGACAAAAATTTTACATGGCGCAATTGGGCCATCATGATTTATTTGTGTAGAGATTCAAATTAGGAAACTCATAGGAAGGATCAGTTGTTCCAGCATAGTTTTTTCGGACAAAACTAGCCCAACAGCAGTAAACTCTTTTCTAAACCTATGACTGCGTACACAATAAAAATGTTAGCACGCAATACATAAAGCCGCTTCCATGAACATAGGTGATTGGTCAAGATTTAGTTTTGTTGCAATGTCAAATTATCTACTGCTATGCTACCTCTGCTACACCGTTAAATGGGCACTGCTGTATTTAGATTTGTTTTATCCTGCTCCAAGTATTCTTAGCAGATTCCAACATCTACGTAAAGCTAAAGACTAAGAGCAGGATTTACGTCAAAATGGTGCAGTTTTTCAACAAATGATACCAAAAAATGAGCACAAGCACAGTTGTGCGTTTGCTGCGATGCGAGTGTGTGCGAAGTCAGGAAATGCTCTCAGGCAGAAAGTGAAATAAATATACACTGCACACGCACCGCTGAACATCGGAAATGACGCAGATCGAATATTATCATTCGGAAATCACAAACTACTTCCTGGTTTTCCGGAGCTTCGTAGAACCAACAAATCTCTATGAGCATGAAAGACGTGAAAGACGTTGTGTAGGCAGAACAGTATGTAAACGCCTGCCTTATCGCAAACTGGAGCAAAAATCCAGAACGTCAGCAAAGCACAATTCTGGAGCGCTAATAGCAAGAAATACTTCAGTCTGCATGACTTGTAAAACACTTTTCTGTCAAGAAAATTTCGTTTTGTTGATGGCCCAACGGCTCTAACCTTGGTTTTAAGCTTGGTCACAACTATCCAACAATGTAAAGAAACCCTCACCTGTATAACGCTCGAACTTATCAAGACGTTGCTTAAATCTTCATGTTTGATTACTTTTTATTCTTGTAAACGAGACTTGTGTAATGCTTGGGTCGCTTCTACAAAATGAAGCGCTAAGCAATTTTCTCCAGGGAAGTCGTTTCATTAGCTTGTCGGGTGAATAATCCTGCTTTCTCTACGGACGGGTAATGACGTCACAGGACGCTACAAACTTTTTCCAATGTGCGGACGAGCAAAAGATCGTGTTTGTCACTGCACAGAAGAAAAGGTGAAGTATGAAACTACGCAATTCAAATTCCAGCGAATTCACGTCGTCTCCGCGTCTATTTCAATCATTGCGGAAATATAACAAAGGATTGGCGTACTATTGCTTTGGTTGGTAGACTACGTAAAGCTACAACGTTGCGTCAGCTGAAAAAATGGCTGTAGTCAAACAACTGCGAAATATAGGGAATGAGCGACAGAGCGTATGCAAGCTTGACCTTCAAACAATAACGGGCTACGTTTCACCTAAACCCCTTTGACCTTCTGTTGTACGAGCAAATACTAATGCCTTGCCAACGTTGGTGAAAACCAACCTGCAATCATTGTTCTTGGTTTGACATTTTTGCTAATATTTGTCGCTGGGTTTAATTCGGGGCGCGACAAAACATGATTTCGAAACCGGCCACTCGGGTTTAAAATGCAATTTGAAATGTTGTAGACGTGTTGTTGAACTTGCCGGCTTAGAGTCGCCAAAGCAGTAGCAAATTACCAAAGTTTACTGCATCACTTGCGCTAATGCAAAATACGACGGCGCAATAGTTTTTTATCGTTTTGGTGCAGCGGCGTTCACGCAACGGTCACGGTACTCTTTCAAATGTTTTGATTTCGTGACGATTTGCCACGCAGCAGAATGCCTGGAAGAGCATGGCGTTGATAAGTTTTGGAAATAGTGATGAAAAATATAACTCTGTACGGTCATGGCGGCAATCACGTTCTTTGATAGAAGATTGGTGCCATCGTTCTTCATGCCGGAAGTATAATTGGTTTCATGAATATTGCTGTTTCATCCCGGATTAGACTAAACATATAGGCAAATTGAAAATCGCCCACGTTCTTTGCATGATAAAACGAACAAGCTTTCAAGCAAAATAAATGGAACAAAATAGCGGACATCAAAGCGTTGAAGAAATGGTGATTACTTCAGTAAAACTCGTAGTAAAACCTAACTCTTGTCAGAAATATAAGCTACGTTTTGTAGGCATATGCAGCTCAATATAATAAATAAACACAATAACACCTCATCGCACGAAAATCTGTTAAGCATACACATTTGCAGAAATGCGCTACAGTGATTCATCAGTTTTTTTTCATTTATCGGCTTTCAGCACATTACACCAACGTCTTCCATGCTGAACACTTCTCTCTTCCGCAAAGGGATTCATCGGTGCAGGATGCTGGGATTAAACTGCAAACACTGCAATACTGTCATCCAGCAAAGTTTTCGTGATGATTCACTGAAATCGAATCCTCAGATAATCGTCGTTTCGGAGTGTTTTTCACTTCAAGCTCTACCTTATGCGCAGTCGCTTCCTTGGCGCAAATCTCCTGTTGGCACATCGTCAGTGGCTGCTCAATATCTGTACACGGTACGTCGGTCGTTACAGCGACACTCTCACCAACCCTTTTCGTTTGGTCCTGTGCCTGGTCTGATAAAACGGATATGATGCTGGACCTCGATCCACCCTCTCCTCGTTTTGCCGTGATCGTGTTACTCTCCACCGGCCGAAGGCTCTTCCCAGTTTCGACCTCAAGGGCAGCTCTTCTCCGGCACATGAACACTGCGAAAAGTATGGCCATGATCCCGTAAGTGCTTCCGAGCAATATTCCAGTGAGGGCTTGTAATGATGCACCGCAAGACGTTTCAGGCTTTACATTTGCGATGAGCGTCCCTTTCATCGAGTGAGGAGAGTCGCAAACCAAGTAGCTGAAAGCAACAAGGAGAAACATTTCAACGTGAACTTTTAAGACTTTGATAACAAACCTTGCGTAGCTTTAGTCCTTGCTCAACAGCCCAACGGTGAGATTTAGAAAAAAATGTTTTGTGACTTTTCTGACGACTTGAGAAACACTACCGTGTGTTGGAAAAATCGCTGCAATCCTGAAACATGGTGGTCGTGCTTGGTTAGACCAGCACGCCGTATGGGAAAGTTGCGACGTCAAACAAGTACGGGAACAGAAAAACAAAAAATCTACGAAAAAATTTGTTTGCAAGAGGAGCCTAGCACTTAATTATATCAACGGAACGATGATAGGCTTTTAGCAGGAGCTGGACTGTTGCTTTCTCAGCAAACACTTTGGAACGACGCAGGTAAATCGCTATCAACACGACGAAAGCGCTTGCCTTGTTTGAGTGACAGTTTACGGCCAGTCATTAGCACAGTAGTTCTCTTTATCGCAAGCACTCGTTCGGACTCACCCAATCCTAACGTTCCTCTGACGCAGATTGACGTCAACGTTCTTGAGCTGACAGTCACAGTGCCACCGGTTCTCATGAAGGAAAACCGCCTTCAAGTTGGGCATTTTGGAGAACATGTCGACCTCCAGCGTTTGCAGCTCGTTTCGGCTCAGATCAATCTGAAGCGCAGCAATCGGTATTTATATTATACGATGCTGATTACTTGCAGCAGGTGTCACACGGTTGAATTGATGAGAATTTTTTTAGCATGACAGGGCAAAACCGGCATGCGTATAGTTTTAAATTTCTTAGGCCGGCCGTTCAATCAGTAAAAGCTTCATTTCGGAACTCCTATTTTGACTGACGTTTTTGGTAAATTATCTCGTAGCTACCGTATTTGCTGCTGAAGCAAAATGAAGAATTATGTTGAGAATTTGCACAAAGTAAACGGCAAAATTCATTCGTATAGTCTTCGTAATTTCAAAAATGATTCTTTTCTTGACCTGCAATATGTATGATCCTGCATCATGCTGATAAAAGCATTTACTTGCAATTTGTATTGATGACATTCATAGGCTTAGTCGGGGGGCAAAGGGGCCATGTACCCCAATTTTCTACCATATTTTGTCGTTGTGCTTCGAGAGACGGTGTCCCAAACCAAATACTGTTACTCGCTTGAAGTCAAAATATTTGGCCTCACCCAAACGTTTCGGCTGGCTGCGCCATTGATGACATTAAAGCAAACCACGCCAAACGTAAACATGGAGACGGAGCAAAAAGTGCATAAACGGTAGTCAAGCTCCTGGCGGCACGTGCCGCTGGCAAATCTGATTAAAATGCCTCAAACTGTTGCAAAACATTTGAAGCAGGCCAACTCTTTAGGAAGGTCCGCAATGCAAGCGTTTTGAAAAACTCTTAAAAATAACCGCGGTATTGCTTGCATGAGCAAGTAAAGACCCAAAAGCAGATACTCTACTGTGACAAGAAACAAACACAAAAATCACTCAAGAGAGAGACAATCATTTTTATGTGAAAAAAGGAGTGTAAACTGCATAAAAAATGCCGTTTCATTCTATGTCGTGCGGGATAATGTTCTTTCCTGTATGTGTAAACGATGACTTTAGCTGTTTAGGATTGTTGGTCTTAATGACCACATTAATAACCTCGTGCCTGAAACCCAAGCCGCACCATGACTCTCTAACATGCTTGTATCAAAGATTTGGCATTCTACTGAAAATTCTCCATTCCAATCGCTCCCTCCTGTGCGTCCCTATAATTTTCGCTTCTACTAAAATTGATAAAGGGATAATCTTTCGATTAGTTTTTAATCTTTTGAATAGGCTAGACAGTATTGCCACCAACCTCGTGTATCCCCGTCAGGTTTCGAAAGAAGTCAACACTGAGTTTTCCGATATTGTTGTTTTGTAGTAACAGAACGCGTAAATCTTTCATCGGACTAAAGATCGCAGAAGGAACGTGCTCGATTTCGTTGGAGGACAAGTCGAGTTTCGTAAGTTTCCGAAGCCTCTGAAAAACTCTGGCCAAACACAAGATTTGCCCACAATAGGAACTTTAATCTTGAAAAAGCTAATAAATTAAGTGAATAAATGAATATCTTTTAGAAAAGAGGCAAGGCATGCTTTTGGGCTTGGCAGATATAATTCACATCAAGTAATCATTTTTTTGAAACCTTACTTCTTTCGAAGTGCTACATTGAACAAATTCAATTAACTTCTTGACGATCTAAAGCTTGTACACTGAGTTGAGCTGAATTTCCTTGTGTTTACGAACAACATATTTACCTTTCCGACAAATCTTTTATGCGATTGTGATTAACTTCCAGCACTTCCAATTGCTTCAGTCTCCTGAAAAAGACTTTTCGCAGACGAGATATACGATTTCCTGTCAAGACAAGACGTTTCGTCGCAGCTGGAATGTCTGAAAACAAAAGGCGCGACCTTGACCAATGTTTCAACGTGCACAGGTTTAGGGTCATTCAGCTTGTTGCTATCCCTGCAAACAAGCCTCGTTTGGCGAACTCGAGCATTTTGCTCACGATCTTTCAAAATTACTTTGTTTCAAGGATAAACAAGCCGATGAAGTTTTAGGAAATGTTGCGGAAAAAGCGAGTGGAAAGGGATAATTTCGGTATTGTTTTTGAGCTGCAAGCTACAACTCTAGTTTAAAGCTTTTCGCGCGTCTTGGTGCTGGCAAAAATAACTAACCCATCACTCAAATCCAATCACCAGAAAAACCATGCCATTGTCGTAGTGGCCCAATTCTAACAATAATATTTCAACGGGTTCTTGGCGAGATCAGCATAAAACCCTCGACGCGATCTTGCGGAGAAGAAGCAGGTGAGATGAATGGAGAATAAACAAAAGAACTGTGTGTTACCCCTTGAAAGAACTTCGTGCGGGTTGGATGGGGAAAGTCAGTCATAATTTGGTGAAAAGAGCTGTCAGCACCACACTCGTGGCTTTGAACCAAAGGTAAAAACAGCAGCTTGCGAAGTGCAATGCATAAATGCTTTGTAAACAGATTAAGGCCAGCTTCATCCAGAGGTTTGCGGTGTATTGCGTGCTGTCCATCATGTGATGCGCTGTAGTTTCAAGACGCGATGGGAGGTGGTCGAAACCTTTAGCGAAGATCGGCAAGTGTCCAACAGCTGCGGTTAGTAAGAACCTTACCCGCAACGCTTAATAAGGGTTTCGTAGAGGTAAGCTCAGTTCTAATGCATCAGGATGGGGTTGGGTGCAGTGCGATGGCAAGGTGATGACAACATAGCCACGTCATTTACACAGATGCGTCTTGGTTAACTGCCACTCAAAATAACGGAAGGTTTTTCCACGCATGAGCGACCTTCAAAGTGTTTGTGTTGACAGGCACTTCAAGCAGACGGTTCACACATTGCCTGGCTGAAACTTTTTGGCCTCTTGGCGTTTGGTACGTCTACATTCAAACTAGTTTGAAGTGGAAAAATGACATTCCAAACATAATTTCATGGAAACATATACAAACCGTAGTAAAAGGTAATAAAGTTTTAAGAAGTCATTAGTTAAATGGAAGCACGTTGGGCAATGGTGCGCGAGATCCACTGCTAGTTGAAACTGTCAAATTTCATTCCTTTGATTTATAGGCCTAAAACACTGCATTAAATATGGCGGAACCAGTAACTTGGATCTACTCATTATTCTTATTTCTAGTTTTTCTTTGTCCGAGCAGCTCATGCCGACTGACAATGTTTGCAAAAAAATTAACCGCATATATTTCAAAGTAATTTTGAAAACGAAATTATATTGCTAGGGAGGTTTGGAAGCGTGAAACTCTTTGCTAATGAGCGTAAAATCAAAACAACTTCTAGGTTGTCTGAAAAGCAGACTTAAGTATTATATCTCGCCTGTTTTAGATCAATGTCCGGAAACAAGCTGAGCGAGTGGCAAATGTTTGACGATGACAACATGAATCAAAGCAACATAAATTGAATATGCATTCAAGCAACTACAGTCTCCACCAAAGCGACTGTGTTGAATCCATTCGCAACGATTTTTTTATTAAGAAATCAATTTTCACGTAGCACTACGCATCATCAATCCTAAAATCTTATTCAGATAGAAATAAGTTAAAGGTGTGTTTATAAAAGCTTTATTTTCTCTCAAATTTTTGCCGCAGTGCATCGTTGCTGCATGCACGTGACGATACACAAAGTTCTGCAAATTGATATGAAATTATTAGAAATTATTCGGCGATTGACGTCAACGGCCCTAATCCTCAAGGATCGATTTTCAAAAATCCTCTTGTCCACAACACCGTGAAATTGAGTGAGGCCAGCAAGGTCGTATAGCAGAACACACTGCGTTCATTTCGACAAAAATGTAAAAATGGCGGCTTATATTACTTAAACCAGTTTGGATGTCCTTGGTAAGCCAAAAAGATGCCTATCGTTTTTTATGCATATATTTTAATGCCATTTAGCACACCAACCACAGCAGGAGTGTTCATAATGTTTGGCATTTGATAAGCTGGAAAATAGCGTTTTGAGATTTGGGGTGAACAAATTTTTGTATTTCACTTAAAGTTTTTTTTCGAGTATCGCTTGTGAGCAGTAACTGCATATCATGTCTTTCAAAGAATATGTTGTTTTCAATGACTCTAGCCTGATTTGGGCAGAAGAGCACATGTGTATTGTGTGGGTCTACGGCAATGTCATCAATATCAAGCTCGAACTGGAGCGCTTTCTGAAATATAGTTAGACATCACGTACGTTTTGATTGAGAAACCCATAGTATGTTTATCGTTTGAGAACAATAGTTCCTGCACATCATCGATACATAGGCGTAGCCAGGGGGGCCAAAAGGTCCATGGCCCCCCCAAATGTTTAGAAAATACAGTAATTTTGTGCTTTGAGAAGTGTTTTTTCTAAGCGAAATAGTGTTATTCCCCTAAAATGAAACATTTTAGCCTCTCAAAATTTTTTTGCCCCCCCCAATTTTCTGGACTGGCTACACCACTGCATCGATAATAGCTTGTCGCTGATGTGAAGGTTGTTCTGTGATCAGATCAATCTACGGGTGTTTCGCAGGTATCATTGTTTTTCTCCAAGGCAAGCCAATTTCAATTTACAGGTCTTGTTTAGAGGCAACAGGTAATGTGCCTGTAAGCGAATGCTAGGGCTGGGCTTTGTTTTGTCAAGATATTTATCGAACATGTGCTACGTCATATTTATGCTTTGCAGTTGGATCTAAAATCTTTCAGGCCCCATGTTTTTTTCTCACAGCCTACGTCTTGCCTTGCAGGTACAAACGGTTGTTGAAGTAGAATATTCAGACTATTGTTTGGTTGAAATTGACACATTGTTCTGCGTTGTTCCCAAACCACTGCTGTCTTTACAAGGAAGAACATCAAAGCGCCGATTTTGACAGAAGTCGGAAAAAAAACCTGTTCTGAAGCAAATGTTAGAATTGTGAATTTATTGGTGACGGTTAAGTGCTTGGTGTTGACATAACTGCTCTTACTTCTTTGCAACTTTTCTCAGGCAAAACCTCGTTATCTTTTTTTATTGCCTCTTTCGTTTCCATTCTGTGGCGTTTCAACAACAAATGTAACTTGCGGTTACTTAAAATAGCTTCGACCCGAAGGTGAAGATACATTGCTGGAGCCGGTAAAATTTTCTTGCCTTATGCAATGAAATTCAGGTGATGTGTTGAAACCGCAGCGAGTAGGGATCGCACAAATATAAAAACAGCATTTTAAATCGTTCTTTTATGTTATTGCGTAACTCAACGAGTGTCGCTATCGTGTCAATCAATATAAGATTAAGTATTCATTTTCGTTAACTTGCACAAATTAGAGAGCTGGATACGCGACGTATTTGGAGATTCTGATCATTTCTGGATTTTGGACGAGAGATTCAACACGGTACACAAACCTTTTTCGCACGATTTATCTTGGCCCATCATCTTGATAGGGAAGTGCACTCATTTCCCTCTTTTCCGTGAAGTACAGCTGGATGACCTTACAACTATAAGCTATGATAAACTGAAAATAATATGTTTTATCGTGTCGTGCCTTTCTCAGGAAAGGCTCAGCCCTTGGCATTCCGTTCGACAGAAGCCGAATGCGGAAAAGCGATGCTTGCTATCTGTGGATCGGCCCTAAAATGATTTCACAATCCCTATGCAAGGACTACTTCGTAAATCTATTGGGTCAAAAAGTGGAATGTTTTTGGATGATAGTTTGCCATAACTACTAGAAAAATTGAGTTTGTCAAGCAAAGAACCATAGCCTAAATCTTCAGTTTATTTGTTACTTTGAGGTTCCCAAAAGCTTTGATAGGTTTGATTTTGGTTCCATGACATTACTTTGCGGGAAATCCAAACGTTCTGAGCCATTAAAAAAAATAACCTCACCATCTCTTTCTACGAATGTTCGCGGCCAGTATTAAGCAAAAAGTATCACGTATAAACAAAATTAAGTTTTTCAGTCCTGGGTTTCATTTCCTTTTAAAGAGACCAACACAAAATGAACAAAAACGGGCAAAAGTCTTTTTCCACGAACTTTGCTTTACTTAATTGAACAGAAGTCTGATGCTTATCCAACTTTAATATAATCTTACTCTGTGGAACCGATTTGAATCTTTTGAAGGAGCAGTCCACTTCCAAGATTGTTGCGTTGCATTGACATCGGCGCGGACAGCGCATTTTCGTCCGGACTGGTGACTGGGGGAGTGTAAATGACATTGTCTTTCGGGCGGAGCTCGCCGTCGTTATGGAAACTGCTGCCAGGAAGATGAAGCACAGCATCCACCACCAAGCTGAAGGCCACCTTGCCATCTTGAGCTGCTCGGAGGAACCTCACAAAAGATAGTCCGCACTATATTCGCTGCTCTGCTCCTTTATGCGGCGACAAAGGGCAGATGGTCACAAACAAAAGTTCAGAAAATACAGGGCAAAAACCCCTCGTCAGGCATCACTGCGTAAAGTAAGAACACGTCGCAGGTTGATTGCATGCTTGAAACGTAAACAGTGGGCGCTTGCTTACATGTAAACGCACACGACCGTGTAAAGGAACCCTTCGGAAAAATGATTGCTATTCGACCTTGCGTCACGACAGGGCTGGTGTGGGAAAGCCGGCAGATAGTACAGGTGGATCAACCTCGAAAAATCTTAACGCGCAGCCTGCGTTGGAATATCCGTAAGGACGGGCACCTGCATCTGTCAAATACGGTGGAGGTGGCTTTGAGCTACTCCGATTGAAACTTTCTGTTTAAACGTTTTGCCGTCTTTCTTAATTGCAGATGCAGCCTTTCAAAATTCGAATTCAGTGCTGGAAAAAACACTGAAATTTGCAGAACGTGTCATTCGTTAGATATTATCGACATGTGCAAAAGCCCTTAGCGTTGCATTTTGCATATGTTAAGTTTCCGAAGAGCGTAACAGTAAAATCTCGTCTGCGCAAAAAGCGTTACAATCGATTTAAAAAAACTGATGTTTATTTTGCATGTCGTAACAAATGTCGTTGCTCGAAATCATTGTTAACTTTATTTCATAAAAATCGCTTATCGAAATATAAAATAGTTAATATCAAAACATTCTTTCCGCAAATATAATCAAACTAAACTGACGTTAATAACTACGCTTAGCTTGGTCTTCACTTTCTGACGTATGTTTGTCAAAAACAGCTTGCACAAGTTCAACTTAATGTCTTATCTTGGTACATCTCACTTATGAAATGCTCCACTTTCTAAAAGTCACAAAAGATTTAAGAGAAAATAAGAGTAAATGGAATTTCTGAGATCATAGCGATGCGTCCCTTTTTTGTGCAAACAGCATTTGCAAAATGTTGTGTTTGATGATAAAAGTCTTCAATAAATTGCTCCACCGTGTGGTGAACATCACAGTGCTTTCGTATCGCAGAAAATCTGACAATGTTTTTGTCATTGCCAGATTTTCAACCTAATAGTTTTCAATTTTATAGGTAGTTTAGTGTCAAGAGATACGCGAATATTTTTCGATTTTAATAAAATTATTTTTAGCGGTCAACTAATCTGTCAGTCTAGTAATACCACTGCGCTCTTGAAAACCAGGCAAAATCCCGTCGGCATTTGTTTCAACTCGATAATGTCATGAAACTGCAAAGCCCTTTGAAACTCAAGCTTTCAGTAAAACTTCAAACTTCCGTCGCCCAATCACCTCCGCCTTGGGAAGCAACCAAGCATTCTGGTACACACCGAACGAGGGCGTTTCGCTCACGGCTTTCGGAAAAACGCCACTGCTTTTTTCTTTATGTCGCGTGCCGAAACTCTGCTAAAGGCTGTCATGGTTCGAGCAAGACCACTTGCTTGCCACTTGCAGGTGCGCCCCACAAGGTCAATTGCCTGGTACTGGAGGCATGCATAGCATTTCAGACTTTCTTCCGTTTCTGGGCTGAGGTGCGTCAAGCCAACAAATCGCATTTGAAGTGCAAGCCAGCGTGGCTCCTTTCCCGATGTAACTTGTGGCACCGTGACGGTTAGATAAAGTTTTTTTTGAAACGCTTTGCAGACATTTCCCGCCATATACGGAGTCCTTTTTTCGCTTCATTGAAAATATTTCAGCATCGTTCAGTGACGATATATCCTTCCATCAATATATTCACTGATGTTAATTTGCCGTTATTTCGGAGGGCATGAATGATGAAGGACGCAAATGCCTGCAGCGCTTCTAACGATCAATTTATTCAGCTTAAGATAACGAATTGAATGCGGTGCACATGGGTCATTTTTCTAATTTCCTGTTTGTGAACTGTTGTGCTGTGGAATGTATCTTTTGCATTTCACTAAAGCCCTGTATAGATTTAACTCTTGATTTGAGAAAACTTAAGAATTTTGTGTAGTGAGAGTGCTTGAATGATAGCAGAGATGTTTTGAAAAAATTGTAACTAGCTGAGTATTACGTTTTTTTCTCCACATGGTTTTCTTTCGCAGATTGACGTCGATCATAGGCGGGCTACTTGCACAACATATCCGGGAATCCGGAAATAAATGGTTGCGATTTTAGAGCAAAAAGCTACAGTAATGTTTGTGACAACAACACGGGATTGGTTTCACAACGTTTAAAACTAAAATTTACTGAAAATATGTTTTTTGTACGGTCGTACATAAAGAGGTTTTGAAGAGATGGTCTGTATGTTTGGACAGTATTTATCATGTGAACATCGGCTTGATATATCAATATAGCATAATAGCGCTTATAACTCTTTTGCAAGGCAAGATGTAAACTCTTTTCACGCAACGCATCAAGTTTGTTTACTGTGGTCGCCTTATTCTGCGAGAACTGCCCGAGTGGTAGCGTGCACTTTTCATTTTTAGCGCAGGATGGATTCTGATCTTCATTCTTAGTAAGATGAAACGGAGTTTGCGTAAAGGCAAGTTTAAACTGAACAAAATTGAAGAAGGAAATTATGTTCAAGTAAACCGTCCACATACTAAATAATACATGCTGGAAGTGAAGAAGCGATTTTTTTAGAAATGGTTTTGAAGAAACAAGTTATACTGGAAAGGAAACCGTCTACTGGATTCTTACCTTGAAAATACAAAATTGAAATGTTTCTAAATCAGTGTTGCGCACAGTTTATAAAAATCACTGGACGTTTTGCCGACTTACTGGGGTTTAGCTGCAGTTTTTACATGTTCTTGCGAAACACGGAAGCTACGAGGTAATGTTCATTAGAGGATGTGCATAAAATTGCGAACTGCGACTTCAGCGAAACCTGATCCACGTGACACTCGAGACTGGCAGTGTATGTTGTCTATCCGCAACGGGGTAAGAAGCTGTAATCAGCTCTGAACGTAGACCTATAGCGGAAAAGCGCAGTAATAAAATTTTTGCAAGAAAACCTATCGCTGAGCAATTGCAGCTTTCCTAATTGATAGAAGTCTTTGATAACTTTTGTTTTTGCCGTTGGCACCTGTTTGCTGCTTATTGACGCCTTCTGCTTTTAGCCCCTGTTTGCCCTTGCTTGGTATTCAGTCACTTTAAACCGATTGTTTACGGCAATCCGGAGCATCTTGCTGACACAAAGAGTGCATGATAGTGCTTTTCCATCTGAAAACGTGAGCCTTCCACGGCTCGTCAACTTTCTTAAAGTACTGTGCACTCTCCACATAACTTGCTTTGTGAGTAGAGCACTGAAAAGTAAAAAAAACTGAAAAAGCTGCACCGATCATGTTTATAATTCATTAACTGCATAACACAAACCAATCTTAACGTTTTCGTTGCTATCACCTAAAATTGATCTTAACAATTATTCGCTCAAAGAAAAATGTTCTGACACAGTCGACCAAAAATCGCACTCGATCTTTGCAGAAAAGCACAGCAAGCAGAAAAGCTTCACGCATGATTTAGTGGCATGAGTTTAAGACCGATTTTAGCTTTTTACAGCATGTCCAGAATTTAATCGCCAAGAATGCGCACCATCTGCGAATCAGACAAAAATTATATAAATCAGTGTGACTTCACTTCGAATCTGATCATAAGCAAAGATGTTAACAGTTACTCCCGCATGTGTGCAACTTGAGAATATGAGATGGTAAACCTCTCCCCTATAAGAAGCTACGGTTTTGGCAACATCTCGGTTAACGAACGTAGCATACTAGTTCGAAGACTTGGCAGTGCATAATGTTTATAACTCATTGCGAGAAGATACGAAGAAGAAGATGGAGACAGCTTTTTCTGCGCTCAAGCGTATTAACAGATCAAAGCGGAGAGTATTCTCCTAGCCTTTCGAACAAAAACGGGATGACTATCTGCAAACTAATTCACAAAGCGTGTAGTCGATGTATCAACCATCAACAATGGCTGTGTGTGAAACCAGGTTACAAGATAGCGCTAAGAAAGCACTATCGTTTCTGACAACAAACAATAGTCTCCTCTTCTGACCACCTGCCTCGCCGTCGCGTTGAACACGCAAACGTAGTTTCTCCTTGTTAGCATTTGCGGCCAGTGAAATTTGGAGGTAAAGATTGTGTACACTTTGTGTTTTGTAACACATTGCACTCTAGCTATTTGTTGACGACTTCCCAACGAGAGACGGATGGTTTAAGAAGGCTGTGACACTGGTTTGTTAAATGAAAAATGAATGGCGAAAGAAATGTGAACATAAGAAATAGTTTGTGAAACGGTGCTACAATCTGTAAGACGCATCTTTGCTTTACTTTGGATAAGGCCCACGGACAACCACAAGTTTGCAGACTGAACCAAAATAAACACATTTTGTTTCAAGCAAATGTTAGACGTCTCAGTTGAACAAAGGTTTCGGGTCTTGGAAGGTGATGAAAGCTTTTTGCATTTTGAGGTTGTACTCCGTTTATTCCACGAAGTCTGAGATTCCCTGTCACCATCTGCGGCAGCCCTTTTCTCAATCTAAATTATTTGCTCTTCCAAAAGAATTGCTCTTAATTGCTGCGAATTGCGAAAAATGATTCTGCGACCGATCCAACTTAGAGCTACCAGTACCTTTAAATTGAAATATCAACGGGAAAGCTAGCTACTGTCAAGTTCATCACCATCCAGCACTGAATTTTTGGAGCAAAGCAAACTTTTGGAGAAAAGTTGAAAACTTGGATAACCATTTTAATGAGCTATGCTAAGAAGCATGGGCGTGGGAGGGATTTTTTCCAGGGTGGGGCCAACAGTGGTTTTTCCAGGGGTAACGATAAAAATATTTTTCCAGGATGCCAAAAGTAATGAAATTTCGTTTTACCCACTCGAAACTAAGAAAACAACCTTTTTTGCCAAAAATGTAATAGAAAATTTTTAAATTTCAAAATCCAAGGGGGGCTTAGCCCCCTGCCTCCCTATTCCAACGCTCATGCTAAGAAGTACTCTCTTCCGCAGTTTGTTTCAAACGCCATGTGCAAGATATGCAAGGCCATCGGAAAGGTCTCTGCTTGCAAATAAACTCTCACGCTCTTTTACGGCGCCAGACGAAAACTCGTGACATGTGGCGACCCAGTATTGCAGCAACGAAATCTGAGCAGCTCCAGTGGGTTCACATTGTTGCGCAAAAGCAGCATAGAAATAATTCCTGGAAATCCTGTTTGTTGTGAGACTCTGACGATAACCCACATTCTGAGGAAATGAATGTTCGAAGAGGTGTAAAAAATTGAAGCATGGAGAATCGTCAGTATGTCGACAGACCGTTCTCCTTTTACGGACAAATAACCTCTTACTCACTGTCAGGTTTTCTGCCCGCAATTTATTTGGGTAACAGTCATGGTTGGTGTTAGCAAAAATATGATTAAAATTACACGCAGATTACTGATGAATCCGTCAAAAATTGATTTTATGCTCATGCGGGGATGCCAAATTCTTCCTGCTGGCAACAAATTTGCATGCCTCAATCCTTTTTTCTCCCTCCTTTAAAAAAACAATTAGACTTATAAAATGGCATTGCATTGTTTCTTAGTGATTACTTTACTCTACTATGGTTGTTAGGACTTAGACATGTGTATATTTTATATCTTTGTTCGCCACTTTATGTTCGAGGTTGTTTCTTTTCACTTTTCTACATCTTCCAGTCTTTTGATATTCACACAGGCCATTTTTATTTAGTCGTTACTGTGACTTAACGTCAACTTCCTCCAGTTTCATAAAGACATGTATTCAGCAGGGGCGTTTCCACGTTGTTACTGCATATGGGGTTAATATAGTACGAGGAGCCATATTTAGCGAAAGACTAAGAAATAGAAAATAACTTCCAACCATTTTCAACTTGGGGTGGCATTAAATATAAATTATGGATGCGGGTGGAGACCCTGGACAAGGGTTTTTTTAAGGTGTTTTAGGGACACGGTTCGGGCTCCTAGAATTGAAAATCGGGTCCCCAGAATCAGAGAAAATTATCATCAGGTCCCTAGAATCAGAGAAATCGGGTCCCTACAGGTACATACCGGATATTTAACATTTGCCTTTAAAAAAACTGCCCTGGACCACGAAGGCTTTGCTCGAATCAAAACAATCAAAACAACTTTGCTATAGAATCAAAACAACTACTCACGTTCCATGTTGTGTACTTGCTAGTCGACTTCTAAAAATGAACACGAAATTGTTTATAGTCATTTTTAAGGAATATTTGACCTTGCTTGCAACGTGAAGAGGCTTTGAAGTTGTTTTGTTACTTTAACGTATTTAGGAACAGAGAGGTCTTGATCTCAATTCATTGGTATCTGCAGAATCAAAAATTCCGAAATGTTGACTTTAATATATTTTTTTTTAATTTCCAAGCCATCAACATTCTGGTGGAATTTAGGAGGAAAATTTTCTATTCCTAATAAAATGTTTACCACTTCTTTACTTTCTTTACGTCAACCAAAAAAAGTACTGTCAGATATAAATACTACTTTACCTGTTACCTTTGGTTTCTTTTTCTGTTATGTCTCAACGATTTCATTCCGCGTAAATCAATTAAAAGGCGTGGTATAATCGGGGGAGGATAGGGTAGTGTCGTTCGCTCACTTTTCTGAAAGCAGAAAGGAGTTACCTTTATTTTTACATTGCGAATAAAATAAAACATTTTTCGTCATTTTTCAGTTCAAATTTTTACTTTGAAAGAATTTCCACTATCCTGCCTCTAATAAGACCAACTTTAACACGTTTCCCCATTGCTTTGTTTTTGACAAAGCCACATGCAGTGCACTACAGGCGAACATACTAGCACAAAGGTGCTTGTCGCACAGCGCAATTTGTTAGTTACTTCTCACGTACAGTAGCATCCTCAATCACTGACAGTTTCGTGGGAGTTTACTTTCTGCATTGTATTGGGCTAAACCTGCAACGTTGGCACTTGGCAAAAGAGGAATGCGGTTAGGATTGTTAAGAAATGTTACCATGATGTTGACAAAAAGGTGATGTTGGTATCAGAATTCCGCACAAGTATTTGATTTTCTTGGTACGAAATCCAATTGCGTGTCACGTGCAAGCAGTCTTCTTCAGAACCAAAATCGATTTGCGAAAACCGGCCACGTACAGATTTCAAGGACAGCTAGAAAATATCTGTTTCTGTAAACGCAGATATTTAACGGAAAGAAACCGACCGGCAAGGATTTTTCACACAACTAGCCTCATTGAAGACGTTCGCAAGACGAGAAGTCCTGTTAACCGAAATTGTGGCAATACAAACTTTCCGCTATCCGTTCGAGAGTTAAAAAGGAGCCTGGAAATAAACAACCTACTTGTCTCGGCCCACGTCGCGAAGTCCACTTCGATTCTGCTTTGAGTGCAGTTCGTTCAGGTACTTTTACACGAATTCCTCCGCGTCCCGTGCAAGCTTAGCGTGACAGCCGTGCCCTTTCAAATGTCCACAGCACTTCGCGTGGCGACATGTTTCCATTGCAGTGTGGTTGGTTTACGAGCTGTAATGACACTAATGTTGGGTATGGTGGGATGGGCACTTTTAGAGGGGACAGGGAACGTTAGGATTTTGAAGAAAAAGCAATGAGATACTCGTCAAGCAAGCCGTTCTGAGTCCTCATGCAGAGGCGATGTGATCAACAATGTGCTTTGCTGCTGAGCGAGAACAGCGGAAGAGCGCGGAGTGCTGCCTATATTTAAAAAACAACAATAACCAAAAACACGGGAGATGCGCATACCATGACTAGTTCCGATTTTCTGTGCTACCCACCCATGTAGTCTTGCCGAGCTAGTCAAAAATGGTTTTCATCTCAAAGTTTACAAAAATAGTGCATTCTTCTTTTAACTTTCTTTTGAAAACTCCCCACTCAAGACTTTCTAACAGCCAAACTCAACTTTTGTGAGTTGATAAGAGAAAAACCCTTGGATGTTTCATCACAGACTAAAACATAGCCAAAAGCTGGTGTTGCTTATTTTGTTTCATGTAAGCCAGAGAATGAACTGATTGAAACGTAACCCTTTGCAATCATGAACAAAATATGGATATAAAGCTCAAAAGCGTCAGGACTAGGTGAAAAGCCAACTAAGCTTATAAATTACCAGATCATTTCACAGGCAAGTTGGGCACATGCATATTTTGTAAAGTTAAATTTCACTTTCACAGACAAGTTGGGCACATGCATATTTTGTAAAGTCAAATTTCAATTATGTTTTTTTCTGAAATGAGTTAGAAAAAGTACATTATGATTGCGCGGAAACGTTTACCGAATAACTCGGAACTTCTGCTTCCCAGACACAAACGCAAACGTGCGCACTCAAGGAAAGTTTTGCAACAGCTTGTCATTCAGGAGCAGGGACGGGCACAAGCAGCGGTTCTTCATTTTCTCTTACAACAAATAAATATGGAGGTTTGACGCAAGCGCATGCGCCGCGTCTGCTGAAACTACGTTTTTCTCTCTGGAACTTCACAGAAAACGGGATGAGCCTGTTTCTGTTACAGGCACGGCTGTAGAAAAAAACAGTCGTGACTGGGTCGGTTCTTTGCCGACATCTCTTGCGTGGCGCGGTGATGGGCCTTGTTTCACAACAAAGGGCTCAATGACAGTTATGACGTCATTATCCAGGCTACGATTGACGGCAAAGGGCATTTTTTGTTGTTTGCTTTTTCTTCGAAATCTTTAATCCTGTAGCGGAAAGGCAGTAGTAGTATTTGGGTGAAAGCTGGTTACGCTACAAGGTCAAACGGAAAAATCAGAAGTGAATCTCGCTGGCTCACTGCCAATGAGCCTGTGTTGTTATGGGTGACTACCAGACAATGCCTTTGGGAAAATTGGCTACTGTCGCTTCTTGCAATTGTTTAGCACTCCCGTGTATGTGAAGATAGAACCAATTCTAAATATCATCTTAAACTGTCAGATATACAAGCATAAACTGAACTGTTGTGTGTTGAACTAAGCATTGTGCAATAATATTAATTCTGTTATTTGCGAACATTATTTGGGTGCATGCTGGTGAATGTGTTTCATTGTTTCCGGTCAATGGCAATCAAATGTAAGTTTTATAATGAACGAAAAATGTGTTAGGCAATGGACACAAATCAACTATCATTGTCCATATTGAAAAAATGGTAGTGTGTTGTTGCGCAGTGGGTGTGTGCGTATACGCGTGCGTGTGCTTATATGAACAAAAGGGTTGCGGAGTCGGAGCTGGAGTCGTAAGGAGTCGGAGGTTTTTGGGTGGAGTCGGAGTCGGATTCCTAACAAGACTTGGAGTTGGAGTCGGATTTTTTTGTTCGACTCCGACTTCGGATGACCAGTTGGATCATTTTTTACATCACACTCCCAATTGAGAATTCCTGTTGAAATGGTACAATTTCTTTTGAAAGTTTTGTTGAATCAGATATTTTCTTGCTGTGTACCACGATTTCCGTTGATTTTAACAGCCAAATTTTATTCCCTTTATGTTAACGAGTCGGAGTCGGAAATTTTGGAAAGTCGGAGTCGGAAATTTTACCTCCGACTCCGTAAATCTGATGAACAGCTAACTGCTTTTGAAAATAGTGATTTGAGTACGACTGATATTCAGCTAACTGCACTTGGAGTCGAATGAGCAAGTTAAAGTTGTAGCCAAGTATTTTCCTCTGTTGACTGCATCAGAAATGATCATGTGTTAGCGTCAGGCATTTGAACATCATTAAGAGACAATTACGAATTGTTTACTGGAGCACGGTAGTAATGCCATATGTTTGGGAAAAACTGATATTTTCACTCTGTGTTTTTTGTGACTTATATAATTCGCTGGCGTTAAATATTTGGCATGTTTTTGTGTGTGGACTGTGGACGAGAATTTTTTGAAACAGTGGTTTGATGTTTGCTGCTCACAATGCATTCACCGAAATCCGTAAGTACAAACTCCAGGTCAGTGGCTCTTAACGTTGTTGGAGGCACAGAACCCAGCAAACTTACATCCGTGCGTCCACCGTACCCTTCGTAACGGGAAAAATGAAATGTCATTTCTTCAAAGCACACGCATATATTTTTATTAGTGGGCAAAATGATCCGTGCATCAGTCGCACACAAATTTACTGTGTTCAAAGAACAACACTAATAAAACTTGAATTTCGCTCTTAAACAAAAGCATAACTCGGTTAACATTTTTGGCAAATGCATGTGATTCTTGCTGTTGGCTATCAGAGGCAGGTACAGAAACGCACGTCTCCGTTGGCAAATGCCGCTACCATAATATTGCCGCAAGGTCATTTTCATGTGGCACCGTTCCTATAAAAATCATATCAGACAAAACAAATTTAGCTAAACCAGAACACTGCTCGGAGCAAATTTAGCAGTTTTTTGTGCTAAATGTGTCCGGTATAATTTTGTACGAACGGCGCTCCTTACATTTCTGTTTTTTCATTTAAATGTCTGCCATTTCTCGAAAGCGATCACTCGCAAAAAATATGTTGCAAACAAACGGTGTACGTATCTCAAAGGATATCTGAGCAATAAGAAGATAAGCTAGAGTTTGCTGACACCAAAATGTTGAAAACGGTGTCGTGTTGTCCTCAAGAGTTGCTGTTAGACTCGGCTCTGCTGGAGTTAAATGATTTTTTCAAGGCACTCAACGTCGGCATTTCCTGCCACAACACCAAACGTGGTCGACTGTCTCACCTACGCTGGTATGACTCTCTAGTGGGGAACTACCCGACCGAGGACTTTGTTTGCTCTTCTTAGTGCGTGGCATTCGCTAGTTGCTTCAGTTCCCCAAACACTGAAATGGCTCTGATTCCAGAAACATCTTCGATCTTGCACAGTTGCCCAGCATGCACGAGAAAGTTTGCGAAGCCATTATTCTCTGTTTGTCCTGGTAGCTTTGTTTCGCAGAACCTTCAGACTTTCTTCTACTTCGATGATGTTGGCTCCACTGCCTGGCATTTGTCGATTACGAACATCGAAGATATCGGCCTTGTACTCCAAAATGACAACGAACTCAGGTGTTTCAAATTAACCTGCATGACAACGTTGATGCTTTTGTCAAAACAGCTAATTCCACCGCACGGTAAAAACACGATTGGACACATTTCTCCGGGATACCCTCTGAATGTTAGATTGGTACAGAAGAACTTCGTATTCAAAGCCCATTAAAGCTCTGAGAGGATGAAGTGCTTCCAAGCACTATTTCGCATATAGCTCACACAATCCATTTCAACTTTTAGCGCTTCTGCCAGTGTTGGAGGCAAGGTTTTTGTTGCTTATGCCTGTGCAGAGTACAGTGCGTAAAAACGATGTGTGGTAGATCAACTTTCACAAGTGCTTCAAAACAAGAGTTTCTTTCTAGTATGACGAAAGCTTCGTCCGAACGTGCTTCAGAAACCGACAGATCGTTGTCTCTGAAGACTTCATCAACAAATTTTGTCGCATCGGCTGCACAGGTGGTTGTTATGAAAGGCTTACAAAACAAAAATTTTCCTTTATCAAGTTGTCTTTCACACAGTGCAAGAAAGGAACAAGGTTCCTTAGATTGGAAACGCGGAGATCTCGGCGAGTTGCAGGCTGAACTTTTCTGGGTTTGAAATCAGACCTCGAAGTTACTTGGTCTAAGATATCATCGTTCATGTTGTCTTTTCTTCTGTTCATGGTGTCATCCGAAAAGTAGTTTGGAATAACTTATCTTCAGCAATATTTCCCAGCATGATATTCGCTATCTTCAACACAGCAGCTTTCACGCCTGTTTCACCAATGGTGTGCAGACGGTATCATCATAAGTTTTCTAACACTGGTTGCACAAATCCGGCCCAAAAAACACCACAGTGGTCCTTGAATGGGCCCAAGTGGGACCATAGATCGGCGAACGGTTTCGCTAGAGGGATCATAAGAAGAGGATTTTCGTCTTGTTTCTTAAAAAAAAACGAATGAATTGGTTCTTGGGTTTTTTACCAGCTCGCAAAACGTCATTGGGACCACCTCGTGAGGTCACACTGCCCCCAAAAATTCCAAATCGGAAAGTACCCAATTTTTTTATTTGAAGGTAAAAGATATTTGCATCTTTTGATGCTTCGATAAGCTCTCTAGCACTATCGGCTGGCAAGTCATGACTAGCTCGGGCTGTCTTTAAATGGAAGTTTTTTTGAACTGTGCTTTCAGATTTAATCTTTTTGGATACACTATTAAATTCTGTGATAATGATCGACAACTAAACTGCAAAGGAATCAGAGCTTTATTCAATTAAAGTTAATTTGTACAGCAGTTGGCATCATTTTCAGCCATTGTTTATCACGCTTTTCGTTGACATAAGAATTGGAAAAGCAAAAATTGCCACCTTAACGTTGTTAGCTTTTCGAAAAATTTTCAGTGATCAGGTCTTTCCCCTGTTACAAACCGGTGGATGTGGTCATTCAAAGAATGCGTTTGCGCTTGAGATATTACTGTTAAAATTACGTTGACGTAAAACTCATCGTTCGTTTTGAAACGAGAAAATTGGCAGAATTGATTGGTTTTTGTGGAGAAAGACAACGGTAAACTCGTTTTTCATTCGTATATGCTTCATTTATAAAAAAAATGTGTGCAGTTTTTTTTAAAAAGCATTGATCCTCGAAAATGTGGTTAGAAATTACTGTACCTTGCTCTATTACAGCCGTTCCTAAACTTTTTGAGCGTGACCCAGGAGTTTGGTGAACACCTCGCGACCCAATCTTCGAAAAACGTCTGAAAAATAATTGTATGGATAAATTTTGGCAGTAAATTGATAAGTCCGCTTTCAATGTTATAAATCTGTCTTATTTTCGAGTAGCCTACCTACGCTACAGACAGACACCGACAAGGTTGAAAACGTACAAACCAGGTTTGGATCGCCTCGGCCCGACCGATTTTCGACCCTTCGCCACCCTTGTTTGGGTCGTGACCCATACTTTGGGAGCCACTGCTCTATTACAACTAAAAATCTGATGTACATTTTTTGGGTTTGAAACTATTTCACTGATCCTTGCAAATATCTGCTTTTTCTTCACAACAACGTGAACCAGGAAAAGGTAAAGCAAGTCGTCAAATTCCCTTGTCAGACTATAAAAAGTTTCTTATTAGACATACTTTGGATACTTATGTTTAAGTCTCGATTGTTAAACATCGGAAACAATTTGATCATGCAAAAGTGGAATCCAAGTTGTCAATACATGTTCGTCGATCTTAGTGCAAATTTTTGCGCTTTTGCACTTTTGTTTTTATTGTGGGCCTTAGCTAGTTACTATAGCTTCGCCTGGAACGGTTAAATTCACTTGCAGCAGCATTTACGACCAAAGGCATGCGGTCCTTGCATTGAAAAGCCATTCGCATTGCAAAACGATCAGACGTGTGATGTTTTACTTTCTGCATGGCGTAGCCCGCGCGAGGCTTGTTGAACTGTCACCATGTATAAATAGATTGAAAATTGTTAAATGCTGGTCGGCACTTCGAAAATAAGCTGCAAATTGTGCCACCAATATTTGAATAAGCAAAATGCTGGTACGTTTTAGTACTGATATTATTGATGTACGGCATACATCATAATCTTTTAGACAACCGACATTATGAAACTCATACTTTGGGAAGCGTTGCAATTTTGGTTACTTTGTTGTTTTCTTTTGTTAGTTTTGCAACTGTTGAAAAAGCTAAGCTTAACTGATGCTGAAAATGTAAGCATCTTAAGTAAAACTACTGTCATGATTTGGTAGCTAGGACTGCTGAAAATGGTAAAGTGATGCATAATTCGTAATGAACACAAGTACAAGCTCATGTAACGAATGTTGATGTGATGTTCAATGAATTGCTGTGTATTACTCTGAGCATTTCATTCACGCAGCGTCTCCACCTGATAGTTGACCAGGCTCTGATGGATTGCTAGCACACGTTTGCTACTTCGGTCAGAGAGCGTACCTGCGGAGGGCGGGGAGCGGTCCGCCCCGACGGTTCTTCCTGGGGGCGGCATTTTGGAAGTGTAAACAGGCGCCCGACAGAGCACAACGAAGAGGCGGTTTTGAATTTTCTCAAACGAGGTGGGAATATAACTTTGTTGTCTTCGCCTGTGGAGTGCCTGAACCGCCTATAAATGTTACTTACAACCAGTTAATGATATGCGCTTGTCATGTCAACAGTGCTTTTCATTTCTCTTAATGCATTTTGTGCGTTATTCGCTTCGTTGAAACAAGTGGTGAAGTGCAAAGGACTCACTTCTGCGTAGCCTACCTTGTGATGCAACAAAGTTTGTATTCGAAAATCTCGACGTTTTTTTTCCACAGAATTTCATGAATTGATGAGGTAAGTGAACTGCACAAAACTGTTGTCGCCGTAGTTTGGATGCAAGTTGGGAATTCGGCCACAGTTATACACCAAGTGAATCCGACCCACTTGCAGCATGCAGCAATAGAAGACCTTCCGAATGCCAGCGGGAAACACAGTTTACGCGGCCTCCGAACGGTGGCTATTGGTTTCTTCTTTAGAATTGAATGATCGACGGTTGGTGGCGAATTCCTGGAATGTTTTGTACAGATTCGCGCCATGCTTAATTTTCAAAATGGTCGACGATGAGACTTCAGGCGTTCTGATTGGTTGGTTCTTCGGGTGTTGTCGGCGTTCCTGTCTCGAATTGTGTTGTGTCATCATCTTTGCGTGGGAAGATATGTTGCAATACCAGGTTCGAAGGGTCGGCTGGAGGTTAATCGTTCTTAAGCCCATGTGGCAGAGCGGCAAGGTCACCTGTCCTTGCGGTATTGTGGTCTGAATCACGTGTTTATGTTGCGAGACATCAAATACGCCGCAAACACCAGCAATCATAGTCGGACACCGAATGGGGTTACGCCGGCAACAACAAACCAGGTGAAGACATCAGCAGATGGTCACATGACACAGACTTGCACCTATTGTTCGACGAAAAAGAACGTGGTACTTTCAGATCAGCCAGATGGAAACGCGACTACACACCCAACCTATCCTTTGTCACAACCAACAATAACGTGGAACCCTTGAATGTTTATAGTAAGGTCAAGGACAATGTCCCACACAGTCAACATCGACCAATCCTCATCGCCGTTGGAATAAATATCCTTACCGTCCAATCCATTCCTAGAGCAGGATGGAAATTCTGAAAAGCCACCTGGGCAAATTACACCTCTGACGTTGCGCAAGCATGTGTGGAAATACCAGCAAGACATGAAAACCTGGAAATCTTTGAAAAACTTATCCTAACCTCTGCAAAGTGGAAAAAATATCTTTTTCCAGGGGAAAAAGAACGAAATACACTTCACGCTTGTCCGATGAGAGCGAAACTCTTTGAAGAATATGAAAAGCAACCGAGCAAAAAAACGCAGACAGGTTGTTGAAAACATTAACCAATCAAAGAAAAGATGGAGAGAAGCACTAGGAAAATTTGTATTTCAAACATTCAAACCGAGAAGCTTGGACCTTACTAAAAAACCCTGACCCTACAACATCAAACAAACAATACCATCTCCAAAAATCAGCGCCACTGAAATTGCAAAACACGTCAAACCGAGAGGAAAGCACCAGCGCCGGATTTAAATGGTGGGGGCCCTGAGGCCCATGCGTGGTTGGAGGCCCCATGTGCGGATACGAAATATTTAGGTAGGGGATGATCGATGAAGTCACTAGCATTTCCAGATATCATTAATATTTATAACGTAATCTTGTGACGTCAGATTTGTTGACTCAACTGTAACAAAACTTTATGATGCAACATGGTATTTAACAGTAACTAGCGATTTGTGAAACTGTTGCAAAACTAGTCGCTAGAAGCATCGCATCATCTTTTTATAAATTTTTGCTTGAAAACAGTTTTGAAAATTTTTTGGAAAAACTTTCAGGGCGATTCAATGTTTTCATCATCTCCAAACGCCAGTCCTCGCTCAACCATAAATTTTACGACAGAAACCAAACGTTGCAGGTAGAGGCGGTTTCCAATATTGTTCGAATTGATTGACCTGACCGGCTAGTTCTGTATCAATTCTTCATAGTGATATTATTGCATCTGCGACTAAACGTAATCGTGGCATCTATATGTTCCATTGAATGCTCGTGGCTCCTCAGGCGCTCGAGAACGTGCTTCCAGTCGAAGATTCCTTTTTTAATAAGGAAATGGGCGCATTTAGTCGTATTCGCGCACATCAGTCTACAAGTGAGACATTTGACACAAGTTTGTGAAAGAGAAAACAAAGCCAGCTTCTGTCAACTACTTCGCCATTGTGGTTGTGGCGACGAATAAGACTTGTGGTACATTTCCGTGACAAGTTTCTGTCTTTTCTGTGTTGTGGAACATCATGTTTTAAAAATGACTTTTCATCACAACGTCAAAAAGAACCTATTGGCTGGGCAGAGGTCCCAGAGATCGATATCGTTGCCCCCAGTGATAGCGTCAGCCATCTGATCTATCGCGTTTTTCGATAATACATCTTGACGTTCTTCTGCAACTGCACTGCTGGTTAAAACTAGGTCTGTTTTCATCGTTACGTAGATCTAAGTCTGTCACAACAGGTTCTTCGAGTTTCTGTCCTCAACAAACAATGCTTTGGACTTCTCAATATTCTAAACGTGTTCATTAAAACCAACCACAAATGATTGCAAATGTCTGAATGTCTTAAACAGAGTTCGCTCAGATAATTTCCAAAAGAACGTTTCAGAACAACAGTTTGCTTGTGGATGGACATGAAGTATGAATGTGAAGCTGGGTACATTTGAAGTGCAACCACACCTAATTCACTCAGCTTCAAAATCATTTAGTCCTTTTCTGAAAAAGGGATACTTCTGACGAATTTCTTCATTTTTAACACTACTGATTAGCTATAATTACTACAAAGTACTACACAAGCTATGTCCAATACACTTATCATCCTATCACGGTTCATCAGCAAAGCTAGTACAGAACCTATAATGGTGTCAGACGTCCGCGCTCTAATGCAGAAGTCATTGAGATATTCAAAATAGATTTACCACTGTTACGTAACGATTAATGTAAAAGCATTCCCGCCTTTTCATCCGAGAATTTACTCAACCAAAACACGGAATAATTAGACAACTTGCAGGCCCTCCCATAAACTAAGCTACCCCACCAGCTCGTATCTTGTTGCAGTTGAGGAGGGATAGCTTACTGCATGTAAATACAATATATCATAGCCAGTGGTGTAACTGATGGGGCAGAGGGTCGAATTGCCCCCCTGGCAAGCTAACTGTAAAAGCCGGTCTCCCACTGAACTTATATGTCGCTATTAGCACTCTTTTGCTTTTCAGTAGCTTGTTGTTGTTGTGTGTTTTTGGGATTATATTCCGGTGATTTAGAGTTTTACTTAGCCATCCACATCCGGAGTCACCTCATTTCTCAAGTTTTTTTCTGAGTGTTGGCTAGTGGACCCCATACAATGACCAATGGGCCCCTTTTATCTAAGTTTACCACCGTGGTTCAAAACTTTAGTTACGTCACTTATTGTAGCTATGTAAAATAAGAAATGTAAAAAGGAAGATATTTTGACATTTTTGAATGTCCTCGGAGATTATTTCATTTCTCATGAAAAAAGTGCACACGTACTTCAAAAAGAGGGCGTATGGTAGCCCTACTTAACAATGCTACTCATATGCGACCTGTGCAAATCTGAATAAGGCAGACGCAAAATCGACCAGTAACGAATGGAGACGAAAGCTAGTGGGTTCCACGTGGCTTGACTTTGCATTCACTAGATTCAGGTACCTGACCGACTTTCAGGACAATAAGCGTAATAGCTGTTTCGTCACAATATCAAGCAATATTCAAGTGAGATACTGCCGTCTGGACGACCGATAATTTAATTTAAAAGCGTCTTCAAACAAACTTATTTCATCGCTAATAAAAATGATTAAGTGGCACGCATATGTCGTACATATATGGCTAAACACATGAACATGGTGGGGGCCCCTTTCTGGTGAGGGGCCCTGGGCCCTGTCCCCTTGCCCCCCCCTAAATCCGGCGCTGGAAAGCACACACCCAAACGCAAATTCGAAACTAAAGTAAGAAAAGAATATCAACAACTAAACCATAGCTACAAAGACGAAGATGAGGATCTAACAGGACCAGTTACCTCACAGGAAATTCATACAGCATTACAAAGCACAAAGTCAAGTAAAGCTGCAGGACCAGATGGAAATTTTCCTAGCATGCTCAAACACCTCGGCAAGCAAGCAACTGACTGGCTAGCACAGGCCCTAACTAACGCCATCAGTGGAGGGAAATACCCAATAACTTGGAAGTTGGCAAAATTCTTAGCAATGCAAAAACCTAAGAAACCAACAAACAATCCAGCTAGCTACAGGCCAATATCTCTACTATGCTGCACTTTTAAACCCTTCGAACGCATCATCCTTAACAGAATCACATTGCTATTTGAAGAGCAAACACCAACGGAACAAGTAGGTTTTCGAAGACAAAGAAACACAATTGAACAAGCGTTAGCTGTCACCAACTACGTGGAAGCTCGTTTTGAAATGAAAAAAAACAAAAAAAACTGGCGCAGCTTTCACTGACCTATCAGTAGCATATGACACGGTTTGGAAACAAGCACTCATGTTCAAGCTCGCTCATATAGTCATATGCAAGAAAATCTTGCGCATCTCTGCAGGAATGACCAGAATGAGAAGTTTCTATATTTGTCCCGGCGACAATACCAGCAAAACTTTCACACCCAAGAATGGCGTACCACAAGGTTCTGTCATCGCACCAACCCTGATCAACGTCTACCTAAGTGACGTGCCTGGAAAAAAATCTCTGAAATTTGAATATGGAAATGACTGGGGTCTATCGAACGACTTATAACAATTAGAAGCCGTCCTGTCTGACGATCTATCAAGACTCAACAGCTACTTTAAACAATGATACCTAAGACTGAATACCACCAAGACCATTACATCACTCTTCCATCTGCACAACCATCAAGCCCACCGGGGCTTGAAGCTTAACATTAACAACAAAACTCTCCCACCTGCTCCTTACCCCAAGTACCTGAATGTCACACTGGACCGTACTTTAACCTACAGAAAAAACCTCAGCAACGTATCCAAAAGCTTAACTCAAGAACCGCTCTTATCCACAAGCTTGCAGCTTCTACATGGGGCGCAAACCAAACATTCTTGAAAGTTTCTGTTATGGCCTTGTGTTACTAAATGGCCGAGTACTGCGCTGCTGTCTGGGAGCGTAGTGCGCACACTAATAAGGGGAACATTCAGCTTCGAACAGCTCTGCGCGTTACCTCAGGAACACTAAGGGCAACCGCAATTTAGTGGTCCCAACAATGAGCGCTATTGCACCACAACACCTGAAACGAAAAGATGCAACAGCCATCGTGCATCGACGCGTTGAAGGCATGGATGAAAATATCTCCTTCAAAATATTTTCCAATGTTTTTGAATTGGAACTAGAAGACTTTCCGGATCTTGAGAGGGTTTGGTCAGCGCTCCAGCAATATCGGTCGGCAGGTTGTGACTGGACAAAGTCACCAGCACTCCGCCGGTGAGTATATAAGAAGTAACGCGCAATCAAAATGTCAAGTTACATGACGTGAAGTACCTTCACCAGTCATAACCTCACCTACCATGCTCAGAGCGATGTCACTGAGCTAAGTCGTTTCAACATCAAAATTTGCAGACTTCAACATCAAATTTCAAGGATTAACATCAAAAGAAAACACAATGACTTTTATGGAAACTTTATTTTATTCTACACCAGCAGAAAAAGATATGACTTTCTTCAATTTTAATAGAAACTATTTTACATTCTAATAAAAACATTCCTCTAACAAAAACTAGAAGATACAGATGTACAGTACAATGACAGAGCAATGAACAAAATCTCAAAACTTTTGACTTGAAGTAGCACAAACAAACACAATAACAAATAACGTGCATTAATTCGCTGTAAACTGTCACCTGCTGTTCTGGTATATTCACAGCAGAGCTTGCTGTCAATTTTTCTTCATGATGTTCTTCTGATTCACTGCTAGGACGCACTAGATGTCGGTACAGGTGTTGAGCAGCCATTCGATTGTCTCGTCATCCAGAACCGTCAGGCCGTGCACTCCATAGTGAGGTCGATGGATTGGACCGTGAAGGACAACATGGTTAACGGTCTGTTCCTCTGCGCCAAACTCACAAGACGCGTAAGGGGCCATGTCCATAACATTTGTAGCAGGAATGGAAACGTCCG
>JGI24158J21664_10000387_pt1 | contig 38591 bp, 28 predicted proteins | sample Ectturendosymbi3_FD_21664 | JGI IMG/M metagenome (IMG submission 21664) | reverse complement strand
TAAAACTTGCATTAAAAGTGGGTCGTGAACGTTTGGTCATATCTCATTGTGGGTCGCACAATAAAACTTGCATTAAAAGTGGGTCGCGAACTGAAAAGGGTTGGGAAGCACTGCATTAGCCTATATTTTCAGACATTCTGACTGAAATGACAATTTTTTTCGGCCATTCAAAAACGTTTCAGTCTATGACTGAAAAAAAAACAGGCTGTTAGCATACCTGTGTTAGCTACATGTATAATACACATTGTGTATGATAGGGTTTGCACGATCTGGGACAGCAACATGATTGCATTCTACAGTGACCGGAATAGTTTTCACAGGTGATTACTGTGTAATCACAGAAAAATATGGCAGTATCCAGTTGCTAAAGATTGTTATATAAGCACACATGTTAGATGTAGTTGACAAAAAGGCAGTAAAAACAGGTTTGCAGCTGGGGCGGCTACTGTAAAATCAAACGGGAAACACTGAATCCATTATACTTCCACTCACAGAGCTTTGTTGATATTGCATTAGCAGCAATAATTGTGTGTACTACTAATATGATTTTGTATTATGAAACAGAGTAGCAGTGCTGACAAAATGTTACAGTTGATAATTCTGGTATAGCTCTGTCGCCCTTTGTGTTTAGCTGCTCTTTTCTATCGTATTCATTACTGTTACTTCTGTTGCAATCCTGACAATGGTCTATAGGTAAAGATAGTTTGTTGGCAGGGTTGCTAAAGTGGTGGTTTTGGCTGCTGTGAATTTTGCGTTGCACTTACGGTGGTGGAAGACGTTTTTTGAGATTACCAGAATCATCTGTCAATTCACTAATTTCTAAAAATGAATTCTCTACCAAACCTTGTCTAAATTGAGCTGACTTCTTAAAATTCCATCATAAGCTTGACCATATCTTTGACGTATAAATCACCTTTATAGATTATGTTTTATCATTTTTAAGTGTCATGTGCAAGATGAAAAGCAACAACACATTTCTTGCAACGGTTGCGATAGCGAATGGTTGCTATTGGGTAATGAGCCAATAATCAAGATGGATGAATAATATTCGACGATAGTTACACGCTTGAAGTTATGGTGTGTTTTTTAAAGGGATTTTGATTCTATGGAAATTGTCCAGGAAGTGTGGAAAGTGTTTGAAAAAGAGCTGTATGTCAATGAACCAAAATGTTCAGTTGAAATCAAGAGGTGTTGAGTTTAGGGATGGGGAGCTTCATTTTGTTGGAACAGAGTAAAAGTATGACGTAATTATTGCTTCAGCTGACAAACAACAGTTATGATTTAGACATACTTTGCCGTGACAATTTCAAAAGTCTCTGGCAGTCCCAATCTCACAATTGAATTAAACCTACCAGTTAACGTTGCATGGGCTCTTTGACCAGCACCGACAGATAGTGCTTCCGGAACGGAACACTCAAAGCACCGTGTGAACTCGCAGTATCGCCGCGATCGATTTATTGCGCGGGATTTCCTGACCGTCCTTGTGCCGCTGTCCGAGCAACATGCGTGTTTGTGCGTTTTCGCCTTACGTTTAATCTGTAGTACCAGCTCACCATGGACTACCATGTGTCTGGCATAGCAGTTGCGTTATTTTTACCGGTAACTTTGAATACCGTGATTTTCGCGCACTTGCAGTGTGACGTGCGTATGACCCTGGCCAGGCCAGGTAGATGCTGCTTATTGGCTGTCTGTTGTCAGTTCTCTTGACCTGCTTGTTTGCTGTTATACTGCTGACTCACGTCACTGGGCAGCAACAAACTGATAACTCAGTTGTTTCAGGAGTTGTATGTTTTTTTAACCTGAGGTCGACGATGCTAAGGTACTGCTCAGGACTATTTCCTGTTCTTGCCCGCGCAATTTCTTTAATTTTTCTGACACATTACCCATGCGTAATTCCGGGTTTAAAGGCCGTCAGCCAGTGACGTGCGGTAAGTTTTTGTTTTTGATGAAGCAATCGCAATAAGCAAATGTGTCATTAATAGAACATTGGCTTCAACCAAGACAGTGCTGGCTTTTCTGGTAATTGATCGAATTTTTTTTAAATGACCGAAAAAATTAAGTCAGTTCGGTCACAATGTGCGAAAAGGTAGGCTAGTGAATACTGTCATAGGAAGTTTTAATACTATTACGACTATTTTGTAGTAGCAATCTGTAAAGCTCAAAGCACTTGAATCGTGCTGTACTCCAAATTGCAGGAAAGTACTCCAAATTACGAAAAAAATGTCCGAAAACGGAAGATGACTGAAAGTTTTTACGCTATTTCAGTGGAATGACCAAAATGTCTCGGCGAAAGAATAAACCGCAGACAGTGTTGAGTTCAAACCTGCGCAGGTGTGGTTGAGGCAGCAACTGTATTACGGGATTCATTTTTTGTGACCTTGGGCCCATTTTCTTGACTAAATGAACAATATGTGTGAAACATAACCTCAAAAGATGAAAAACCACTACTGTAGAAGCTTATATGCCAGACAATTTTCGATACTTGATTGGAAGCTTTATATTTGTCACCTGGTTCGCATATCGCAAGACGGTCACACCAATGGTCCGCTCGTAACTGTGCATTTGAAACTTCGTATTTTAAAACACTGCGAAATATAGAGTGTACTTGAGGTTCGTTCTGCTTCTCGTAGAGCAGGCCTTTTCTTGCTAAATGGACGGAAAGTTTGCACTACGAAGTGAAATCACATGGTGGATGCATAGTCATTTTTGGTTAGCTTAATGCAGGAAGTGAAGCCCACGTAAGAGTCACAAGCACGTTTGGTACTGGTTGTGATTGGAGCGTAATTTTTTTGCTAAAATTATGCATACCAATGTGAGAAACAACTGGTCTCCACAAAGGCGACAAAGTCAAATCAATCAGCAAAATTTTTAATAGGAAAGCGATTTCACGCAAGTCTATGTATCCTCAGTTCTGAACTATTGTTTTAAATCGTGAGATTGAGATACTCGTTGACGGGTGGCGTGAGGTATTCGAGGAATCTGCCTGCCATGCTGTGCCTTCATACTCGTTGTTAAACATTTATTCGATTTGAAACTCACCACAATCGTTTTTGTGAGAGAATCGGTCAGTTTTATTTGATTTTCAATTTTTACTCCTTTTATGACAGGCAAAGCTGTTCCTCGTCTTCCTTGACAACACCTCCCATGTGCGCATCTAGTTGCATTTGTTAATTTTCTCGAAATAACGAAATATTGACAAGCAAACATCCACAGTGTGGTTTTCACGTCTGACCGCACACTTACCTGTAGCTGATACTGTTGTGACAAATTTACCAGCTATTGTGCGTGTAGTTTGTCGTGTCAATTTCACTGCAGGTTTTTAAAATAAAGGATTTGGAACTGAATTAATTGTCGGGGCAATGCAACGTGCCTCCATGTTTAGACTGCTGCCGTTAATTTACTAGCTCTCAGATCTTCGTTCCATTTTGCATTTTTCGTCTAAGTCTGGGATAGTGGGTGCATCTGTAAGTTACGCCGAACATTGGGTTGCACGCATTCTCTGATCCGATTTATCATCGCTGCTAGGATAACGCCCCATACGTGCTTGTGACGCGAGCAGTGTTGAAATACGTCCTGCTCTTTCCTGGTCGCCGACGCTTCGCAGCGGCGCTGTGCGTGTTTTGCGTGTCGCGAGTAAGTGGTGTCAGAACGGAGTCTACTTCCGCCCAGGCATTCGAACGCGAAACCACGCGTCCCTGGCGGCATGCATACTGGACATCGAAAGTTACGCGTGATTCAGTAAATCTGCACTCAAGCCTCACTGCTGCTCGCCTTGTCCTTCAGGTCTGAGCAACTTTTGTCCTTGTTCGGGGCATTCTCGACTTACTGTGTTAAGCAATCGTCGTCGGCCGCATAAATGAAGCCCAGGTCGCTGAAGCTGCTGCGATGTTGCATGATATGTTTTTTTGTCGCCAAGCGCGGCATTTAGGAAGCACGTCAGCCCTGTATCGCGTTACGTCCTTTGACCCGCCTTGCATATTTCACTTTACCCTGGAGAGATCGCGCTACAGTCGCCAAGCTGCCCTACTTGCTCGGACTGTGCCAGCACACCAATTGCGCGTGTGCTCATGGGATGACGCATATTTCCCGCTTACTAAAGTCAACGTTTGCGTGGGGATGCCATCGACATACGAACGCAGCGGTTTGGTTTTCCAGCAGTGGAACAGACTTGCGTCTGCTGAAAAGCATTGGAACAAGTTCCATTTTTATACTCATGTTTCAGAAAAACATTGTTTAGAAATTACCCCATTCAACTGCCTTCATTTTTTGATGGTATAGCCTTCTTTATTGGTACGCCCGTGTGTGCACGTTCTTTCTTTAACGTGCATCACACATACGGTTGCGGTGGTGAACCGTGCATATATCACAAGAAGCTAGTAAGTTTTTGTAAGACCCTGTGCAAAATGTCACCACTTCTGAGAAACTGAAAATATGAGTGTTGTAAGTTTCCAAACTCTTGAGGCAGTGCGTTTGCGGGTTGAGCAGTTCTCTGGTTACGGTCATGACGAACTGCGTTATGATATTATAGAAAGACAGTGTGATGTTGCAAACGAAATTGACTTCTCCTCAAAAGTGCGCCAAGTAGTTGTTAAGTTAGCTCTGTGCAAGAAGCATCAATTTTGTATTATCCTTCATCAAAGCCAAAGCTATTTTTTCCCATCGAGACGCACAAAAATAGCCAGCAGAATCAAACGCTTCAAGGACAAGTGCTCTGTAGATGTTGCACGAAGGTTTCGGCACTTAACACCGTCGATAGCTTATTGTTCGTGGGAAGGCTGCCGCTTATTGCACAAAACTACTGGTCATTGATTTAAGAAAAATGAGCTTGTCTGAGAATGGATTGTTCAGAAGCAAAACTGCCAATGGATTTCTGATGCTTCAACCTCTGGGTTGTCCATAAAGCTTTTCTTACACTTCGTCTTCTCTGGCCGGAGCATTGCACCCTTGGCGATTGCCTGCTTGAAATAGTGGCAACACCGTCAGTAACAATGGTTTTAACCCCGTTAGAAAGCTTTGTAGTCCTGTAAAAAACATTGTTTTGGATGTTGGCTAATTTCAATGCATCTTGTGTTCTAACATCATTAGAACTTATTTTATGAGGCCTATTCGTTCAAACATTATTGTAAAAGTATACAGGTTATGTAATGCTCCACCTCGGCAGTGCTGTTCAAGAAATTCTATTTAACATCACTGCTTGTTCGATATGGAGGAGTTATGAATTGTTTCTCATTTCGTTGCTGAAAGGTGTGTTGTTTACATGCATCAGTCATTTAAAGACTTGCTGCCTCGGTGCAAACGTATTTGGAAAGGCTTCCTCGTCTACTCGTAACTTCCACATTGCACTGCTTTTGTAGTCGCTGCATTGTGCGTTGCTGCTGTTGCCCTCATTTATTATATATTCGGACATTCGTTGTTGGCACGCGTGACGACGAGTTTACTTTGCTGTATGAAATAAATGTATTGTCTCGCAAACGCATAATAACGCTAAGGAGCGAGTAAACAAAGCAACACGTCACATTTATCCCAAACACACTGCACGTGTAAGTAGACAGGGTGAGAATTGTGTATGGCGCAAAGCACTGCTGACTACACGTGAGTTCCATAAAGGCGATGTTTTTTGAACTTCTATCTTTAAAATAAGTGCTTTGCGAGCTATTAAAGTCTAAGGTTAGTCCTGGTGACTGCGAAAGTGCTCCTGATATATATGCAACGAGGACGTGCTCACTGCCCATACTGCAGGTGAATTTTCGCTTCTGTTTGTATTTGATAGTTGATTTTAATGTTTCTTTGATGTTCATTTTTCTAGAAAACTGTTAGTTTCTTCGCAGTTAGTTTGTGTTGATCAATCCAATCCGGCGTAGATTTGGTTATATATTTTTTTAAATATGACAGCACAACCAGTTGTTCCAGTTTATACCAGTTTATAAAATTTCGGCGTTTATGTTGTGTAGAGTCATATCAGCTACATAGTTAGATGCTGACTTCAACACAATACTTATCAGTCACAATAGGATGGCTCTTATTTAATTAGGGTATCTTTCTCGTAATATTTCTCAGTAAAATTTTACCAAACAGTGTTTGATTTTAAATGCATTATGCTAACCGATGGCAGTAATGTGTCAGCGGCTTCCACGAAAATTTCAACATGATACAATTGGGGCATCTAATAGCACACAAGCACACAGGTCATGAAACCATCAGATTTTGTGCAGAAATCCCGAGCTGTTATTTTGTAGGTGACGTTGTAATGCTGAAAGAACAACCGGGACAATACAGTGCATAGATTTAGTGGGTGCGGCGTCCGTTCCAGCATATTTACAACTACGGTATCAGACAAACTATTAATAAGTAGGCGTGGCATCGTTGCATAAATTAAAGCTTAGTTTTCTCTTGTCAGTTGCTACGTCCCGTCAAATTGCATGATTTTAAACTTGGCCCTGCGTATGCTTATTCTTGCATTCTTGGAGACGTGCGCAAAAGCATTGACCTAGGATGTACGGTGTTGGTACGGTGGCAGTTGTGGAATGAGCCTTTCCCTTAAGCCTACACGCTGCAACATGTCTTTCGCAATCATACGTTACAGACACTGACAAATAATTAATCGCTCAAGCACTGTTACCAACAGCGTCGCTGCCGCCTGTAGAGGGTCTGGATCTGCGCTGTGTTGCTTACGCTCAACACCTGCAATGTAGCGGGAAACTGTACTTAAACGTCATCGCTCTTCAAAAGCAACGATACGTGCTGGGTGCTGCTGGCGGGTTGCTTTCGCTCACCTTCCAGTGTTGAGCACCTGAAGGAGGAAACGCCAAACGTCTCGATTTTGACAATAGGTCTGGTGCGATGATTGCGAGCTGTTCATGACGTTTTTTCTGACTTTTTTATTGACCAAGTCAGTCGTCCCTTTGTTACTTTGCTGCACCTACAATTTTGGTGTTGTATGGTAAGGCAGATTGATGACCTTTGATCTTGCGTTTTTCGAAATGTTTCTCAAGTTGTGAAAATAGTTGCTTAAAACCGAATAAATTTTGTTGTACTTTGTATTATTTGAGCACCTAAGCCATCATGTTTCATAAGTGTTTTTTTGCAGCTTTTCATTCCAATATTATCACTGATATGTCGTGAGGCTTTTATTCTATTGGCGGGCGCGGCCTCTGAAAGCCGCTATTAAATTCATCGTTCTGATATTCGTGGGTCGTTTCACTTTGCTCCTCATCGGAAAACAACCCATTTGGAGATTCTTGTTTGGCTAGAACAGGGGTTCTCCAAACTTTTTTGTCCGAGGGCCACATGCTGTTACACCGTAGTTTAAGGGCCGGGCTTCTTACGTAATGCGATTGCTTCGGGAAAGGTTGCATTCCACCAAATCACAAATTTTTCGTTGACATATTATTTTTTCATCATTGACAAAATGGCTTCGCGGGCCATATTTGGCCGCGGGCCGTAGTTTGGAGACCCCTGGGCTAGAAAAACAATCGTTGATTGGCATCTTTGTGTGGTTAAATAGAAACGGTCGCTGGTTTCGTAAAACACTGGTGAGATTTCTTGAAAAAGATAGATATGCGAAATCGAATTGGTGAATGAGGCGGGGACAGCATTCTGAAGTGCTCTGGTCGAGCCATTTAATTGTAAAATGCTTATACAGAAGCACTTTAATGCTGAAAATAATTACCCGACATTAAAACAACAAACGTGGAAAGAACTGAACTGATGTCCCTGACGGTAACGTAGCTTGCGTTTAAGCTTTCCCACACATTTGTTTCACACATGTGTGACTACCAGCTTTTGATTATTATTTTCCACCGCGCAGCTAGCATGCTTTTCTGTGCGTTGTTGTTTCATTGAATGAGAGAACGCTCGCTGAGCGGCTAGGATAACTTGGCTTAGCGGAAGCGGACAATACGTCAGTTTATGCGTCAACCCAGCACGTTGTGCCTTCCTCGTTAGTTTTAGCTTGTCAGGCTTGTGAAATAAACTTTACACACCTCTCCGTGCAAAGTCGCCCGCTAAATTCTGCTCATTGATATGCATTCGCTTTGTTTGTTCCTGCTCGAGTTGCTCCATTCACAGTATCGTAGGTCTGGCTACCAGAAATTAGCGACACAACGTTCTTTCACCAAAGGTCGAAAATTAGCAGAGTGAAGTAGCAGTTTTTGCCGCCCCCAGTAATCGTGTAAACTTCATAGTAATGGCGCAAGATTCCATTATAATGATGCAGCAGTGATCTCCAAACCTTTTTGTCCGAGGGCCACATAAGCTATCACTCAACAGTCCGAGAGCGTGACATCTTGCATAATGTGATTGTTTCGAAAAATGTAATGTTACTTTTTACCAAATCAACAAATTTTTCGTAATTTTATTATTTTTTCATTGTTGGCAAAATGTCTTCGCGGGCCGGATTTGGCCCGGGGGCCGTAGTTAGGAGACATTGATGTCATTCAAAGGTGTCTCTGCAACGGCATGGCTTAACCCTCGAACCGCACTGGGTATAAACTTGCAATTACAGCAGCAATACTGATCTAAGTACCACTGCGATTTGACAATTTTTTCCTGCTGCTAGTCCAACAGTTTAAACCTGTCGTTGGCTGTGTAACAAACAGCAGTGTGCAAATATATCTCTTTGTCAGTCGGTCGGATGTTATCGAAGGCTTTAGTGTAGTATACGGTACAGAACGCGTAACCTGACGAACTCATTGCATTATAGGCGTCGTTTTTGATAAATATTTCAATTTCCGCTTGTCGTCAGTTGGCAATTTTTCTTGCACTTCAGTAAATCTCGTGCTCGTGGAGGTTGCGTGTCAGTGTTCGTTCTCGACAACGCTCGCGTTACACGATTCGCCGTAGCGGTAATTATTTTAGTGCGTGAGCTACCGCCACCTTTCGACGGGTGTTTCAACGCTTTTTCAAAAAATAAAACGCAGTCTCTGCTCCAGCAGGCGCTAAAGAGCTGATATTCAGTGCGCGTGATGACTGTTGCGTGACGGAAGTGTCTGGAACGCTACTTTGCAGGTTGAGCAGGAGTATTCGATGCATCACGAATATAAATATTTTTTACGACAATACCGCGTGCTGTTTAGTTCATGTTGTACCATGATTATAAAAATACTTTTATAGTTATAGATTCCACGCTGCTGAAATGTTTTCTGGAAAAGTGGCAACGTTGCGTATAAAGCCAGGCATTGCTCTTTTGTTAAGCTTGATTGAAAACTGATGTAGAACATGCTTTTCTCAGTGTTGTAAAATACGCTGTCATGTCAAAATCGTGAATTTCGTACTCCGGTTAGAAATCAAGTGAGGAAGCATGTCGATCAAATGCATGCAATCAGCAACACCTGGCGAAAACACAATGTCTGTTTTTACTTTTATATGGTTACTTGCTGGGCTCGTTTCTAAGTTTTTGCAAATCGCGAAATCGCTTTGGACGATGTGGTTTTGATACCTGTCTGGGCGGCTGACAATTTGTATTTTCCATTCAGTTAAATACGCTGTTTTGCGGAACCCTTTTAAAATTCCTCAGATGCCGTTTCACTTCGCTTTTCAATTGCATATTGCGGTTCCAAATAGACGTGAAACGGTAACTGAGATCGCGCTGTACCCCTGTTAACAGCACAATCGTTTTAGTTTTCTCTAAATTTGGGTCATGGTTGCTGCCGCGTAAAGAGCAATTCTTTCGATCGTAGACCGAATTTTTATTGAAATGAGCGAAAAAACTCAAGTAGATTCGGTTATAATGTCCGAAAAGGCAGGATAGTGAATACTGTTTCGGCGGATTTCAGCACTATAACTGGACAAACTATAACTGGACAAATGCCGATATGTCTCAGCGAAAAAACCCGGCTGGTCACTGTCAGCATCGTATTTCTGAAAACGCGGCAATTGACTGAGACTGCGTAAGGTTTTCAGTTGTTGAGCGTCGTACGTGATGAAATACCATGTAAAACAGATAAGGCTTTGGAGGTATTTTATTATCGTTTTTTTGTTGTTTGTCACAAAACCAGTAAGATAGTGAAAAACTGATTAGCGAGTTGAAACAAAGAAGCGGTAAGTGCTTTGCCGATACTCGGAACTTTGCGCTAATTTGCAGCTGTCATTCGGCTGTGCTATAATCAAGTAATCGGGTGGGCCGGACGCGAGCTTTAACGGCGACATTTTTGCTGGGGTCACTTAAGAACAGCTCATTTCGATCGTAGCAACCAAACTGTTGCAAGCACTGGACGTCACGGTTTTGTGCAGTATGGTTCGTCGCCAAGTCGAATTGGATGCGGTCGTGGTTATTTTTAGTTTACGCGATCACTCACTTTCCGTGGGTATTTTATTCCGCTCCATCGTGGTGTCAATGCCCATGTATAATAATCCGTTAGGGAAAATATCGAGCCACTACATACCGCCGTCGCCGTTTTGCGCACAGCACGATAGTACATGTCGCATCGTGTACAACGGATAAAACTTTCTCGTCACTTTTTTGTTTTAAATTGCAATCTTGTTCGTAATAGCTGAAACTGAGTCGTGGTGGCATGTGGGCCTTTGGCAGTTTCCAGCCAAAAAGCAACGTTTTGCAGTTTTTGCACTACACTGCTACTACAATCACTTTGTACGAGCGGCATTCCGTGTTTTCTCACATGGAGGTTGATCTATCGCATCTCGTGATTTGTTCTTGATTTTAACTGTCGCTGCTGAAAGCGCCTGTGCACGTGGAACTCACTACAATGCTGCGAGGGGTGAATGCTTTCCAGCATTTATGCAGGCTTCATAAAAGGTTTACTTTAGATTCATGCCGTCTACGCGAACCCATTGTGTGTTTTTTGAACTTCAACCTCAGATACAGACCAGAGGGGGAGCAATAGTTTATCAAAGGGTGAAACTCACAGCAATTTCTAAACTAACCTTGGTGAATGAAAACTGCTCGTGTCGTTGGCGCGAGATTCGGTAATTTTCGGTGTTGTTACAATACAATCGGTCTTTATTGAGCAACACGATACAAAAAAAATGAGGCTCAGTTTTATTGCCTCACTCCAAATTGTTTAAGAGGCTGGGTTCTTTGCGTCACGAACTTCCCCGGGTGCTTTTCGTAGTGAAACGTAAACGGTCACGCCGATTTTCTTTAGACATCGCGTGTGTTGCAGGTTCCTTGGGTTTTGATGCAAATACAGCTTTTTGTATTTTTTACCAACGAATTTTCATCTGACGAAGCTTCACCTTTTTTTGTCGACTCAGTTCAGTTAATGTTGTCGAGCTCGCATTTTTGCGGCACCTCATTCCAGACAGACAAACACTATCGAACGGATCGCGCGGTTCACGAGTATGCTGATCGTGTGGTTCGCTGCTAAACGTCACAGCATTGGCTCAAACGAAGTTTATAAGCTCGTGTAGCGACCGATAAGCTACAGAACGCTCAATCTTCACACATACATCACGAAGCTTATCGTTTACGGCTGCTGTAATTTTCTTACGTGGAATGTATAGTAATTAGTGGTCGTGCGCAGTTTGCTCACGATGGCGAGGTAGTAATGAGGTGCTTGTCGACTAGTTAGTGGTGGAAACTGTGTTTAACGACAGGAAGCCGCTGTTTGGCATGCGACTGGGATTTCGTGCTGCATTCACGTGGTAATGCTGTTGAATATTTCGACTTGCTTGAAATTTCGATTCGATCAGATGTGTTTGATCAAGGTCAACGGCTTTCGGCCATCACGCTACTGCAATTTCAACTGCTTCGAAAAGACTCGCAGAAAGCGCATGGGTTACTTAAAGTTTTTGTAAACTGAGGTGTTGGGGGCATTTTTTTTTTCGCTAAGACATTTCGGTCTTTTTTTGCTAATACATTTTGGTCACTCAAACATTTCGGTCATTTGTCTCACAGTTGTATTAAAACCCGCCGCAACAGTGCTTTATAGCCTATATTTATATTTACAGACATTCTTACCGAATGACTTAATTTTTTTCGGTCATTTCAAAATCATTTCGGTCTGTGACAGAAAAATGACCGAAAAAAACAACTTGGGAGTGCTGCTTAAAAATTTATTAAAATTCTTGATCGCTACGCTTCACTATTTCAAAGTGGCAACCACATCCACTGTTTTGGACGTTACAACTCAGGCCTGTAGCCGCGGGAAGGCATTCTGGGGTAGTTTCCCCAAATTTTGTTGTGCCCAGAAGATTTTGTTTAACAGATCTTTCTCTCTTAAAATGTATTTTGCCCCCAAAACCCTAAAACCAGGCTTAGGGTCTACAATAGGGTTACCATATCTGAAAGGCTTAGGGTCTACAATAGGGTTACCATATCTGAAGAGGCAAAATTCCTGACAGACTCAATGGCTACTTTTCGCGACAACGAACAAGCGCTATGTGGCATTTTTCAGTACGTTCTTACAACTAACAATCCACCGCAAAACAATGTCACTATCACAGAAGGAAATACCACATAAATGTTACACAACAGGTTACAAACGATAAAAAGACATTCAGTAAAACATTTTTAAAAAATATTTCCGGACACAAATTTTAACACCGAAATTCCGGACATGTCCGGGAAAGGCAACCCTAGCCAACAATCCAACTCACTCCGGCAGGGCGTGAAAACTATTTGGCAGGAATGTGATTCCGAGTGGTTACACTTTTTAGGCATCTGATGGTTATTTTACTAGACATGGGCATACTAAAAATTTCGATATGCAGTTCGTTTTTCTGTCGTTTTTTTAATTTTCATTATACGTGAGATTAGTTCTGCAAGAGTAATGGCGAGGTATGCTTTAGATTGATTCTTGACGAAAGTACTACTTTTTGTCGGTTCCTGTAGATATCACGTGTAACGAAACGTCAGATTATTATGTGTAATTGACAGGTGCTCTAGGGTTGCCGAATCCAAATCACAACTTCCACTGCCAACTTTTGCATTGACAGATGTAACTTCTTATGTTGAAGATTTTTTTTCAAATGAAGGCAATTATATGTTCATTCATTCAGAAGTAAGCAATATGAATTTGGCATTGATCAAGTTTGTGCCAACCTGTCTGCTAGCACAACGCTCTTGAACCGGGAACGAACGGCAATCAACATATACGGAAGTACTGTACTTCCTTAGTAATTTCCCAAGCTCGCAAGTGTGTTATCCAGGCTGGGCATTTTTCGGTCATTGACCGAATTTTTTTCAATGACCAAAAAAATTAAGTCAATTCGGTCACACTGCCTTTTTCAGTCATGCAAAAACGTCTTAGAACAAAAAATGGCAGTGTTTTTATGCGATTTCGGCAAATGACCGAAATGTCTCAGCGCAAAAAAAAAACAGGAACTCACACTTTGTTGAGCAGAGCTTTGGCATATCGGATGCAACGGTNATTGGTGAAAGAAGGCTCGAGGCCATTTCCAGAGAACCATTTTCTAGATAAAATCTGGTGGCATTATTTCGTTCGTTTGGACATAAAACAATCTTGAGTCGTGGTGCTAGTTGTAATCACGTATTTATGTAATTCATCACACTGTACTTGAGGTCAATGCAGTTGACACACCAATAACGACATGGCAATCAAAGCAGTATCGGCTGTAGCGTCAGGTCTCTACAGGTGGTGGTAATGTTCGGTCTTATCCAGTTTGCGCAGTACAGAGTGTTACGTCGTTTGCATATAGTCTGTTACGTCACTACAAGACAGGCCGTGTAGGGTATGAAAATTCCTGAAAATATTGTGCAGTGGAAATGCTTGCTGAAGATCAGCGGTCATGGGAACGTAATTGGAAAATCCTATGCTGGTATTTCATTGGGTTGACGTTTTTAAGAAGTAATTGCCGTTAACTGCAGTTTGAAATTTGTATAAGTATTGTAACTGCCAAGGCTACTTGGCTCCCTGGAACTAGCGAGTTACTTGATTTGACCGCATAGTAAGTTATTGTCTGGTTCTGTAACTGTAGACTGTATTACATTTCTAAAAAATGTTTTGGAAGGTGGCAATAACTTGGATATATTTTTCTGATGTTTGGAGTTGCTAGGGTATTTTGTCAGTGCGATGTTTGCTTGTGACAACTTGTTTTAACGAATTATTTGCTCTTTTGAGCACAATTTCATGCCGAAGCCTTCTGTAACCTTTGTTTTCTGTTAAGGTTTCCAAGATTCAGTGTCGAGCATATACGTTCCAGCGGTCCACGGTTCTACTGCTGTAATACACGCCTGTTTTTCCTTAGTACAGTCAGTGGTTAATGTAGGATGCTGCCATTGTTCTAGTTTTCGCGCCATATAGTGGTAGTGGTGCTGGACGTCGCCTTCCGATTGCTGTCGTTTTGTGTTGCGCCGAGGTACCTAGACGTTTGCCCGAATTTGTCCATTACGGAAATTAGTTCTTTGAAGTACTGCGTGTCTAGTGTTCTTCAAGAGCGTTGCTTACCGTTTTAGCGAATTGCCAGCGAATACTACTCCTATGTCGCAAACAGATTTTGCCTGCAATGTGGAAACTTAAAAATAAAGGCAATATCATGTGATATGGTGGATAACGCAATCTGGATAACAGTTGTAGTCGAAACATAGTTGTTTAATTGAAATAATTGCAACTGAACTAAACATTTTTTAAGCAACTGTAGTTGCTACTGGGAGTTCGCAGGTGTAAGTTTTGGTAATTATTTTGTTAATTGAAAGGGCTCCATCGTTGGCTGATAAGAAATTATTGTGCTTTTCTGCTGAGTGTATGAGTGCCTGGAAGCAAGATGACGTTTTCCCCTAGAATTATCGTTTGCACTCCAAATTTGAGCAATTCTGTAACAAATGTACCACTGGTGTTGGATTACGATGTGTGTATTGCCAGCGTTGAGCAGAAAAACAAAATTCGCTGTAAGGGCTGATTCATCTTTCATCGTAAAGGACCACTGTAATCACTTTTAAGATCCAAGTTATTATTACGCCCATTTATTCAATGAATGTTAGAGAATATTCTCCTGTACCCAAAACTTCTGACCACGGCCTCACGCGGTCGATCGATAAACTAGAAAGAGCAGTCTTGTTAGACCCAAGGGCAAAATGCAAGGTATGAGATCATTCCTGCAGAGAAATGGGCTGATGTGAGTCGTCACCACCTTAGAAACTGTCGCACTGAAAATTTTGGCGTCAAATTGACGTTTGCGTGTATTTAAGCGTCGCACTTGCTCACTACATTCGTCTCCCTGAAGCGCGTAGGTCGTTTTTACGCGGCGCCGTCGGAAATCCATTGAGATATCCCCTTAAACGTATTACCTGGCATTAGGTGTCAATAGACCCGAAACAAGTATATTGCTAAGAGATCAACTTTGTCAGCTCCTGGCTGGAACATGGAAAAACACAAGCCCTTCGTGGTCATGTGGCATAACTTCGCCACTGGGTTGATTTAGCCAAACTTTTGCTGCATACTGGGCGACACTGCGTGGTTTTAAAATGGTATGCCTAATGCGCATGCAGTTATATGCCTTCTATTTCAGAACGCCGGGGTTGTGATACGAAAAAGCACTCTGTAAAAATCGAGATCACTGCTACTACTCCTGGTGACAATGCGGCATCTTTAGCTTTTGTTGCAATTTTGCACTGTTGTGAAAGACCGGATGTATATCAAGTTTACGTTCGTTTCAAAAGTGAATGTATCTTACTCTTTCAACGCCAATAAGGTGCGTGGTGATCTTTTGCAAAGATAAAGGCTAAAAACGCACGACGCGAGAAAGCTGATGGAAAGAAAACCACCTGTGCTCCGTTTAAACGTGATGCTGTCCACACAGTTGGAGTGTTGAGCCTGTAGTTAAGAGAGGGCATGCTGCAATTTTGCAAATTGAGTGTGCGTTAAGGTCATTCATGAGAAACGGTCTTGCAAGGTTAACCGTTCGTTAACCTCGGCAGTTTATCCTGGCGAAAGGCAACAACCTCATACACAGTACGTACGCACAAGGTGAAAGTCAAGATGTTAAGTGTGTAGGTAAGGAAGTCTTGGATGCACGTGCTCGTTGCAGTGAAACGCAGCTGCAGTCAGATGACGCTGTTTATGTTACCTTGGACAATATCTGAAAATGTAAGGTGCTGTTGCCTCCCCTTCGTGTGCTGTCCCAGATATTTTTTACAGTGCTCACACATAAAATCTCAGCAATAGCTCTAAGCGTTTCTACTTCACAACTTCAAAAAGTTTTAATCTTCACCGTAAAAAGTCTATTAAACGTTAATAGTTTTGAGCTTTTACTGCTGCTTCACAAAGAGCATTTTGTTAAACGTTAACTCTTCTCTGTTGCACGTAAATTAGTACCGGTAATGTTTAAACTGGATCATGCAGCTCCAGGCCATTGGGCTACGAGGGGTTGCAATGATGAGAACTCCACTACAGTGGTAACACGGCATAAAGTTCACAAATGCCAACCAGGATGTTCTGTCAACGGTGCTGGTGGATATAAAATGTAAAGGTACACACCAGTGCTGGATGGTTCCAAGTCCGAACTAGGACTCGCGAAATGGAGGTTACAACGCTGGTTTGAACACAAATTTCTGATTTTATTGGAAACTTCTGCACTTCCCAACCGCTTTAAATTCAATTGCTGTTAGTAAGTACAATCGAAGTGTTCGTCATTGCGCACAGCATCAAAGTAATCCGACGAATTGCCACAGATCTAAGTACAACAAATAAAACCGAAACATCCCTGAAAAGCAATACAGACTCGGGCTTTTTACGACCATGACCATCATGCTTCTTCAGTGACGTGTAGGGCATTTATTCGTCCGAGGCAAATTACAGAAGTGCAACCCCTTTCTGAAAAATTGGTTTGAATCAACAAAATGTACGATTTTGTGCATATTCGATGTGCTATGTGGTCAACACGAACCATATGTTTCCTGCAATATGATTTAAACTGTTTTATCTAGCCCCACCAAAACGGCCTTTGCCAATTTAACTTCGACTGTCAACAGAAATTTAAACTTCTTCAGCGTCATGCGCTTTTCTGAAAATGTATCCCGCAGATGTGCTAACAATCAAAGACAAGAAACGCTTGAAAAACGCTTCTCTCAAGTGGATGCTCGTTTGTTTTTGAAAAAGTGCAAGGCAATCCAACATCTACATTTTTTATAAAATCGCCATTTTCATTAAAATGAAAAATTGTTTAAAGCCAAATGGTCAATGTATAATTTTACTGTTTACCACTTGCTTTGAACCACTGAAAAGAAGTAGTTCTAGCAATGAGACGCAGTGAAACGATAACCTGCAAGCACGTTGCAAAAAAGGTTTCTGTGCTTACAACCTTTTTCGCAAAAGCTTGGTTTGTTAATCACTTTGTATTTTCTTCAAGGCTGTATGTCAATGGATCTAATTGTTTATATGCGTAAGTAAGAAATAAAACTGCTAAAAATTTTAGTAATTGAGTTTCACGAGTCGTTATAAAATATTCTGAAATGCTTGCCATGCTCGTAACTCTAGGTCATTGCTGTCAGTAACATGCCACTATGCTGAAAGCTAATTCTGATGCTTCGTCGCAAGAACTTGTTTGACTTTTCTGGCTACGAAGCTACTCAGATTAGCCTGATAAAAACTGCTCTTTGATAAACAACATTTCATACTATGTGTCTATCACAGAGTTGTGGATTTTGTTTATTTCCGCAAAAAATTCCAGCACTTAATACCTACAGAATATTACAAATCACAGCAGAATCTGCGCACCTGTTGGTTGACTGTAAGTCTTACAAATGCATCATGTTCAAGGCGTAAGAGTAAGCAGTGAAAGAAGAAATAGGAGAAAAACCTGGGAGTTACGCAAACGCACAATTGAAAAAAAAACTTAAAATTACAAGTAAGCTGAACATACAATACAAGTACTACATTGGTTGAAAAACGACGAGAAATTTTCTTTCGGACGTGGAAAACATTTTCATTTGTCCAAAGTTAACGGTTGTGGATGATATTTCTACTTTTTTGCCGATCTCAAAAACGTGCTGCCTGGGGGTGTTAGACCCCCTTTCGCTCTACTCTTTGCTACGCATCTAATATTGATGACACAATCAAAATATTTTGGAGATCTTGTTGTGAAGGTATTTTCAAGAATGGAACATTTTTTATTGTTTTGAAGTTAGCCTCTGGCGCTCACTTGTTTTATCGTATTTTTGGCTCACATAATTTAGTCGGCAAATGCACTGTTTGGAGTGGGCTTTCTCACATGCACTCAACTCATTTTTTCTGTTCAGTAGCACATGTCTCAATCAACTGTAGCGATATAGCTTTGCGACCAATTTTCTAACATCTGCAGCATGGCTTGGACACGACTCAAAGTTGTCAACGACGTCTGACCTCAGACACGAGCCACTGATTTTTGGTGAATTCGATCTTGTACTCGAGTCCAACGACTTGGGACTCAGAATCACTTTCTTTGTGGCAATTGCCCAACACTTGCAAACTAGCGTATGGCGTTTGAATAACAGTGACTTTGAGTTTAAATGACCGTAGGCTGCTCGCGACAGCAGTAACGCAAAACCAGCAGGAGCGCGGACGAACAACATACACGAAAAGGTCAAAAATCCTGCAAATCTTTTCAAGTACAGGTAAAACAAAACCTGTGTTCTTCATGGTTTGAGCCAGGTGTTGAAATCCACTGCTCGGCCGCACTATAGATCTCGGGGCAAGTGTTGAGCAGCCATACCTAAAGTTCATAACAATGCTTGGTGTAGAATGTAGGTGGAACCCGTGAGTTTTAGAACGCGAAAGCACGCTTGTGTAGTTGACTATTGATAACTCTTCGCGAGCTTCTTCACTGCTCTTTGCCTTGTTTCCCGATGTCCAATTTTTGCGTGGTATTAGTAATTAAGAAGGTTCAGCATAACGTTAACTCGAAAAAAGACCACATTGACTTCAAGTTTACTGAGGTGTCATGCAAGTGCTGTTACTTTTTAAAACTTGAACCAAGCGATTAAAGTGGAATTTCTGACATGGTATGATACTCACTATATAGCCTTTTCCAGATTATTTTAATACCTGCGTGTTACTACGTGTCGCTGCAGCGTTCGCCTTGCTTATATTTACGCTGGGGTCTCCCGCTGTCACTTTCTGTGAGTCATTGTTTTGTGTTGTATGCAGTTTCCTGCACATTTCCGGAACGCGATTGCGTTGTCTTACTAGCTTATCAGCAGAAACAATTTTTGGAATTTTATCATCAAAGGCGTTTAACTAAAAATAGAAGTACGCACGTTAATGACAACTTCGCAATGTTTAGAAGTGCGAAACTGATGACGTAAAAAACAGCACAAAGCTTTGTAAACACATTCGATAAGATAGAAACATAGGGTGTTTATGTCTCAAACCCAGAAAGGTTCATGTCTCGTTGAACTCTCGTTTTGCGCCCAGTTGAACTGAAGAAGTGAATCGGTTTGGTGATTCCACTTGCCCTTTTTTCCAACACGTTACCGCGCTGTGCCTCGCGTCATTTGCTTGCCGCGGCAGTGGTAACAGACTGCTCGTATCTAGCATAAGCAAGCAGTGTGCGAAATTCGTGCCTCGTGAACGCCTGCCCGCTCGGGTGTTGGTCGCGGCAGGTCGCTCGGGCAGGCGGTACTGATGAATAGCCCTGGCCACTTCGAGAAGCTGCCGTACGTGAGTCAGACCAACAGTAGTTTTATCGTTAGGTTAATTTTTCTGACCTGAGCGATACTGCGAAGTAAAGGACTGTGAGTTGCCGAGGTTTCAGCCGACCAGTCGTTTTTGATGCAGAGTTTTTACCCTGTTCTTGATAAGATCCCTCGGGCGTGAATTAGATCTCCGGGCATTGTTCCGCTCGGTCGGCGGCGTGAAGAACAGCTTCGTGACCGTGCACTGTGCATGCCGCCGTGCATTCTTCTTGCCGCTTAGCGTTCTTTCGCGACGAGTTTTCCGCTGCCAGGCGCTTTGTTATCGCAGTTGTTGAGCATAAGGCACGTAAACATTCTTTGAGTTCCCCGTCATCGGTCAATGTCTGACACTCCAGTTTCCACTGAGGTAGTCAGACGTTGCTGGTGATCACGATCGCAGTAAAATGTGTCGATCTAGTTATTATTTTGCTGTTGGTTTAGCAAATACTAAACATAAGGCCTGGATCGTTTCGTACATGATAAGCAGCAAAGGCAGACTGGCCAGGCAGGTTAACTATTCTTAAACAGGTTGTATCTCGGTGGCGTTACTTAAGCGTGTTGGTGCATTAGGCATGCTCCAGCCAGCGATTGTTGGTGACTGCACACTACATGGATTCTTGATTACTCCGTCATGTTATTCGCTGTTCTGAATCAGCCATTAAGCGCTATTCAGCTGTTCTGAAATGTTTGCTGGTGTAATCATTGTTTTACCGGGGATTGCAGCATTGCTACCCTTAAGTTTAAAAAATGTGGACTGGGGTATGTTGTAAGTCGGGTACCGTAACTAACTCTGTCTATAAACCAAAAAATAATATGTAAGCGGTCGGATTACGTTTGACCATTGAACCCTTTGCGGGTAAGTCCTGTTTTTTATTTTTGTGTGTTGGTCAAACAATTATTTGCCGCAGCCGACATGCAAAAGAGCTCGCCTCTCAGCAATACATCATAATTACTGTTTTTCTTCGAAGCAGTTTGCAGACTAAGTTTTTCCTGGAAAAGATTTGTTTTAGGCTGGTCTTTTGGCCGTAACTTTTGTACTCTAACTGATATGTCCCCAGAAAAATAAAGGCCTTGTTCAAAAAAGAACAATCTGTAATTTTTACTTACCTTCCTACTGTGAAAATTACCGAAACCACTAAGCAGTCTCTATCGAAAAGGAAGCCAAATCCAAGATCAATGCGTGCCTGCAAAGCATCGTCACCTCGGCAGGTTTCAGATTTATCAAATGCGAAAATCGCTCGATCAATGTTTGACAACGTATTTCCGCGCAATTAAAACCAAGAAGTGCAGTTATTGCCGAACAGGAACGCACAGTGCTTTAATATGCCTTTGTGCATAACAGTGTGCTGAGGTTTGGCTTGTCCTGGTTCAACTGCCCGAAGTACGTTGTCGCTATTATTCAAACTCGCATATTTTTAGTGGAGCGTGTTGTTCCGCAGAATCTTTTTACTGTAAAAGTATCTAGCATGTCAAGCAAAATTAGTTTGTTCAGCGGTATGGTAGCAAACTGCAAAAGGAATGTTTTACTGCAGGCCTACAGAAACCTCTTAACCAAACTCGATTCCAACACCTGAAAGGATGCGCGTGTGGTAAAGCAGGAAAAACCGTTTCGTCTTTGAAATCGATAGCGGGAATGTTGCACTCACTGTCGATCAATGGAAGTGATGTATTTTTATTCTTTGGAATCTTGTCTTTCCTCCTCAGATAGAAACGTCATAGTGGGTGTTTTGCCTGTGTAAGGTCTACAGTCTCCATATTTATGGGAGAAAGTACGCTTAGAAATGCCATTGTCAACGCTTTCTCTGTTTACGGTATTCGAGGTGCAAAAGACTATCGTGGTTGGTCCGAACCATTGTATTATCCGAACCGCTGCAGCGCACCTCGCCAGGTGATGTCAAATTGGTCTCGATTGTCGAGCAGTGGAGATACTGCGGTTGAGTACTGCTTACCAAACGTGCCTATCAGCAGCTGTCAGTATGCCAGTGGAAATCTCATCTTCTTCACGGAAACCTGCGCACGTTGTTATTTCGTTAAAGACGTCGGCCGGTTTTACACGAGAGTCCGGTGGAGGTTTTCGCAGGCTTAGGCCGTGATTTTGAGTGCGTTTGCTTGCGCGCTGAACCGTCGTCTGTACTCACGATTTCGAACTTGACCAACAGCTTGCTCTTCGGTACAGCCGAAATTCTTTGCATTGCCTTGAATTGTTGCTCACTGTTATATCCCAGGTCCGACTGTTCAGTTGCAAAGCATGGATTCTCAAAGAGACCTACCATGAACATCCACTGTTGGAGGAGGGCTAGTTTACACAGACCCGATGAGATGTCGAGATTTCGCTGATAGGTCCGGCGCTAAGCTGTCTGTGACGTTATTGATTAGAGAATCACGCGATAAAGCTTTATCTTGCTCATGACGGGAAATAGGCGCGATAAGGTAATGTTTCCGATGTCACATGCAGGATCGCGTGGCTGCACAAATATAGAAATCAGAAAAGGTCCCGGTTACTGTGTTAGTGCGTTGCGTTGAGTCAGTGGGACTTCTAAAAATATTCTTCCACTAGAATATACAGCCGAGACAACCCGAAAGTAGGTCGGGCGCACAAGCCATGGAGTGAGAAAAACTATGAATTGTTGGAATCGCATGTATCCTCGCGCACAGGTCTTGTCATGCGTGTTGGCACACCTTTTAGTCAGTATGTGCATATTTCCACTTGCCCTTCTGGCTGATTCGATCTCTAAACCAGTGATTCTCCACCTAGTCCAGGTGGACCACCTAGAATTTCTAGTGGTCCACGAAGAGTTCCATAAGATCTTGACTAACTTAAGTTCACTGACCGGTGGGCAATACTGTACAATTTCGACTAGTTATTCATGAGGTGTCAGCATAGCAAAGTGGTCCATTGGATTAATTTTTTTGAAAAGATGGTCCATGGGCCAAAAAAGGTTGAGAACCGCTGATCTCGACCGACGAAAGGATGAACGTTTGTTTAAAGTTTAAGGCTATCCTCCTGGTCTGTTTCCACGTACCTCGCTGCAAGTCAAAGAAAAGCTCTTGCGACTGACCGTTGGTTGAGGTCGATAAACCTGACTGTCAGTCGTTCGTGTTTGCAACGATGCGGTACTTTCGTATAACCAGTAAAATGTGTTTTCGATTTAAATCCGCGATTCTCAACCTTTTTTGGCCCATGGACCAACCGATAAAAAAATCCGATGAACCACTTTGCTATGCTGGCACCTCGTCAACAACTAGTCTAGTCTTACCTAATTCATTGTACAGGAAAAGTTACAAATTTCAGGAACGTTTTATCAAGCATTTGTGGAACTCTCTGTGGACCTATAGAAGTTCCAGGTGAAGCACCTGGAGCAGGTTGAGAATCACTGCTTTAAATCAGCAGGAAACACGGTCTACATATGGATGTGTACAGATTTCGTCTTTGAGCACTAAGCTGAGCTACAGTAGTAGAATAATCGTTTGCGCTGTGAAGTGTTTTTGCGCGAACGACACGGGTACAGAAACCCTGAAAGATAAACAGATTCGTAGTGCCCCAGAAAGGGCTGCTGTGAAGTTGTACTGTGGCGGTTCTTCTGCGACTGCTACCTCAGAATGGAAGTGGTTTTCGGAAGTTCTTCTACGACTTGTCCCGTGTTTTGCTTGTCATGTTTAGAGGAGCGTTGGCAGCAATATCTTTGGGTCATTTGTGGACAGACTAGAATGCAGAACTAGCAGATAGAATGGAGGTCATTACCCCTGCAACACAATCAACATCCTTTCCCTGCACGGAAGAAATAGTTTCGGGCATGTAACGCAAGACCTTTGCTTTGCGCAATTCCACGCCTGGGATAACTTGCAAGGTGCTCACGTGAACCAAAAACGCTTTGGTTGGATCTACCGCACCAAGTCTCCAATTCATTTCAGGCAAAGTGTTTGAGTAGTGCACGGGCATGCAGTCACCCAACATCTTGGCAGAATAGGCAGTGATGCTTCGTATCGAATTAATTCTTAAGAGGCTCTCATCTTTTAATGCGTGATTGCACAAAGAAGCTGCGTTTCTTTGTCGCCGCAGGGTGAACCGTATTTTTGCTGGGCTTTGTCGCTCGCTTTCAGGCAACAAGGCGTGAATCCCGATTGTTGCTGCCCATTTGTGTCCATTTAGTGTTGTCACGAACCTCCATATCATGTAGCGCGTTACGTGTTTTTTTATTTAGTCCTAGATAGTTACAAGACTCTCCACTTGTGGGGAGTGGATTCGTCTGTAATTTGCAGTTAATCTTGGAATTGCTTGTACACATGTTTCTCGTTTAGGTTAAACTCAGTGCTGATTACAGTTGATAGATATTTTGTAGAAAGTATGTCACGTAAACCATTCTCAACAGTTGATAGCTTCAGTGATCTAACGTTGGCTACTTGTAAGTGCGGGGCAGTCTTGTTTGCACACCGCAGGCCTTGCGCCCTTCACATTTCTCGCTTCAGTGACCGCGCAATGGCAGTTTGATTTTGTATGCGACCGTACACCGCATATCGAGAGTGAAGTGGTTTTCACAAACCGCAAGTAGCGCTTTGGTAATTATGATGGAGCAAGGTTGGCCACATTTCCGAAATCTCCTTCGTTTGTTCTGGAGTGAAGTTCACGTTTTTTTCTCTCCAGTATTTCTGCCCACTAATTCTACTTTTTTCCCGCCGCGCACTGTTCACCTCGTGCAGATTTTTGCCGCTTGCAATGCAGCAGAGCATGAGCAACATTAACGCTACCATCGTTTTTTGTCCACCCTCAGGGTTAGGCAGCACGAGCAATTATTTTTTGCCTTTGGTTTTATTGCCTTGACTTCAATCTCACGATTAGCGATTTAATGACCAATGCAAGTCTAATTACTGCGGTCAAGCCCACCAGATCGTTGATCTAAAGACCGTCTGCAGCAATTATGCTGTCTGCTTTGCTGGAAGCGGTTAGTTTTCGCCGCAGATCATATTCGTTGCCCTCAGGAAGAAAGAAAAGGTGCTTTGCATATTGAAAGCCATCAGTTCTTTTCCATGTTTTCATTTGTTTCTCAAACATGTCTTTTTCTGTTGTTAATTGTCATTAAACTAACCATTCAACGTTACTTTGGTTTCTTGTACCTTACCTGGTGCGAGATGTCTCATATTAACACTACTCAAACAAACTGATTGAAAAGCCAAATATTAAGTTGGTATTTCTTTTCACTTCGTACAAACACCTTTAAAGGGCAGTTCTAGATCTGAGTCTCCTGTTGCTCATTCCAATCCATTAAAATGTTCAAAAAGACAAAATAGACACTGCCGAGCTGTTCATCTACTTATCCGGGGGGCACGCCTCCCCAAGGGGGCGTCAATAAATTTTCAGGTGGGAGTGAGGCCTTATATGCACTCCACAATATGGAAGGTTTGATCAAAATATTTATTAACAAATACATTTGCTTTCACAACTTATTTAAAGTCAGAGAGGCTTGAAATAAACGACAATCGCTTAAGGAAGACATGGTAGTGAAAAGGTTAAGAAACACTGATCTACATGAATATGACGCGGCTTTCTTTGAAAAGACTTGGTGCAAAAATCTAGGCCAGTACATTTATGAGGGCGCTTCGATGGCAAATCATCTTGAATTCTCCATTATATTCTCAGGATTTGGCTGCCGTGTTGAGTGGGATGACCGCATGAAATGTATATATGCTGGGACGCCACGCCATCTATATATAGCTGTTGGGTAAACAGTTTATTACTGTCTAGTACGCTTTAAAACATTACCTCTAATGAACTCAGTATCGTGGTGTCACATCGGCTAATAGTGTCAACATGCCTCAGTCAAAGTTTTTTTGACTTGCAGTTTAGAGTTACAAGGAAGTTAACTGTAATTGGGATACCTGTTACCATTTCTATCCATGTAAATAGCCTGAAATGACTCAGTGATGGTGCATGAAGCACGTTACAAGTTTTCACTGAGGGTGAAAGCGTATTTTTCGTCAGAGGTGTGTTTATCCACCCCGTAGCTGTCGAGGCTGTCTACCCTTGTTGATAAGTTCTGTCTGTTATACCAATCAACTATTGTAGCCTAGCATTTAATCTATTGTTTGCCATCGGCTTGCAAATGCAAATTGTAGTTGTTGCACTGTTTTGCAACATCTTTATTTTGAAGCGGAAGGCAAGCATCAACGTTGTGTCGAGTCAAGTATTTGGTTTTTCCTGGCTGGAATGGAGATACACCAATTCCGCACGTTTTCTTGTCATATTCATGCTCAGCGTCATCACTTCTGTTTGGTCTAATGAACCTCGTCATTTTCTAAACAAAGCATCGCTCACTTTGTGAAAATAATTATAGTCAACTGGTGTTATCACGTTGGCATGAATATTATATCTTTTTGTCATGACACCAAGTGTGCTCTCTATGTGTTTAACGGTGGCGACGTTAAGTTTTGATTATTTTTCTGCTGTATTTTCAGCTTTGGTAAGCAAATACCTGGCACAAAGCGACGAGGTTCTCAATGTTTGGTGCTGGAACCTTCAGAAATGATTGCTGTGAGTAAAGCTGTTTATAGTTGTCCATCCTCTTGCGCTGTTGTCATCCCACATTGAATGTTAGTAGTACAAGTAAGTTGCTTTTCGAAAAACAAACCAACATAGCGATTCGTCACATGCATAGTGCATTGAAACCTGCAAGTGTTTGTTTTCGCTTCACGGCCGCACAAGTGCACAGAGCAGGTTTCAAACAAAAGTACAGGGATATTCTCTCAGCGACAACATGCGGGAACAAAATCTGTTGCGTTTTTGCCTAGATCTCGAACAGTAACTAAAAGACGTGCGTGTTCAGTTGTCTTTGAAACGGCGCATTGTTTACATTGGCGCAGCAGCAGTCATTTTTTGCCAAGGTTGATTATCCGGACATGACCTTTATCAACTCCCGACCACCGTTCAGGCTGACCAGCACCAACTCAGCGGGGAACACACTCGGCATGGTGGTCGAGGTTGATTCCTCTTCATCAGAGGTACAGAGAGCCCGGGTGTCAATGAAACTCACACTTGGATTGCTTTGTCATTGTTTTTTTAGCGTCTTGTTTACCAAACTATGCTCTAAACGAGTGGCTACTAACTATTCATTCGAATTTAATCGTTTGTGACTTGACGACGACCGTCCATTATTGCTTCCGCCTCTGTATCCTGGAAATTACAAAAGGATGCTGCTGGTCATTTGAATCGATGCCTGTCTTAGTGTGCATAGATTTTACTACAACTGACAGGGTTTTGGTTTTTCAGAGTTCTCCTACACACCAGCCACAAATTGGGAAAAGCGCCAACGGACAAATCTCAATGCTTGACAATGGCTCGCAATCGAGTCTCACAAAAGACCTGGTTAGTGCCGTGCACACTCTTTTGCTGTTGTCAGTTGCTCGTACCATACACTTGCTTATCTTGATGGTTTTGACGCAAGGTCATCATTACGTGCAAACATTTGTTTTCGTGCAATGCATTAAGTTCCTTAATTTTATTTGTTTTTGAGTTTGTTCACTGTGTTTGACTACTTTCCGTTGCAGTTTTTAAAAGAATTTTTGAAAAGTAATTTATTCTGCTCATAAATTTTTTTTTGTTACGGTGAACTATACGCTATTACGGTGTGACATCGAGTGATAGAGCTTTTTGGTTGAGCAAGTAACTGCTGGAACTGATTGCAATGCATTCACGGGCTTTGCAATTTCAGGACGATGATGAAGAAGATGAAGACCAGGATTTGGACGAAGATTCTCTGTCGTTGCATTCCAATTCATCGCTCGTCATCAAGGATCACGTGATAGACGTGTTAAAGAACAATGACAGGCGCGACGATGACCTAGGTTCGGAGTAAAGGTTGATCGATCCAGGGTTCTTTGAAAGAAGAGCGTTACTTGAAGCAGTTTGTCATACTTTTGTTTCGCTGGAATATAATCGTTTAACATATGGGCAAGTTGCAACATGTGGGCTCGCAAAACATAAAAGGCAATTTATTGCGGTGCAGTTTGCAAGCTTCTTACCTTAAAACGTTCATTTACGGACACCGGTTGATCTGTTCAGCACAATGCTCCCGAATCGCATATATGCCGTTTTGCATTGTCTGAAATAGCGACCTTGGTTTTGTGGCGTCATGCCACTCTCTGCATGCAAATAACTGTCACCTGGCGGTTGAGCAGCGATCTAACCGAAGTGAGCCAGGCTTTCGCATTCTTCGTTGGTTGGTTGCGTGATTACCGCTTGTCGTCTTGTTCCTATCGCATTCGTATGCATCCGTTTCCTGCATTAGGCAAGCCAAATTTAGCAGCATGTTTTTCCGGACGGCGTAGGCGAGACCAACGTCGCAAGCTGCCCTGTGTCATTTGTAGGAAGGATGTGATCTGAAATAGGCTCGTTTCGCCGGTGCTCTTGTATCGGCTCCACTTCTTTGCAAATGAAGACGGGTGGTGGTATTTGCTTCCTCGCATCAATTTGCAGTTATGTCAGCTGGTCCAGGTCACGCTGTGATTTCGTTGGCCACCCGTGGTTTGGCCCGAGTGTGTGGTCTTGTGGCCCACAAGCATCTTTATGAGGTGCAGCGCGTGCCATTACGATTTCACAATGCGTAATATTTACGCAACGCTGCCACTGCATTCGCATGAAGTGGCTGTAGATCACCGAAGCGGCTGCTGATAATGGTGTGCACGCTGGCGTCTTGTCTTGCGAAACCGAAACTACGTAAAAGCAAACCGCAGTCGATCGGCAAAACGTCTCCTTCGGCTCGATAAGTGGTGCAACTGCGCTTGTGTTTGAGTGACAGCCGGGTCCGTTTAAGGAAAGGTTAGCACTGTGCATTAAACATTGGCTTCTTGATGGAGCTCGTCTTGCTAAAGATTCTTTGTCGCACAGATATCCTTCTCGAGTTCACCAAAAGCTTACGCGCTTTTGCAAACATGACCGAACCGACCAGAAGGGCCCTGTGCAAAGTTATGGTCTTCGCGTGGATAGAGAAGGAGGGCACCGAGGTTCTCAAAGACGGAGAGCGGGTACGCAGCTGTTGGTGGATCATGCTGTCTTCGAGCTTTTCGCTTTTTTTGCAGTGTCAGTAATCTCTTCTTCTGATCTGAGAATGCTTTTTGATCTGAGTCACACCAAGCGTTATTGAGGCGGCCTTGGTTACACTCCGATCCGGTCTCACTTTGCGTTTTTAGCAGGTTTTAACGGCTGTCTGTGACTTAGCGGAAGTAAGCTATAACTTCTGCGTTCACCGTTTGCATAGATCATGAGAATTATGAAAGGAAGTTTGGATGGTAATACCGTAAAAAGTTGCTTGTCCTTGCTCTTCCGCTGACCAAAACGTCTTCCCATGTTTTCAGCATACATACGATTGAACTGTGTGAGCTTGCCGTAAAATGACTTAAATCACATGGTCAAAATTCAGCTTTTTACACGAAGCGTCTCATGTCATTTTTGTTTCAGCTCGATTCCTGGTCAGTTATCATTAACGGCCACGTGCAAGTGAGGGATGCCTTAGATGACAAACCGGTAATAGACTTGTACATGGGCGACAGCTTCGGCGTAGATCCGTCGGAAGAGACACAGTTCCACGAAGGCAGCATGTACACGATGTGCGACGATTGCCAGGCAAGCCAATTGCATTTCATCTTTTAAATATTGTCCTTTTCGAAAATAGCTGATTTCGAAAAGGCCTTTATAATAATATTGTTTAAACCTGTGAGTTTTGTGCTTTGTTGTTTGTGATATTAATGGTTACGTTCTAAGACTTCATGGAAGCGCACGGTAGTTTCTGCCCTCGTTTATTAAGATTGACTTCGCCATGCGAGCAACCAACTTGCTAGTCACTGCTTGTAATCTCGGTCTAGAGCAGTGGTTCTCAAATTTTCATGGTTTGTGGCCCCCTTCCCCCTTTAACTGGCGTATAATTAATATAGTTACATTTGGATTTAGCAATATCACGGCTGAGCTGTTTTATAAAAGCGTCTGCCCGTGCCCCCCGGAGAACTGCTCCGTGGGCCCCAAGAGGGGCCGATGGGCCCGGTTGAGAAACCCATGGTCTAGAGTGTCAGGGAGGTGCCAACCGCGCTGACCGATCCGATCGTTTAAATTGCAACAGTCCTGTGTTCCTTTCTGCAGTTTCTATGCGTCGCGCAGCAGGAATACTACGATGTAATGCACAAAGGCCTGGAAAACATCGAGGAAATTAAAAACGAAACCGGCGATGTTGTTTTGGTTAAAGAAAAGCGCGAGTTCGACGGTGGCGCCAGGAAAGGCACGATCGTCATCCGGGTAAGCAGCGTTTGGAAGCGAACGAATTGTCGCGTCATCGCAGCAAATTGTGCTCGCAGAGCTGAAGATGCACAAAGTTGTTTCGTTTTTTTCGTCTTCGTCTGGTCGGGTTGATTGCGTCAGCAGTGAGCAAAGGCAACCTTTTAAGGTCACGTCTTCTGACGAATGGAGCTCATCTCTAGTGTTGATGCAACGTACCACGTGTATGGGCCCGTGCATTGACTCATTAGTTCTGGCAACGATTTCATGAAAGACTAAAATGTTGCTTCAAACCACAAAAAGCCACTACTCGCTTTGCTTGGGACTATGTTGTCCTGCAAAGGCTTAGACTCAGTTTACATTTACACCAAGTCTTCGTGGCTGCGAACTGACTGCTGCCTGCTCTCAAATGCGTGATACGACACTAACATATATCCCGGCTAAAAATATTGAATGGCACGAAAACTATCCGGTTTTGACGAAGAAATATTTGGAAGCCGCCCTTTATAAACATAATTTAAAATTCAAACTTTTTAACTTCTGAGTTAGTTAACTGCGGAAATACAAATCCATTGTTCTTTGTACGCGTGAGCATGGACTGTCAAGCATAGTTTGCAAGCATCATCAAACTTGTTGGTTGCCTGGCACAACGTTTGTACGCTCCCGCAAACATCGCTGTTTGATGTTGTACGCCCGCAGAACTAGTCTGCGGAGGAAATACTCAAGGGATAACTGATAAGATGTTGCGATGTTTCCCCACGGCGGTCACACAACCTGCGCAGAGATCGTCTTTAAAATTCAGTTGCTTTCATGCAATCACATCTGACTGGCGATGTGCACACCTGCAAGGCAGCGTTGTTCAGTTGCTAGGAGTGAAAACGCTGCTTAGGACAGTGCGTTCTCCCTTGCCCACAATTTGCACCTCGACAGTTCTCATCCGAAGGTTTTTGGTGAAAAGCTTAGCGACAGTGTTCTGCTGGAAGTGGTCTGACGAACTGTGTCGTCATAAATCGCAGGGCAAGCCGGACAGCCTGATGCGTAATCTGCTCGACGACAACTCGATCGACGCCACGTACATTGAGGACTATCTCCTCACTTACCGGGCGTTCAACAACGAACCGCTCAAGACTTGTAGCAAGCTACTGGAATGGTTTGACAACTCGTCGTTTCGAGATAAGGTACCCTTGTGCGAAATATGGTTCAAGAAAAGTTTTTTTTTTTGCACTGACCTGCCGTGGACCCAAGTAAATGCTCTTTTAAACCATAAAAAATCATACAGTTATCAGCCTAGTTGTAGCCTTCTTTCAGTTCTCGTTTTGCATTCGAAAAGCTGTGGCAAACGTGCTCGCGTTGTTTCCCTGACTCGAAAGACAGCGACTGCCACCATCGTTTTGCCTGTTTGTTGGGTTCTTAATGGCTATTTGTTGCTTTCTTGCTCTTCATAAAAAATGTATTGCTAAAAGTTGCCTAATCACTTCAGTGTCGATTTAACGCAAAATCAGTCTAGTTGTTTACCAGGCTAGTGTTGAGACGCGCGTCGCCTTCTTCGCGTAATTGGCGTCTTGTTCCGTTTCGACGAGCTCTGATCAAAACGTCCGACGTCTTAGGTCGTCCACGTCATCCTGCTCTGGGTGAACAACCACTTCAATGACTTCGAGAAAGACCGGCACATGATGGCCTTGCTCGAGAAGTTCGAGGACAAGCTGCACATCAACGGTCTGCATGGCCAGATGAGACTGTTCAACATCGCTTGCCAGGCGAAGGCCAGATCACGCACTGTCACGATCGTAAGTGCGCTTTTCTGCTGGATGATTATTTAATGGGATGAATAACCGATTTCAAGTAACTTTGATTGTCATATTTACTCTCAGCACCTTCGAAAACATTGACGTTATGTTGATTGGTTCGTCATTTGAACTTGTGTGGTGCTGGTACTCTCACATTCAGCCTCTTGCAGCTGTGGTACTCGGTAACTTCGTCCACTGCGTGTTATAATGGCAATATATTTTTTCGTAAATTATATCATTCACAACCAGCAGCTAGGGCTAGGGGAAAGTATAAATTTTAATCGGGGGTGATATTCGTTTTGCTTGAAACATTTATGTAACTTGCTCACCAACTGGAGCCCAGTGTGCTGAACCTCAGTTGACTCTGTGCTATGTCTCGAATGTTATGCTATGTACAGTGTCTCGAATGTTGTGCAATGTCTCTCAAACATTCCACGAATGTTGCCTCTGTGCTATGTCATCGCTTTGCTGTTGTGCTCTGCTCGCAATGGTCCGGTACGTCATCTGAAACTGAATTGAATTCCGAGTAAGAGTTGTGGCGAGTTTTTTCTCCCCGTGTCGACAGTGATGTGTCTGTCATGAGCGGCTTGCGGTCGTTGATCGCACTCGGCAGGCTGTGATGTCATCGCCCCGAGGCTAGACCGCGCAACAAACAGCAGCTGCGCACCTGCGGAGTGACTGACGACTTCGCGAGCAACTTGGCTCGGGTATTCCTTGTTTCATTCACTTAAGTCGGCCGGTTTCAGTGGAAAAAAGCATCTATCTCGTTTCGGTTGTAAAGTTCGTTGCGCGCTTCAGTTTTCAGATAAGATTGCGTCATTTGGATGGCCGGATCGTAAACCCACTTTCAGACACCTTTCATCAGTCAGTGCATTTCACAACTGGCTGGTGCAGCTTACCAGCTTGCTTCAACTCGTTGCGCCGTCCATATTTGCCTTACTATGGTAAAGGCACGTTACAGTCAAAGAGCATGGCATTGCACTGCGCATGTCGCCGTCGCCTGACGACCATGCGAATGATCTTTAGGCGAACTTTTCCCAAGGCGCCGTTTTCCTGCTCGGCCCGCGTTCATCTCATTTCGTACAGGAACGGTGTTTCAGTCCAACCTAGTCTCAGGAACTGCTGAAGCTCCGCTTTGGCTTTCGCATGTGAACCTGACCTTTGACCTTTGGTGTGAGAGCCAATCATCGATCGTTTATTTCAGACGCGACCGAAGAACGACACCGACTTGGGTTTTGAAATCGAAGGCGGCAGAGACAACTACCCGAACTACATCAGTCGGGTCAAATCGGGCTCAGCTGCGGAAAACAAGGGCATCAAGCGAGGTAGAGCAATTTTGTATTGTTAATAATTCTTCCTATATGGCTATTGTCTATATCTGTTTCAAACATCCCGTGCCATGTGTTTAAACGTGTTTGAAGCGTTTGATTGAAGACCTGCGCAACCCTGCCACTGAAGCTCAACGATTATTATCAGCCTGTGCTAAGGTCATGACCGGAGGTTCGCCAATAATATTTTCAAATCACATTATATTTCCCAAGGTCTTTTTGTAGAAATCGAAAACCCTTGCGAAATTTTTTAGACGAGTCAGAAAGAAGCATTTGCCTTACCATAAGCAAAAGTTATTATCGCTTTGTGTAGATCAGGCGTCTCCAAATTGTTTGTCCGAGAGCCACATAAGCTATTACACAACAGTTCGAGGGCCGGACGTCTTACGTAATGTGATCGTTTCGGGATTTGTTAACATTCTGCCAAATCAACAACTTTTCGTAAATATATTATTTTTTTATCACTCACAAATGGCTTCGCGGGCCGCATTTGGCCCGCGGGCCATAGTTTGGAGACCCCTGGTGTAGATCAATTGGAGGGTTTAATCGCTGCTGGAAAAAGACCAAAGTTACGGACCGTGTGACTGAAGATAACATCAAGAAACATTACATTAGGCACCACTATAAGTTTATAGTAGTTTGTGAGTTTATGCGTACGTTCATACACAACTAGTATAAGTGCCCAGCAATATTCTCAACAAATCGCATCCTCCTGTATTTTTTTTCACAGGTGATCTACTCCTCGAAGTAAACGGACAAAACTTCGAGAAGCTGAGTCGCGACAAAGCGAACGCAATACTCAACAAAAACACCGAGCTAAACATGACGTTGAAAACCAGCCTTTTCGGTTCGTATTCACGACTGTTTTTTTGCCAGCAGGCAAGCTGTGGTAGTAAACTTCGGTCGGTCGGAGGCTCTTGCTGCTGTTTGCGCGCGCATCGTTTGTGTTTTTTCAAACTCTTGTTCGTGTGTCGCTGGTGCGAACCTGTTGTTGGCTGTTGAGCAGCACTCGTGACGATTTAATTATAGCTTCGTGAGCGTCGTCTTCACGCGCTGCCGACACTTGAAAAGCGCGTCACTCGTTGTCGGGTTCGCCTTCTCTTACGTTTGCTACAACTTTGTCGACGATTAGGGGCGGAGAAGCTAGGCACTTGCCCGCGTGTTTTCTACCGTGTCTTGTATCAAGCGTTGGTTCGGAGCTCTTGGTTTCTACTCATAGCATCTTTTCAGCACTTCATAGCTTTCATGGTCGCTCAATGTTAAAGATGGCGCCGCGTCGTTGACTTCGTTTCGTGACTATCTGCTTTGCACGCTTTCCAGCTTTCAAACAAATGCTTGAAGACCTCAGCAACCCGCAAAAGAAAAAGAAGGGAAAACACGACGGAAAGGTCACTCACGCTGTCACCACGCGAACTCGCGTACAGTCTGTGACGACGTTGCCGCCTATGGACGCCTTTGAGTCGAAAATCACAAAAGGTGAGTTTTCCCTTTGCTCAACCCGACGGGGTGGACACGGTCGTCTTCCCAGTCTTAGTCGGCAGTATTGAAGTACGTCCGACTGAATCTTGCGTCGTTGGTATTTGCGAACCGTGCGAAACGCACGAGATTCAATCGAGCAACTTCCTAATGTTTAAGTGCATTGCCAACTATGACATCCTTTTTTCATCGCGCTTGTTTTTGCAGTTAACCAACAAGTTAAGGTGCGTAAGTTAAGTCTGCTGAACAAGATCTCGAGCCTGCCCAGTTACCTGAACTACTTCATGGCGTAAGTCGTAGTGGGCGCTGGCGCGTCACGCGTTCGGCTTTGCTCGAAGCAGCGTGACGCCGGCGCACGTCAGTAGCGCGTGACGGCAGGGTATCGGGTAGTGGTTAGTTTGTTGCGTGCCTGTTTTGCTCTTGCTACATGCGTCGGAACGCCGTTTGTATTTGCGAGCCTCTTGTCAGCACTTTAGGACACTCCCGACTTGCGGCGACACGACGTGCAATTTGCCCGATCACCAACGACATACACGCTTTTTTCGTTGATTTTACTGCTCAGCTCGAGGCAAGCTGTCCACGCCTGGTTTGAAAATGTACAGTTACCGTGAAATGACCGACCGCGATCTTTCGCTTCGAGTACGACGACCGTCTTGCGCACAGGGTGACATGTGTCTTGGTTGGGGAGCTCCGGCTTCTCGCGGTTGTGTTCGATGGAGCAGACTGGCATGAAATATTAAAAGGAGACGTCATCTGCTGTCGCGAACACTCCGAGCGCAGCTGTTGCGAGCCACGTTTTTGCTATGCCCCGAATATAGCTCGTTGTGGTCCCTCAGCCACCGGAAGAGCTTTAAATGTTTCATGTTGCATCTGATACTGCGCAAGGCAAAGATGCAAAGCGGTTGCCTCCAAATTCAGCAACCAGACGAAATATGTGTCGTCAGCTGATTCAGGGCGATACGATAGCAAACTCAAACCGCTGTTCTGCGACAAACGTTGTATGCAATAATGTGGGAAAGTTTCTGATGCAGTTGTAGGTAGAAAACGACCTGGTTCATGTTTCTGATACTGGCTGGCGATCAATAGCACGATTATGCAAAGATAAGTTGTCCCAAAGCCATTTGCCGAACTTGCAGGTGGAACTCTTGGTCGAGCTAGAAGCAAAGCCGCGAATAAAATTAAGAAAATGTTTCGAATGGACGGTAGCTATACCGATTTCTATACAAAACAGTAAGTTCTTGCTGCCCTGTGTTGAGCTGCGGAAATCGAGCACGCTCCGCGTTTTCTACACGCTATGGTTTTATTTTTCTTCCGTTGCAAGATCACCTGCAGATTCTTTTGTGGTATTTGGTTTGCTGATTATTTTGAATGATCTCAGACGCAGTGATTCCTGATACGGTTTTAGAAACTTACAAGGCATGGACAGTATTTCCGGCGTTCCACGCCTACCATGTGAAACCCAGTCAGCCTCGTGTGCCCGCTGGCCCAGCGGTTGGTTGTCGGCGGGCGAACGCAACATTACTTGTCCTGAAACACAAAGTTTTCAACCGTAGTTTCACCCCACTTTCATCACGTGATACCTCCACAACAATGCACGTTTCAGCAAGAGTTCCAGTAAATGGCGTCGGGCAGGAAGATAATTTCAGTCGTTTCGCGCAGCATTGTTTCGCATGCCGCGCCAGCGGCAAACAATTAAACGCGAAATCGCCGATTGCTGTTTATTGCAGCATTGGCAGAAGACCTTTTTGCGCTGGGCTGCGTCCGAGCCTGGCCTCCCTTTTCGTTCCTGGATCTTAGCGGCCCGAATCGCGTTAAGCCGAGCGTGCGACGCTCGCGAGTCAAATTAACTCCCCGGCTCTGACACGCCGACCGCGATAACAATATCTGTTCGAGACGCAAGCATCTCTACTGGCCTTGGTTCAACCGGTGCATAATTCACTCGGCGCCAGTATCTCCTGTCGCAATTCATTGATCATGACCGTGACAACACTCAATTCCGTCGTCTCTTCACACACGCTGCATGGATCGCACGTGCACGCTGCCGCTGTTTCTGCATGCAACTTTTGTTAACCATGCGTTTCCTATGTTTTTGCTGCATGTTTGCGTCGTGCCTTCGGCGAAACGGCTCCTGCCGAGAGCAAACTCCACCGTGGCCTACTTACTGCCGTTGAAGTTTGTCTCGTCGATGTTACGGCCTCGAAACGCTTTGCTTTGTTAATTGACGCGTCATAATGCAATCGACGCGGGCTGCGGTTGCGCCTCGCCGCGTTCTAAATCCGAGTCGAGGCTTCGGTTGCTGACGACTGAAGGTCAATGCGGGAAACGTAACCAACGAAGAGGCAGGAGGCAGTTTTGTCTNAGAGCTGTCTATAGAATCTTTATCAGGTCTCTGCGTGACACGTTAAGTGCTTCGCGTTGAATATAATCTGCTATTAGTTTAGTTTGATGCAATACCTTGCTCACACATCTGCCTGACGTCGGAATTTGTTGCTTTCATCTGCTAATTGCCGCTGCATGATCGCTTGCATCTTGTGCAGTGCATGCGTAGACGTTACTAGCAGCTTGTTGCAATAAAACCATAGCCTACTGTAATTCAGGGTCTCCAAACTATGGCCCGCGGGCCAAATCCGGGCCGCGAAACCATTTTGCCAAAAATGAAAAATTAATAGATTTGCGAAAAATTGGTTGGTTTGGTAGAATGCACCATATGCAGAAACAAACACATTAGATAAGATGTCCGGCCCTCTAATTGTTGTGTAACTGTTCATGTGGCCCTCTGACGAAGAGTTTGGAGACCCCTGCTGTAATTGCTAGTTTATCTTGAATAAAGAGCAAAGTCCTCCGAGGTTTTATTCAGATATTATCAGCAACAGTTGCGATTGCTTATGTTTGCCTAGAAAAACTGCTTATTTCAGAGTCCGGACTACGGGTTTTGTTGGTAGTCGCTCTGATGTTGTGTAAAGAAATATTAATCGGGATTTACCCTCTATTGCAATTAAAATTTGATTGGCTGTTGTTGCGCTCGCTTGCTTGGTTCTTTTAAGTTTAAAGTAATGGCGTCTGAATACCGAAACGTGACGACGGCCCTTAAAACGACTAAATTCAGTATTGTATTTCGCTGACCACGACGCCGACAACTGTGCGTACTGGCAGAAAATAATAACTTGGCGTTTACACTTTTATCAGTGTTGTTTGATGTGGCTAGGCTGCTGTAATTCTGCTTCGATTTCTACACCGTGGAAGTTAATCTCGTGCATGTTTGTTCTTTCTGTCTAACCCACTTGTGCATACACAAACATCGCCACAAATGCATGGCTTCACGTGCACGCGTCAAAAAAACATGGACAAACTTGTTGTTTCGCGTTGTCTGCTTGATTTCTCCTCGTTTTCTGAACGTTGAATGACTTCTGCTTAATAAATATCACCACTGCTCGTCAATACTTCAATAAAATCACCAAAAAATTATACCAAAAAATTCTTACCAACTTTCGCAAAACTCTATTATGTCAAACTTTGCCTTCTGACGTTCGCCTTTATCTGCGCTCCGCATTCCAACACATCTTCCAACACACGCCTACATTCACAATCTCACGCACGCACTCACGCACACGCACACACGCAAACAGTACTCACAGTGGGATGGACCCGCAGATGTCCGATGACGTCCACAAGGGCTTTACGATCGGTACGCCGGCAGTGAAGGAAAATTCGAGGCCCTTACCTCCAACGAAGATACTGAGCACGAGCGATCCCGACATCTGCGTGCTTATTAATGTCGAATCGACTCCTACAGGTAAACAAAGTTTCGGGTTGCGATGCACCCTTGAAACTGTCAAAACCCACATTTGAAAGTTAACCCAATGTGCAATGCAATTTCCAAGCCGTTTTCTAACAAACTTCCGCTTGCAGTTTGTTGTAATTTTCTCTCAAAGGTTGGTTGGAATTAAAGCTGATGCGCTCATGTGTTGACATGACAACAGTAGGGAATTCGTTAAAAAAAATTTTTTGAACGAAACTGTTAATCCGTTGGGTTAAAGATTAAGCACTGGATCAAAACTGTGTATCTTCTATCACTTAAAAAAATGAAAAAAACAGTGTCTTGTCACTCCGGCGCGAGTTTTAATGTGAGATTTTCGTTCCTACAATCGTTCTGCACACCATGCTGTCCTGAGCCACAT
>JGI24158J21664_10000386_pt1 | contig 38596 bp, 30 predicted proteins | sample Ectturendosymbi3_FD_21664 | JGI IMG/M metagenome (IMG submission 21664) | reverse complement strand
TTCTGTCTGATGAGAATAAAAAAGTCAAAATATAAATTTTAATTATTTTGCAACCCAGATTAGAAGGTCTCACGATCCAAATTTAGGTCACGACCCACTATGTATAGACCCCTGACCAATAAGTTAGTTTAATGGCATTGGCGAAACAATGTTGATTTTTTTATCAGACATGGTCAAATGCAGTATGCTCAGCTCGTGCCTAGATGAGTTGTCTATGAAATTTTACAACTTTTTTAACTTGATTGATGTAGTTGTGCAAGAGAAGGTTTCTACACCAGAGGTGAGCAACTGATGAACTGATAAAATACATTGTGTACACCTTACAACAGACTGATTATGATGTGAAATAGTGCAAGTCAGGTAGCCTAAGTCAAACCTCTTGTAGGCAGTTGGTGTTTGCAACCTTTTGCATCATGATAATTGTGTTTTGCTTTGTCTGAAGCAGTGAGTAAAAATATGGTGCCTCGCACAAATCAGTACAGGTTCAGTAGCATCCAGGTGAAGTTAATACAACTGCATTAGCTGTAAAGGTCAATTCAGTTTTGTTACTATCAACTTCTTGTTAGTATGGTTAAGGTCAGTGGCATAAATGACAAGGGGGCAAGCCTCCCCCTGGCAACCTGAATGTAAAAACTGTACCCCCTCTAGTTGACATTTTGCTGTTAAATATTCTGTAGGTTGTTGTTTTTTGCGTTTTTTAGCCACTGAGTGCAAAGCTTAGCTGAAGGGGTCCACTGGGTGTTTTCATTTTTTAGTTAGTATAGACATCCATGACATCCAGAGATTCACTATCATTTCTTAACTTTTTTCTGAGTTTTGGCTAGTGGGCCCCCTTCAGCTAAGCTTTGCACCCCCTGGTTCAAACCTCAAGTTATGCAGCTGGTTAAGGTGAATTGGCTCATTGATTTATGTTTCAAGGCTATACTGTAGGAGGACCACAAGCAGTAAAATATGAGTCATATCCAATTTGGCTCTAATTAAGTTAACTAATGAGTCATTTTGTCGAAGTTCAACATATGACATGCAAAATATTCTGTACCTCTTGGCAGCACCATATCATATGTGAAATATGATTCCACTTGACTTTCAAACAGCAAATTGTACTTTCTGAATGACAATTGTTAATATTTGTAAAAATGTGAATGATTTTCAAAAAACACCAAGCGTTTTATTGTTTGAAATAAAAGTATAGCTTAAGTTTTTATGGACCAGAACAGGGATCAAAGTGAAATGAGCCATTCGTAATCTTGCTTAATCAAAGCTGATGATGCAAGAGCATAGCACAGAAATTTCACTGTGGCTTAGTCATAAAACTGAATCTTTTCTATTGCCATCACTGATTTTCTGACATTCATAATGTGCGTCTGTGCTAGAAACTGTCACTTGTGTGTTATATGATTTCCATTAGTGCTTTCCTAAAAATAGTAACCAGTGTCTATCAAAAGGAAAACTTTCTCAGCAAAGAATCAGACACTAAGAACTTACAGAGTATAAGTATTTTTCCTACACTGTCCACATCATCAGCTCTATTCAAATAAAATGTTATATACTATTTTTGTTTTTCAGACCAGTTTTACTTTGCAACTCTACGCACCAAACCAAAAAGTACCACCCATACCCATTATTTCTGCATCGATGATGAACTAATTTATGAGAAGTATGGTTTCCTTTAGAGCGTGACTGATGCATTGGCCTGCTGATGTATATCGGCCAACATGGCAATGTTGCCGATGTCAGCACAGCAACATTGCACCAATACATATCGGCAATAATTGCTTATAAAAGGCGCTACACTAATGTTCCGGGCACATAGTGTTTGGAAACCCAAGTGGTTAATTTGCCTCTGATTGAGTAACACAAGTTCTCTGTCCTGTTCCTTACAGCAAACAGCCCTCCTATTACATCAAGTAGTGCATAATAAACAGACTGCTGCGCAATCGTCTCAATAAACTGTTCTATGACATAACATTCACTTGAAGACTTATGCGTGTTAAGCAGATTACTACCTATAAACAAATCAGGATACGTGCTATGGTGATTGACTGTTTTAGTGAACTAGTTTGGTGCAGAAATTCGATGTCTTCATTACAGGGAAGTAATTTCTTTCGACTGTGCTTTGAGTAAGGCAATAATATTGGCATCAGTTAACGGCAATGAAAAACATCGGTGTTGGTTGAAAAAAAAACTTGTCGGTCTACCTCTAGTTTCCTTCTATGTTCAATGCCTGCTTTATCTGTTTTTTTTAATTCTATATTGGTTTAGGAAAGAATGCTACAATGTAATTTGGTTTGATACAGCAGTTATGTGCATTTGGTCTGTACGTTGTGAATACACTTGTTTCTTTGATTGCATCAGTGGCACTGTTATGGAATCTTACCAAAATTTTATTTTATTTACAGTTTTTATGCAGACTTCGGCCCACTGAATTTGGCCCAGCTGCACAGGTATTGTGCCAAAGTTACCAAAAAACTAAAAGTAAGGTTTTTGAGTTTCGTGTGAATAGAGTTAAAGATTTACGTTAAATATTTTGATTATTCATATTTGCTTGATGTGTGTAGTTCTTAAAGTTTTTGCACTACATGGATATATATAAGAAATTTACATTAGTCATGTCCCTTTGTTTGCCTTTTTTCCATTTTGCTTATTTATTGGTGCTGGTTTGAAGTCATGAGCATGAGGCTAAATTACAACTGACGATTATGGGAATGCTGTTCAGGATTGATGCAGTTTTGGTAGAACTGGGCTCGACCTATAGATCAGGGTCTCCAAACTTTTTTGTCAGAGGGCCACATAAGCTTTTATATAACAACTCACTTAATATGCAATGTCATTCTCTCAGTGTATGTTACATTCTACCAAAGCAACAAATATTTTGTAAATACAGTGTATTAGTTTTTCATTATTGACAAAATGGCTTTGTGGGCCGTAATGGCCCACAGCGATAACAGCCCACAGGTTGTAGTTTAGAGTCCCCTGTGATAGATCTGATGGACCAGGAGTCTCAAACTGAAATTGCTCTGAGGGCCAAATGAGGACTTATGAAGTAACCTGAGGCCTGCAATATGATGCTGACACAACATTGGTGGTACCTGAACCTTACAAAAAATAGCTTTTAGATCTTGTTGCCTCTGAAAGGTATCGTGAGTTACAGGCAAATAAGTTCTAGCTCTCTATGTTCGTTTAAAAGGAATTGTTCACTCACTGGCCAAGCACTTTTAAACACTGGTGAATAAACTAAATAGCTTAAATATTAATTACTTAAATTCCCAAAAAGCATGGTGGGCTCTACAAAATGCCCTTGGGGGCCACATGTAGCCTGCGAGCCATGTGTTTTAGATCCTGTAATAGACTCTTCCAAGAGCAAAGTTTTTTGTTATGCAAGGCAATCAGTCCAGGTATGGGGAACCAATAAAGAGGTCAGAAATATTTCTCCTGAATTTGGCCCCTATGTATCGTCCATATGCCTTTTCTTGGGACTGAATTTGGCCCCGATGTATTGTCCATATCCCTTTTCTTGTTTGGGGGATGTAAAGTGTGTTCTACTAATGACTTGGTAAATCAGTGACCCTAATCCTTGTCTACTTCAGGATTTTTTCAAAGCAATTTCCTCTCTTGTGCCATACAAACACGGCTCAGGTTTTCCATGATTGAATTCTGATCACTAGGGCAACCGAAAGTCAATAAAGTTAAAAATTTCCTGCCTTTATTAACGTTTATGAAATGTCCACAAACCAAATTTAATGCTCATACCATGACCAAGTTATAGGTCAAAAAAGTCAGAATTTATCAGTAGGTCGAACTTATCTATCTTGCAGCACAGTTTTTTTCTCTTCATCAATATTTTGTTGAAACTACAACAACGAATATTGTCATGCTTTTGCAAGTTCAGTTGCAATTCTGTAATAATAATGGGTTTCTTGCGACTTCTGGCGTAATAATCATGTTTTGCCCACTTCTGGACGATTGAATATTATGTAGGCTATGCATGGTAAGGGAAGAAACAAGGTCTGTTGGTTTGATAAATGCTTAATCCATCATACATATATAGTGATTCAACTTTATGATGTTCTCAGGTTTGACTCTATTGCAGTTATTAATGTACTCATCAATATATCATCCTCAAGTTAAACAAAGTTTATTTTTTAAATTTTGAAGTACATTGCATGAATATACTTCTGAGTTAACCACAAAACATAAGGCTGAATTATTTTGCACTTGCAAACGCAAGTAATTTATAGGTCAAAATAAAGTCTAAATTTGTAAATTATAAAGTCTAAATTTTAAGTTTTTAGGTCAAAAAATTGGTTGCCCTAGTAACTAGGTGTTCAGATTCCTGGCAGTGGTCCAAACACCTAATTAGTACTAAAGTAGGAAAAGAGTTTTATTTGCCCAGTTGAGGTAGTTCCATGTTATGATTTTGGAAGAGTGTGCGTGCAAACAGTTTACACCCTACAAATGCTCAAAACAAAAACCTGTAAACGTCAAAGAAACTTGCTGACTTGGTTCTTCAAAATTGAGCCAAAGCTCATGTGTGCATATTAAATAGAATATTAAAATGCCACTCTTTTAGCAACATGATATCGAAATTTTGGTGTAGATTTTCCATGCTGCTGCTTCCATGCACCATGCTGTTCAGAGGCAATAGGTCTTGGCATTGGGGTACCGTAGCAGTGTAACTGCTTTCGTACTGCTCTTCAACACTCTTGAACTCGGGGCTGCTGGCATTTAAAGTGTTCGCACAAGTGGGTGTGCTTTAACGCGCAGCGTTTTGGTTGGTTATCAGTATCCTGTGATAATATCCTTTAACAGGCAGTCTTCAGGTGTTGACTGGCCAGTGGCCAACACAAGTGTTTTTCCTCTTGTGAAGATGACAATCATAGCTTTCTGAATCGAAGGGTTGAATTACGTGTTGCCGTGTTTTTGGTGCTGGTTTGTAAAAACCGGATAACCAAGAGTGCTCCACCTTAACCAAAGAATGTTTACATATTATTTGTTGCATCCCAGATGTGATGATGCCAGATATGAATTTTACCTCAAGTGCATGAAACACGCATGAACACATCAATTTATAAGTTATCATGTACTGTATTTCCAACGCACCTGCCAGAAATCACTGTTTTTTTGCATTGGGCATGCAGCACAGCCCGCAACTAAACGTTGTATGGACGGCGACTGATATATTGTAGGAATAGTTATGTGGAATTTAGTTTGAATTTAAGATCAAGCCACGCATCCTATGGTGTGGCACGGCGCACAGTGTTGAGTCCATTGTTGCAACAGGGAGGATTCCTTTAATTTTCAACATTTTCGGTGCAACGCCCGATCTTTTGTTACGCGAGCTGGCCGCGTTTTGATTTGATAACCTTGCCGTGGGTCCGATTTTGTCGAGTACATTTCGTTCATTGTTTGCCCACCACTTGTTTTCATTGTGCTGGGTAATCATTTCATGAGTGGTGGCTTTGTTGCTCTGTCTTGAATATCACTGCTTCCTAGCTGCTGGTTCTTCGGCGCAATATTTCTGATTAATTACATTGTGTTGGTGGAAATGATACCGCGTCTCAATATGGATTTAGAATTTAGATCATGTTCAAAACACCCTACATCATTTTTATTGTGACAAACATGCGTAATTTTTCATTCGCAGTCCATTTCACTGGCAAAGAAGAAAATCGTTCACTACACTTCATTTGACGCAAGAAAGAGGGCCAATGCTGCGTTTTTAGTGGGCGCATATCAGGTACGGATTTTCCTTAGCATTTCAAAGAAGTAGCGCTTGCCAAAACCAATGCTAGGCGTCAGTTTCAGTTCTCTAGCACGCCTCTGATGCCGTTGTTGCTAACCTTTTCACGCATTTAGAAACTGGCGAATACCCCAAGACCTTAGTTTTTATTGCTCATTTGATTGTTTTCCTGGGATTTCACAGCCCCTTGGGCAAGCTCAGCTCCTTCCGTCAGTAAACTTCTGTTATGAGCCACTAGCTTGATAACCGTCAACAGTTAATTGTTGTTTTGTATATTTAAACGCACATTCTGGAACAGAATTAAGGTTGGAGGGGTTATAAAACTTAGTATAGAAATGGGAAAGTAAAAGTTGGTACTAAACAGTGAAGTCGAAAGCAGCAACTTTCGAAGTGTTTGGTACAGGAAACTCTTGCTTTCAAAACTGCTATTTGATCGGCATTTTATACCGATTGAAAGTACGGTTTGATCTGCTCTTTAAAGTATGCGTGAACTCTGCTCCGTAGAACGGCATTTTTCCGTCATATTCGTACACTGGGGTCCATTCGTCAAGCAGTTTCATGTGTTGAACGTGTCGCAGTTTGAGCTATAAGTATTTTAGTACTTGGTTGCTGCAACGATCGCTTTATTTTAAGATAATTCATCTAAAACGAACTCCCGAGGAAGCTTACAGACCACTCGTTGCAGGAAACAGCCCACCGTATTTGCCATTCAGGTTGGTTTTTGTTATACATTTGTTGTTACGGATTGAAAAAAAAGGAAAAAGGTTGAAAAATGTTCGTATTTTTTAACCGTTTCTTAGGTTATCTCTCTGGAGCCAGCTTTCAGTTCGTGCGCTTTTGACTGTCTTGTTTCACCAAGTGTGCTGTATTTCATAACTGCGAGTTGCAAGCACAGCTTTCCTGTTGTGCGCGTAGCCATCCGATCGAAACGATACAATAGCCCGGGCCTTGGGCGTGGATTTCGATGTGGTGCGGACCATGGCTCCGTTTTTCACTGTCGATGATGATATGCATGCTTACACTTGCTGCCACATCAGAGAAAATGCTTCATGGTTTTCCGCCACATTTATGTCGACTCTCCACGCCCGTAGTGATATTCTGTGCACTTATGGCTACGGTGTCTTCAAATGGTTTTGGTTCGCATCTTGGGCACAAACTGGTTTGGCGTTCCATCACGAAAAACTTGCTTCAATGAAAAAAGAAAAATAAGGTCACTTGCACGTCGAAAAACCTGCTCAGTTCTCAATCGCTGCGTTAAACGTCGTCAACGAACAATTCGTATTTCAGGGACGCCTCGTTCGGTCCGTGCACCTACAATCTAACGCTTTTGGATTGTTTGCACGCGGTCGACCGCGCGATCACTCACCGCTTCTATTCGCCGGACACCTTTGATCCCGACGAATACGAGCACTACGAGCGAGTGGAAAATGGTGATTTCAATTGGATACTACCCGGTCGTTTTTTGGCCTTCAGCGGACCACATCCGAAAAGCAAGATTGAAAACGGTAACTGATTATTTTGGTGTTTACCAAGGACTGTCAGGATCTTCCGTAATTATGTAGTACTTAAATTCTTATCCTTGGATGGTACTCCATAAGTTTTCAAAGCAAGTTCGAGTGTTATGAGGAAAGAAGCGTATTGCTGTTTGAATACTCATACCAAACCTGAAATTCATGGTAAGCACAGCATGTTTGCTCAAAACCAGCCATTTACCTCAAAGACAGAAGCCAATTTGACCCAGAATTGACAGTTTTTCTTAAAATTGCTAGCTTTTTTCCAAAGTCAGTACAACCCAACAAAGATTGTCATTTAGGCTAGTTTGTCCTGGTTTTGTCCTACTTTTAAAGGTGTTGCCAAACAATTTTCAGTTATTCCTCCAAAATAGCAATTACTAAGGTTTACGAGGGAAGCCGCCCCCATTACGTGTGGTATGACCACTTAGCATTTCTGATATGCTTACCATTGTTCAGCACTTGCATCTACTACGTATTTCAGCAACCGATCCTATCAAGGGCTTGTCGCGACTTCCACAGTGGAGGGTCACATTTTGCTTGTAACTTCCTTGGCTATTAAAAGATGAGTTGATGATGTAGATCAGCTATGTCCAACCCAAATGGTTTACTGAGCCAACAATTATGTCACTATCTTAACCAGGGCCACACATTTGAGTAATTTATTAATGAGGGCGGCACATTGAATGACTTACTTTGATCTTAGCAAACTAAATTTAGTTTAAGCTAACGTACTGAAAGCGTTCAAATCCTAAACGCAATGCTAACAGACGTAATAAAATGGGACTGCAGACCACCTGCATCAAAATCGTCTAATTCAAGGTTATCAAAATAAGGACAGGTTGTCAATACATAGGATACTTTTACTACAGTGAACTACAGTGAAAACCTAAACTGGGCCGCACAAAACCTTTGAGTGGGCCGCGGGATGGACATAGCTGGTGTAGATACATCTATGAAGCTTTAGCACCGCACAATGTTACAACATTCAGCATTTGTAACAATGAGCCACGTTCCTTTTGGCACACCTGCGCAAATTTACTGCTTATCAGACTTCACGTGCGCACAAAAGGCTTTGGGTTGCTTGGCTGACGCGCGGCAGTCATTGCGTTGCACAACCACGTTTTGTAAAGGGAAAGGAGAGCTTGCCAGCTAACTAGGTCTTGCTGTTTCTAGGTTTGTTGGCATTCGTAGTTTTGTACTAAATAAATTGCGGGCACGCAATCCATCCTTTCCTGTGAACCACATTAAAAAACCATCCCCGTGTGGCATCAATGGCAAGCAATAGAAACTAATTGGCTTGTGCTGGACTTTAATTTCCCAATCGGGCTTTCGTTGCGCTCTTAGATAATACTGCCTCAGATAGCTTTCGCTTTTATTCGTTTGTCCTCCGCAGTATCACGGAAGGACATCGGCAATGCGCAGTTTGCAAGCAATAGTGAATAGTACATACTGCGCAACGTGATTACTTACTGTCCCAATAAAACCANAAAGAGGAANAAGCGGAGCTGTTCCTGAATATACGGTAGTGCGATGCTGGCGATTGGTACAGGNCGCTCTTATTCTTGAATGGTCAGACAGTTACGCGTAGGTTTTGATGTGCACATAATCTTTCTAATGTTCTCAATCAGTAGAAATGGTGCGACTGGAGCATTTTCGCGTTTTGATCATGTGACTGCAATTTCACAAGTCACTGATCGCAAAGGGCTTGAGATGAAAACGTATTCACATCAATGATGATAATACAGTCGTACAAAACCTGTACTCAATGTTTGTTTGATTGTACTATCTGTTTATTCTGTTACTACCTGTTCCATTTATACGCATCGTAATCTGTGAAGCGTTACTGAAAAAATGTAATAGGTGCACCCAGAGGCTATAAACAGTCTTGCTTGTAACACCGCGAAATACACTTGGTGGCGACTGGCGAGTTGGAATATCGTGCCCAGAACATCGCAAGACCACTATTCCAGATGAAGCGTGTGGTTGCCAGTTGTTCTTAGCCATATACTGCAGTGTGCACTGTGCAACTTTCATCAGCTCAGTAAACGTAACTGATGCAGGCAGATCCAGACGCCAAGAAATTGTCAGTTTAATAAGTGGCTGCAACTCCAATTTTGCTTACCTTGCATTAACTTGCCACTGCTTTGCGTAGGAGCATGGATCAGCCATCGTGTTGTTTCCTGATCGCGATGTGTTTTATTAAACGAGCGTGTTTCCCTTTGAAAGATCCATCTGGAAAAAGGCGTGTATTCGCATATGCATGCGATTGCGGACGCGGGTAATCGCCATTTACGTCCTCAATAAAAAAATGTTACTCCTGCATTGCTGGCTTGCTCTTTTCAGTGAAATAAAAACGGTTGTTTAACCAAGGTTACCCACTTCATGCACCCGAAGCTTACTTCCCCTACTTCCGCAAACATGCAGTCTCGTGCGTCATCAGGTTGAATAAAAAGATGTACGATGCTCGGCGGTTTCAGGTAAAATATATTAAAGTTTTGCATTAATTTATTTTACAAAAGTAAAAACTGATGTTGCAATCTAAAAGTGAAGTGGAGCGTTTCGGACATTTGCCTTCGTCTGTTTTCACTCGTAAGATTTGCTGCTGGAAGCAAATAAATAATTTTTCGATGAATGGTCTGTTGTTTTCTTTTGTTCCTTCATTCTTCACCAGATTTTCGTCAGTTATATTTTAGCTGAGTTCCAGATTACCATTTAGTAGCGCTGCTTTTGAACACAAACCCAGGGTTTATCGGACTTTAAATAAGAAATGTCAACCAGCATAAGTTTCAACGTTATGAACGTCGCGTCGTGAGATGTTCAAAATGACATCAGCTCTCGAAAGATTCAAATAAATATTTTTGCTGCATGAACGTGCATGTTACCTTTAAAATATTCAACCAATATGTAATGCATGTACGTCGTTTCTTGCAGGACGCCGGCTTCGACCACCACGACCTCTTCTTTGTTGACGGAAGCACTCCTTCCGACACGATACTGCAACGCTTCTTGGATATCTGTGAAAACACGGACGGAGCGATAGCCGTCCACTGCAAAGGTTACCCGGCCGCGTCTTTTCGCCGTTCATAAACTGAACGGTCGCAATGTTTTTCAAACGCCCTTGGCTTGACGGTGCAGCGCCGCGTGCATTTCCTGATCGTGGTTGGCGGCCTCCCTTTAGTTTTCTGTCGTTGGCCTGACAACCGCGTTCGTTGTTTACAACTGCATTTACGACCTAAGTGCATGATGGAAAAATTGCCGCCGTTTCCATGCCTGCGAGCGTCGTGCACTTCCGTGCCTGCCAGCGCTGTAAATCATTGTTGTGCTGTGGTTGCACTCCGTTCGATACTGGCAACGTGTTCCTTTTTCCAGTTGTGTTTGGACCTATTCAGTTCCGATTAATGATTGCCTGGCGCCGTTCTTTACGTCAGAAGGCGAAAATCGCGCCTGCTCTTTATTGTGTTCCAACTCAGAGCAAACACGGCGTTTTCGTAAGTGGGCCGGGCAAGTTGCGGCCAGAATCCAAGCGCGACTTAGTGGCACGCAGTTCCTACTGTTACTAAGTGCACGGCGCAGCAGAAATATACATAGCTGAGGTCAGGTGCCGACTCTTGTCTGGGAATTGCCCACAGCATTTCGCGTTTAGGAATCCGAACCTAACGTTTTTGACGTGCACTGCTCGTAACTCGAGAGTAGTCAAAACACGCAAGAATTTACTTGTCGATGACGTCAATAGTGTTGACGTTGAATTGACAGGAAGTCGTGTTGTTTGGTTCAGTGTTATGTTTTGTTTGATTCACCTAAACAAACTTGTAACTTGTTTAAGAACAATTTTCGTAGCGCGAAGTTACGTCACACTGTGCTTACGTATCCGCAACGGCTCAATCAGTCCATAACAACGGGAGCTGGGCAGCAACGCTTTGCCGCGCGATCGATACGCCGCTTTTGTCCTTAACCGCGATTCCTTTCGGTATCATTATTTCCAACGCCAGATGTGCAAACTGGTGCTTTTTGCCCAACAGCTGGCCTGGGACGCACTGGCACACTCATCGCATGCTACATGATGAAGCATTACCGGCTAACCGCCGCTGAATGCGTTGCCTGGATTCGCATCGCCAGGCCCGGATCTATTATTGGACCGCAGCAGCACTACCTGGAAGAGTGAGTGGAGTTCTTACGTTGCTTATTCCATTGTTCGCCTGGCGTGGCAAACAAAAGGTCTGCACCGGCTTCGCGCGTGTCTCTACGCAATGTGGCTGTTAAAGTACAGATGCCGGGCAAGTTTGTTCTGAAAAAAAAATTGACCACTCATTGTACCTGTTGAGGTATGCGTGTGAGCGTCGGTGGCGGTAGTATTTCGGGATCGACGCGGACAAATGCGCTTGTGAAAAGCGTTGGTAATTTTGACGCAGTAACGGGCGCTTTTTCCTAGTATACATATGTTATCTTGTTTTTGTTTTTTTCCGAAGCTGCTCTGTGCGACCAGTTAGTTTCTGATCTTTTATTTAGCCGTTGACTGTGGACATAGCCTAGTTGTTTGCGTGTGGATAGCGCAGTGCGGCGTCACTATAGCGCGTGGCAATATTTGTTTTGGAGGAAACTACCGTCGTACTACGCCGGTTCGCATTATACGACGGGGTGGTCATCGTAAACAGGGCAGTGTGTGCAAACTTCGACCATCATAAACGATAGCAGGCTTGGCCCATAAAAAGCTATTTGGATCATATCGGGAGAAAAGTACATTTCCCTTTCTTCAGCTTTTTTTATTCGACAAAATTCAGTCATTTTGACATTTTTTTTTTCTCAAAGTTGATATTTTGTACTGTGGTGAAACTCTGCAGCTCATACGATAATTTTCGTCACATGTCAGAATTAATTATTTGCTTCGCGCTTTTGTTGCTCGTTCTTGATGTTGTTTGTTTTGGAACAAGCTTTTGTGTCATCACGGACTGAATACCCTGCAGAACTGTCATTTGTCTTTATTCGTTTAATCCGAATAATCGAGTTGCTCAAAGTTTTGTGTTGCGCTTGTGCAAATTCGAAAAACTAGGCTGGTTGGCCGTAATCTTAGAAAGGCTTGGTGAATGATTCTAAAAACAAAAGCAAAGAACGGAGACATGGGTGAGCTTGACACATGGAATTTCTTGCCCACTTCCTCCAAAAGGTTACAAGGCATTTGTTTCTCGTGAAATAACCTTCAGTGTTTAGGAAAGATTCAGATCGGTTGCGAACTTACGAATTCCTGCTCATGATTGATAAAAGTCCACTGCATGTAAAATATTTTGTCCTGAGCGTGACCGTTTTGTTAACGTTTATCATTTCTTTTCAGTATGCCTTGAGTTTTTTGTTTCCTGCTTTTATCGATTTTGGTCAAGTTATTGTGAACATCTTTAACAAAATCTATTGTTATTAATAAGTTGAAGCGAAAAGGATTTTCTTCCGATCGTTTCTTTTTTTCGTGGCAGTAATGCTTTCCCAAAGCAGCTGGTCTAAACCAAACCATGTTTGTGTTGTATCGTGTCAAGACTACATAGAAATCCTGACACAAATTTATTGTCATGAGAATTGGTGTCATTTTGAGCAAACAGTCATTGTACTGGTTATAGTCGCGCATCCTTCAGGCGGATATTTGCACGGCTAAGCACTGCACAATGGTAATAAACATACCAACAAACGTAAAGTGCACTTGATCAGTGCCACTTGTCTAAGCCAATGGGCAGTTTGCTGTGTTAGCAACCTATTGTTCGAAATCACTTTGGCATTTTCGTATCGCACAGCTGCAATAACTTGAGACGGTCTAAAAATAACGATAAGAATAGCAGCAACGCACCTCATACCGTTTGCGTTGATGACAGTTCTTCTCAAATGTGATTTCTGCACTAAACGATTTGTAGAAGTGCATTCAGCTGATTTCTTTAACTTATCAAGTTACATTGCAAAAGTGGCGTAAAATGCCTGGTCAGCAAATGAACTTCTCGCTCTTTCTTAATTCTCTTTCGACCGCTGTTTTACCGGCCCAGTTCCCAATGTTATCCATGCTCCTGAAGCTTCGTTATTGCGACTGGCTGGACTGGCGTTAGCGCGCCATTGACTGTGCATGCAACCTGTAAGTGTCATACCTGCACGGTGCTCGTCGCATTAATAAAGGTTCTGCTGCCAGGTATCATGATCCCGAATTGTTCGACATCAAAGCCGTTGAGTAGCTCACCAAGGTTTTAGTGCCTCACCCGTTTTTGAGAAATAAATTCTACACAAGATCTTACGAAGTGATGCGTCTTCACCTAACCTGAAAAATCACCGTGAAACATGCTTCCATCTTCCCTGCTAGTAGCGCTTTAGAAAGTTTTAGCGTTTTAGAAAGTCTTCTCAGCTAGTAGCGCTTTAGAAGTTTTCGAAGAAACGCACTTTCCTAGAAACTTCAACTTCTGCTTTACAGCAAGCAGCACAGCATGTGGGTCCAGGGCGACGTCTTCCGGGCGGAAATAAACCAGAATCGGGCCCGGGCCAACACGCGGCTCTCGATGAAGCGCGTCACTTCCGAGATCGACGACATTTCGATTCGCGACCGCAACAATAACAACGATGACGTGATCAGCGGAGACGGCATCGGCGACGACAGGCTGGACGACAGGACGACGATCTTTTCCGTTGTTGACAGATCCAAGGTACGACAAAAAGAAATTTCCCGGTATCCCCCGTTCGCCGAGAATGGCAAGATTGTTACAGAATGGCGTGTTGCTTCTCTCGTGTGTTTTGAAAGCAAAGGAGCGATCCGGACAACAATTGTCCTGCTGATGCGTGCAGACTTAACGGAAGTGTATCGCCTGACGCAGCAGAGCACTTGGATCTGTCGTGCGCGAAATATTCGTCGCATTCACCGACGAGCTCTCGCTTGACGAAGAAGCGAAACGTGCCTTTCGCAGCAGGCTGCCATAGAATGCGCCCACCAACTTCCTGCGGCTTTAAAACGCCAGCTTTGAGATTAAATGGCGCGTTCGAACGTACTGGCGACTTGTTGACAAGATCAATGCTTTATCTTGGCAGGATCCCGGCGTGACCACGCGGAGCCGCTCTGGCGCTGGCTTATCGCAAGGCGACCGACTNAGGCTGGCCAAAGCTCGTCGCCACCCGCGTTCCGCTACAACGGGCACTTTGAAGTAAGTGCTCGGCTTTTCGCTTGGTTTTTCTTCATNAATTTACTGGGTTTTTGCTTNAGTTTCGTGCACATCTGAAAGTGTTGATTTTAACACCTGGCGCTGTACTGGTTGAAAAACGCAGTGCTGTACGTTTTGCATCGTTATTAGTGGAAAGCAACGCTCCAATCTTGCGTGTTGGCGATTTTTAACGTGGGGGCGAATGGTCCCTTGTAATGTTTTTTTCCGCTTCGGTTCTTTGTCACTGCCAGACGGGCAAATTGCTCGACCGATATGAACTACAAATCCGAGCATTGTCATGCGGACTTGCAAACGCATCCGCGTTTTCGTTTTTGCGAACTCATTTGTAAGAAACGCTGGCGCGGAGTACAGCTAACCAAATATTTGTTTGTGTTTACGTGACTACACATTCTTGGGCTCGAACGATGACAGATAACTATTTGAAGACCATGCCGATGCGTAGGTAATAATGTTGATGATCCGCCGCGGCACGTAAGGAACTTAGCGCTTTTTAAATGATACGGAAATTCGTATCAACAACTGAAAACTGCTGTGATTGCTGCAAAGAATGGAGACCTACGGACGCGCGCAACCCCGCCTTTTTTACCCCTTTTCCCAGAGTCGACGACCCGCGGGCGCACTCCCGTTCCCCGTCGCAACCGGCGTCGCGCCACGCGCGCCACTCAGCGTCGTACGCGCCGAACGAGTACCACGGCTACGACGCCGTGTCGGAAGCGACGGCCGTGGCGGCGCCGCTCAAAACGTCCAGGTACGCGACCACGCACAGCTCGTCGCTCGCCGGCCAGGGAGTGGTGACCAGGAGCAAGACAAGGTCGACCAGTGCAGCTCTCAACGCGAAGAGGTTGGTCGATTGCGTAAGGCGACCCTTGCGGTATTGTGCGATGTGGTTTTGTCTGCGCGGTTTACACATCAAAGCGCCGGTGTTGCGTGCCGCGTACAAATTCCGCTCTGGCAGATTCTGTTTAGGTTTTGGAACGGAATACGGTAGATCGATCGATCGTCCGTACGTTGTCGGACATTGCGGTGTTTGTCGACGACATCCAATGTTATTAATTAATCAAGTTGCATGGAAAAGTCATTTTTCGCTTCGGGTGCTCTTTGCATGAACAATCAAATGATGCATGTTACTCTGCTGCATGTTTTAAACTAAAGCCATCGGTTGATTTTGTTGATAATCGGTTGATTTTGTCGAAATCAACGATTTTTTCCAGCAGTGACACCATACTGACTTTTACTACCAGCTGGTAAGATAGCATCCGGGCGAGAACTTGTGCGAACTGCCTTCTATATACGCCAAGCTGCCTGAAAACATGACTTGGTACTGCAGTATGCTCAGTTTTTTTTAAAGGTTTGACCTCACTGGCTGCAAAGACATCTTGAGAAACCGCCAACATAGAAGTAGCCAGGGGGGCCCAGAAGACCATACCCCTACCCCAAATTTTTAGCGTGTCTAGTCATTTTGTGCTTTAAGAGGCGGTATCACAAACAAAATACTGTTGTTCGCGTAAAATCAAAAAATTTTACCCCTCCCAAAAAAATTTTTGGATGGCTGCGCCGCTGACCGCCTATGTTTTATCTAAATAGCGAGATGGTCATAAAGCAAGGTTTTAGTATATTTTGGTGGTGGCAGCAAAGCGAGTTTCTACTGCATTGTGAGAGACCACCGCTTCGGTCTTTAAAAACTCCTTAAAAAACACCGACTATCCCCGAAATTCGAACGAACAGCGAGTGCTTTCAGTGGGTTCTTTTTCTCGTAACAATTTCGGACGCCGGCATCAGCGCCTCCGAATCCAGGCACGAGGATCCGATGCTTTAACTGCCGTTGATCCTCCTCACGAGCCGGTTCTATTTTGTACAACAATTATATGGGATGTAAGCAAGCGCTTCTGTTTCTCACACTTTGCACACAGCACATGTTCTAAAGCCTGTTGCTGCAGTCATGTTAACTAGTTTTTCGCTTGTAGTCTCATGTAGCTCGCTTGCTGTTTTTTTTCGCCATAAGATGGTCGACTTGGTTTTAGTTATCCTGCTTTAAATAATCTGCTGGACGGAAGTTCGAATCCGGACGAAAGCAGCGATCATGCGAACATTCCGCTGGGAACCTCCGCCTACGCGCTGCGGCGCAAGGCCCGGGAAAAGTTCGACATCAAGGCCAACAAGGCAAAGTCGTTAGAGCAGTCGAGCCGTTACTATGGAAACTATCGCCATGACGACCGTTCACGTCACAGCTCGCACCGAAGCTACGACTTAAGCCTTCAAGGCTCAAGCCTCAAGTACCTCTCGCGCTCGCAACCAGTGAGTTTTTGTCCCGCCTGGCCGTGTTTTGTCGCTTGCAGTCAGTGTGCCCTGGTGTGTGAACGCCGCATCATGCGACAGTACGGAACAGGCTCGGAATTATGCACGGCGTCAGTGAAGACTTGAGCGTGTTTCGGCGATGTGGGTAGCCAGTGTTTCGACGACCTGCGACACCTGTTGCGCGGTTTGTTTTTTGCGTAGGCGCGGTGACGCACGCATGCTTCATTGGTTGGCATTGACATGATCATCACACGATTTTGCTTTGATCGACGTGCGCTGTGCTTGCTTGTGGTATTGCATGCTCCTGACGACCACCCCAGCGCTCATCGTCACTGCGTTTGTTGGCGTTTCAAAAGGATGTTCTTCTCGCTTGGCGTGAGACACGACTCTCATTTTAAAGGGTTTTCAAACCGAAAGCTTTGTGTTCCGAATCGACCGGCCACTGCCTCATCACCGATCTTGTTTTCGCAGTCGCTCTAGCACTCGCACTCACTCAACTCGATCCAACCCGAAGATTAACACTTAAAGCCGAGGATCAAACGGACGGTCCAAGTCCTACAGTTGCATCCAACCCGAACCTCGCGGTCAGCACGCCACTGTAGCGCCGAGTAGACTAGTTGCATTTTTATCCGAGAGTAGTGGTTGGCGTCTGGGCGCTTGTTGCGTTGCGCGAAGAAGGGCCGACATCTACTGCTCTTTACGCTGAGATTATAGCGACCAGCACTTTTGCACGTTGTTTCTCCGTTGAAGGAATTTAAACGGTCGCTAATATGCTACGCGGCAAAAGTTGCCAGAAGAAAGAATTTAGCGGCAATAATGTGATGATTGGCCGTATTTTTTATGCTTGTAGATACAGGGATTAGGAAGGATAAAATTTCTGACGAGCTGTCATTTTCCGAAACGCACTGAAGTGAATTTGCAGGCTTTCCTGCGTCGTGTTCACTGACCAAAGCTTCATGATACTCAAAAGTTCAAATTTGTTTAAAGGTCAGGCCAGTACCCTGCCCGTATCGAGAAAGGTGTTTTGCGGACTGCATTTCATGCGTGAGTCGAGAACTTGATCTGTCGGGATTTTATTGCGCCCGTGTGGTCCGTGGTTTGCACTACTGCCGGAATGGCTGGATGTGTCGTGTTTGTCTTTTGTCAGCATTGTTTATTTCGTGCTTGTTTGTTTAAAACCCTCTGGCATTCCCTACTTCAGTGTGGCAGGGGATCTGAATAGAGAGCAGCATGCTTGCTCTTTGTTTTTTTAGTTCTTTTAGCGATCTGCGAATACTCGACAGCATTTTCAGTGCCTTGCTTGCAAAACACGTTTTGTAAGTTTTTCAACTACCGCGAACAGTCGACCGATCTTTCTCGTGGACTTGTTTTAAATGTTCGACAGCGATTGCCAAAGTTCTGAGAAATGATTTTTTTGGTGTGTCAGATTGTATTTTTGTTACTCGATGCGCGTTTCTTGAGCGGTGCTTGACTTTAGCGCGGTGCAGCGAGTGTTCTCTTTGCTTCGAACGTAACGACGTCATTATCCGCCTTTTCACGTCACAGTGCGAGAAAAAACGAGTTTTTGCCATTCCGATTCGGCGCAGTTTGGCGCAAAGCCGGGCCAAACAACAGACCTTATTCGAAATTCGTTCTGGGCAGTGTGTACGTTACCTCGAGTATGAGGAGGTGGTGTAATGCGTAACGGTGGCGATAAAAAATTCTTTTATCAATGTGGTACGCGAAAGGTATGTTCTGCCTCGACGTTTTACGTGAAAATTCTTCGCTAACCCTGGTCTGCACTTGCGACGTCGTTGCCGCCAACTTGCGGATGATCGCGACTGCCACGCGCTGCCCGGTGTCGCTGTGCGGCTGTGCTCGAAGAAACCCAGCCGAGCCTCGTGACCAGCGATTTTCTTTCAGGCGAGTTCGCCCGCGCTTGCTCGCTCGTGTGCAACGGCAACGGCGACTTTCAACCAACGCCACGTTTTCAGAAATTCGTTCGGTGTTTTAACATTGAACGTGGTCTAACACAGGGGTCCGCAAACAGTGGGTCGCAAGATCTCCCACTCTGGGTCGTGAACTAATTTAAATGTACATTTTGAATCTGCGATTCTCATTGGACAGAATAAATGCAAGCATTTACTGTTTTATGTGCTATGTTTCATGCAATTTTGTGCAAGAAACTTGCTATTGTCAATAGTAGTCTTAAAAATGAACATTTAATTGTAAAAAATTTTCCACAGAATTAAATGATCACGAAATGTTTGGGTCGCGACAAAAAGTATTTGCGGACCCCTGGTCTAACAAACTGTATATGACTATATTGTGTCCGAAAACCGGCGAGCATCGATCCGACGCATGCTTTTGTATAGACGTGCACGTTCCGAGCGAGTTTTTATTTATTTTGCTAATTCACTTTTTCTAGCCACGTATCAAAGAGTGACCGCAACCGGTCGGGTTCTATTTTGTCAGAATTGTTTTTATGTCCTATCATGCGACCACCTTCCTATAGTACTTGCTTGTAGCCTTTCTTTGTCTGATGGAACGTACATTTCACTGGGTCTGCGCACAACTGTCGCGACCAAACTTTTGCGAATAAACCGATTTTAATTCCTACGCCTGCGATTCCGGTATGTCGGGTCCAACAGGTAATCGTAGGTTCGGGAGTGGCTCCGGCTTTAATTTTTCGAAAATTACATTTTCACACGAACACGGCTTTTATCCAAAAAACAGCGCAGTGTGTTTCAGAGATTGACATAAGCAAAACTTACACGCTAGAAAATACCCGTTCCGGGCAGTTGCTAACTACTTACATGCGCCCCAGCAGAGGAAGAAACAAGGCGTTTTCCCATTTGAGATAATTGTGGTGACAGCCATCGTATGCAAACCAAGCTTTCAGAGCAGTGTTGGGACCGTTGTAGCCAAAAGCCCCACGGCTGCGTTTGATAAATCGTTTTCGCAAGAACACTTGTAATACTTGATTGATCGCTCGCCGCGGTTGGATCCGTCAGCGGATCGGTAGAATTGCCCTATGAGTTCATCTCACGTGATATCAGTGCAACAGCAACGAAATCTTACAAGCCGCAGATCCGGTCGCAGGAAGAGAAATACTCTTCGCTAGAAGTAATTAGGTACGATGCAAATAAATGGAGGGTCGGTGAAAATGATTGAATGGACACAACCGCAGGCGTAGGAGGCCAAAAAAGTCTGGGGACACGCAGCGAAAATTTGTTCAAGCACAAAAAGTAATTTTCCTCAATATTTTACAATTTAACCACTCTTAGTAGCAAAAGGACGCGTCCACTGCAATTTTCACGTCATCAATACAGAAATGAGTGAAATTAACAAACAATTTTTTTTAAAGATCCCAGTTTTCATACAGAGCTATATGTTTTCTTGTTTGAAATGATTTTAGCCCCTAAGCAAAATAGTTGAGGCTGTAACCGCGCGCCAGCCTACCAGCACAACGATACAACTGCTAAAGAAAGCGAACAATAAAATATATATGGACGCTATTCTGGTGGACAAGTTGTTGCATGGCAACGACTTCAATTTCTTTGATGTCATTTATTAGAGTGATTTGTACTTCAGGCCCATTCTTCCCACGGACGATTTGCAGTACACCCCGATCAAGGCCAAAATGATCAAAGCGACAGTGATCGCCAATGGAGGTTGCAATCCTGCAATGAAAATAGTCAACAAGTACCATGATGTACTCGAACAACAGGGTTACACCAAACTAATAAGTTCGTTTCAGTGAATAAGGCTTCCGGCGAGGGGTGGTTGTTACAATGGCTGATTGGCCATTTCGGCGTTGCCCGGTGGGCCGGAGTTGTTGGCTGAAAAATGAGCCATTTTACATTTAAATGGCCTACAGAGCTACAGTGATTTTCTACATAAAACGGATATGGGCTGTGAGTAAAAAGACAGATTAGAGCTAGCGGCTTAGAATTGTATGAGAGGGTGTGAAGAAACACTTTAAGTTGCAATTAGAAAATGTACGCTACACGACAAGGCCTCATCTCTNTTTNTTTAGNTTCCGTTTTAGGCGAATGTATTTTGAAGCGGGGTAGTTTATTACAGGGACTAATAGGAGTAAAAGTGAACCAGGCAGAACTGAGCTTCATAAACGGTTGTGATTGCGCATACAAAGGTCTACTGTACTGGTAAAATGGAATTTTCTGAACCAATTTACATGCAAATGGCCGTCGCGATCACGTGACTTGTTCTTGTGGAACGTGCTTATTTCGCTCGCTCCGTCTCCTGTACCTTGCTCAAAATACAAAATATTAACACAGTGAATAAAAACTAGAGAAAAAGGAGGCGCAGAGAAGGAGTTGATTCGAAGTAAAAAGATATTTAAGAGATAGTGCATTGCAATCTAGAAACCTTTTAGGGATGTTCAAGTGTATTGAAACTGAGCTTGTGAAAAGTCTGTCCTTTCTGCTGTTACTTGCAAGGCTATGTTTCCCCTTTGTTGATAAGATATAAACGTACCTGTTACGTGATCATAACTTTGACAGAGCATTCCCCCCAAAAGAAAGATAATGTAAGGGTAAACGATCTTAACATCTTTGGTAACCTTGGGATATAACAATAAATCGATTGTCATCCACGCCAGCTGGCACAACCCGAAATAGAGTATTCCAATCGTACTGCTTGTGATGATGTTGCAGATGCCTAAAATACATAAAGACAGCCATTGCTACCACATTAAGATTACGGTCATCCTTCCAGTGATAGCGTGACTCGAGGCTTGAGTCAAGGTCATTTTTATAAATTCTCCAAACATCTGATTGACAAACCCAGTTAGTTTGCACTTTGCACACACAAAATGAGCTTTTTTTACTTCAGTGACCCATGATTTTATTATTGGCACAAACTTTCTGCTTTGACTGTGTCTCCGAAATATCTTGTTGTGCTAGATTTTTAGGATCAGGTGTTCCGTCTTTGCTTTTCGTTGAGGGGCCAGCAGCGCACAATACAGTACATTGGTCACATTACCTTGGTTTAACCCAGTATTTGCATATCACGATCATGGCAGTCGGCCTCACACTTTTACTTTAGGTCTTTTGTGGAGATGATCCTATTTGCTGTGTGTTTTTCAAATCCAAATATGAAATCAAACTCTGAGATTTAAGGAAAAATAAATAGTCTGGAAACTAACTCAAGTTACTTACGCTCCACAGTTGTTTCACAACATCATAATAGTTGAACACTGCAAAGACATTTCGAAGTAATCACTGTTAGCAGCAATTCAGTGAGCAGCGCTGAGCTCAGTAATAGCATGTAAGATGTCGAACGGGAAATTAGCGGGTATACAACTAAGTTACACATATAAATAATGATGAACAGTGTTAATTATTATGAGGTACAGGTATTACTGTACATATAATAATAATGAGTCAAGAAAAGAGACTGGATCAGTGGAACAATGAAAATCACACCAATTCGGTAACTTTGATGACATATTGCACACAAGTGCAGACTTGCATCACTGGTCATAGTCAAGGCTCAACATTCAAACAAACACACAGTACAAATACAATCCCGATGGATTTGAGAAACTCCACTGAACCAAAGTTTTCAACACAGTAATTTGTAGTCCCGAAATTGAAGCGAAAGTTGCAGAGAAGTTCAAAACAAAATTAACAAAACCAAATTCGCTTAAACAGAAATTATAAAACCCAAATCCAAACGAACTCCATCAAAATACTAAAATGCGGCAGTATTTTAATGCAATCCAAGATATAAGCTAAATAACTTGGTAACAAAACTGCTCGAAAACTTTGGCACCACATTTAACTCGTTGGACGCTATTTTGTAGCTCGTTGGGCACCATTTTGTAGTAAAGAAAACACATGGAATATGTAAAATTTCATTTGACTCAACATTGACTCGAGCTTGAAAATCAATGACTTGAAGTGAATCGACAGTTCATGTGACTGGGCTCTGACTCAACTCGACTAGAAAAAATTGCTGACTCTCACGCTACTCTGAGTCGAAGGACTTGTGGGCGGCTCGACTCGTGTTTCGATAGATATGACTCGGGAGCCTCGGGTACATCACTCAATCCTTCATTTAAACATCTTCCTAGATATGAGGCGATAAGCATGGAGTAACATAGCTAAAGCGAGTTAGCGACAGGGTGTACTACCACTCAGGAAAGAGAAGCACTGAAAACTATTTTGGAATCACTGAAATATACTTGCTGTAAGAATACTGCTTTTGCAATTTCTAAAAGTTTAAGACGAATTTAAATAATTCCACAATAAGTTTTTCCACAAACCCTTTCACAAAAATTCAAAAAGCCTTCTTCAAAAAAGTAATTTTGCACTTGTATTTCACAGGAGTTTGATAGATTATGCTAAAAAATGGGGAGGACGTTGCACTGTCGGCACTCAGGTTACAGACAAGCAGGTAATATTCAAGCTACCTTCTCACCTGGTCGAGGTGTTTTCTCTCGTAGCGTTTTCTCGTAAGCAAGAGCGCCGGCGGATGACATTACTACCGTCCAAGTGTACGATATGGCAGTAAATCCGAGTGTCTCCACTACGCACCAGTGAAAAACTTTTCTTGATGCTGCGTGTAATAAGCGAGAAAATCAAGTTGCAGTAATCTCGTGATGTAGTCGTTCAGATTTTAGTTGGGGTCATAAAATTTTAGCTGTGATTGGCGATTTAGCTGGCATTCTGTGAGTTTGGGTATCTGTTGATAATCCTTAGTTTATCGTATATTGGGCAGTGAACAGCGGTTTTCGGATTTTATTAGCTTTATGGTGGCGAGTTATGTGAGTTATTGCTGACGATTCGATACAAATGGACGTTCACAAAACGCTTTTCCCTTACTGTACACCACAAAGAAAATGATCCCGCTATCAACAATCATTGTCTCACTGCATTACCTGCCAAGATGTCTGCGTTCGTCACAAGAATGCCTACTATCGTAACTTGAAGTGAAACTTTGAAGATATGTTGCTATGTTATTATTACGCAATAAAGACCAACAGTAGAACAATCCGCTTGCAAGTTTTGCAACGTATCTCTGCAGGCTAAGGAGTGGACATAAGCGAACTGCAAGGTCATCTGTGCATGACAGCAGGACAGTGAACCTGGCTTTTGCGCAGGTGTGAGTGCCATATCGGTAAATATATTGTCATTGCAAAAAGTAAATCAATTAATCGCTGCTGACTGACTTCAGGTTTTATGGAAATGTTTGGTTGTTAGTCCCAATTTCCACGGGGGGCAAATGACCGTTTTGCACCCTTTGCAGACTCCCTGAAATTTAGACAGGCTATATATTTGCGGGTGCGGGACAGTGGTACAACTAGAGGTTTGAACCAGGGAGGGAAACGTGGCCGAAAGGGGCCCACTGGCCACTGTAGGGCGCCCAATAACCAGGACTCAGAAGAAAATTTGAGGAACGATGATGAATCCGGATGTGGATGGCTATAGCAAAACTCTAAATAACAGGAAAGTACTCCGAAAACACGCAAAAAAACACAGCCTAGTGAAAACCAAAAAAGTACTAAAACCAAAATATAAGCTAAGTGGGGCCTTGTTTTCAGTTACGCCACTGGTGCGGGTCGGGAGCAGGCAAGCTTTCTCAAATTCCTGCGTGTGTGGGGCGGGTTTAATTTTGGGGTGCGGGGCGTGAGCGAACAAAATTTTCAACCCGCGCAGAACTCTAATTGGTACGGCTTAAAAGTAAATCACACAACATTCCCGTCAACTGGGTTCTTTGAAAAACGTGTTTCTACTTGTGAGGAATTCGTTTGTAGGTGATCCTCTTTGTTATAGAAGAAATGCGTTGAAGATAAGATACGTTGACCAATCACTAACATGGTAACTTTGAACTTCCTGTTCGCTTAATTGTTTTACCACTTTTCCCGAGTCCAAACAAGCTTGCACTTACAGCATCAAAATTATTTGCATGCTTGGGATTTCCACTACGCGGATTTTATGTTTTTAACGTGTAGGATACAAGGCTTTAGTTTATCACAAATAAAGATGCTTAAAAGTTTGTTCAATTGCCCAAAAACGCACTCCCATCTACAACAGTGTTTAGGCCCACGGAGCCTGAACCAGGGGCGTAACGAGGTTAGATGGCGCCCGGGTCAAGAAGCAAGTTTGGCGCCCCCATTTTCGATTTGAAGTCTTCAGGAAGCAAATGTACTGTATTGAAGAAAATACTCGTGAAATTGTTGGGACTTTTCGGCGCCCCCATAGCGATTCGGCGCCCGGGGAATTGTGCCCCCCTGACCCCTCGTTACGCCCCTGGCCTGAACAATCTCTTCTAAACCAAGCGTACACAGTGACAGAATTATTGTATAATTTATCAATTTGACAGTTCCTATTTTTGTGTTTGATACTAAATAACCATACTCCACCATGGCCTCACCATTACCAAAATATGGCAAAAATCGAAAACGACGGCAAATTAAGTTGTTGTCATGAGCTTCGGAAGGGGGGAATTGGGGCCCTTGTCCTCCGGGGATTTTGATTTTTTTTATTTTCCTGTTAACTTTGTATAAGAACAATTATTTTCTCTTCGTTTCGAGTTGGTGAAATGAAGTTGCACCACTGTTTCTCCCCTGGAAAAAATCCTTTGGCAAATCTGTTGATGCGCCCCGTTTGGAAAAAATCCTCCCGAAGCACATGGTTGTTGTTTTAGCAATATCATCACCATTCTTGCCATCCGCCAGCTTAAAGCCAAAAATATCATCACTGCTGTTATTCAACTTTGTATAATACACGAAAAAACGTGATTCCAAGTGTTTTAATAAAACATGTCTGTGTTGCACGTGACAAGTGATTTAAATAAATATGTTGGTAGAAGTATGCTCCGTAGCCGCATGGAGTGCCCGGAGTAATCCCAGATTAGAAAATGTAGAAGCGTTCTTTGACAAGGACCATCATTTTCAGTAGCAAATAGACTATAGCCAAAAGCAATTTATTCTTTGTCAAAAAAATTCACGATCTGTTAAAACTTGCCCTGCGATTATTGCTTAACTATTATAATCTGCATGAGGTCTGCCCCATGCAAATGTGGCTTTAGTTAACTGAAAGCTTAGGTAAACGTAAGCGTCTGCAAAACACGACACGTGTGAGTCACACATCAAGCACATACAAAGCGACAAATAGCTGGACAGCTGCTTAATCACCAGTATTTGAAACAACGAGTAACAATCGCACGGTGTTGAACTGCAATCAATAGTAAAGCACATGTCGCCCTCGGCAAAGGCACATCAACCGTGCGGGACTCAGAGGTCACAAAATAACGTCAAATTATCACATGCTTCCCTCCTACAAAGAAAAGAACGTCACTCATCCACACCATATCTTACGGGAGGCACACCCCGAGTTTTTCGAGTTGACCATCTGGGCGCAGGGTCAGATTCCTGCGCAGGATCAGATTCCACCAGCGCTCCTCCGCGTATCGTTCAACTCGCTGTTGCTGATCTGAGGATCAGTTGTCTGCGGAACAGTCGCTTGTGAAACAGCATTTTCATGAGCTGTTTCTACAAGTCTATCTACGCAGTGTCCATCACTAGAAGATTCCCTCCTAGGGCATGGTGCCAGATCACGCACTGAAACATTTGACTCCCTGCCATCCCGAAAGCGAACTCGTGCATACAGCGGATTTGCGTCGGTGAGCTCGACTTCTTCCACCAAATCATCGTTCTTGTTTGACCTCAAGAATTTTCGCAGAAACACAGGTCCAGGGCTTGACAGCTAGATTAGTAATGACTTCCCGTTCGGCGAACGTCGCATGAATGCGAAAAAGCGTTCACGTGGTGTTGAGTTAGTTGCCGTGCACAGTAGTGACCGAATGGAATAACGAATATCCGGCAGCACATTCTCCCACGAGGAGACAGGAAGATTACTTCAACCCTCAACGGGTCGCTTTCCATACTATAGGCTAATGGCAATACTTCATGATTCGACTATTTCCACTGTAAGAGCGTTAAATAATTAAATCAATGCACCTGGTTTATGTACACCAATGAAAAAGAACACAAAATATGTTTCTAGTAGCCGAGTAATACATATTTTTTATATTCCGCTGAAAAAGTGATAAACACGGTTTATTTTTTTATTTCTAAAGGAATTCTCGACCATGTGTATATTGCACTGTACTTTATCATTTTAGCGCCTGAGTTTGAACGTGCTTTTGGTGAAGCAAATTGTCGAGTTTTGATTGGTTTTGTACTATAAGGATGAACATCTGTAATAAGTTTAGAGTATTTGTTAAACGTAACCGGCAGCTGAGAGTTAGCAAATTTGTACATGAATTTGCTCACTTCAAGATTGTATATATCTTTCAGTTGGAGAATCTTCTGCGTTACATAAATGGTAGTAACTTTGCTAGTCACAAGTTCATTTGTGTTTAAACCTCTCATGGCGGGGTTTAGAACAAACGATATTGGCTGTAGAGGACATAGAGCTGCTTTACCCAGGCAATAATCCCATTCTGTGCTCGAGAGTTTATTTAAGCTGTGATACAACCAGGAACCGAGTTTCATGGAGGGACATGTCACCCCCAACTTTTGGACAAGGGGGGACAAAAGATATTTTGTGATAAAACTAATGTAGTTGTACAAATACAAATTTCGTGGCTAAGCCCGGGAATAAATAAGAAAAATGGACATTATCATTGCATTACCTAAAGACACAGTGGACGGATGTGCTAATGTACTCTGCAAACTGAATTATCATGATTGTTGATAATTGTGTTGGTTATTAGTGATGGAGTCTCAAGACTTGGTCTCGGTCTCGAGACACTCGTCTCGAGACACATTTTGCGAGTCTCGTCACGGTGGTTTCAGGTCTCGTCGCGGCCTCGGTCTCGAAGGCTACAGGTCTTGGTCACAAGCCTGTTGTTTTGAGACTTTGATTGGTTATTAACATGGTGTTTATTTTTACACAATACACAAACATTTAGATATAGTACCACGCAATTGTTTACAGTGCTCTTTCCAAGTCAGTTTTTCATCTACATTTACACCAAGGTACTTGTAATTTGTTATCGTTTGCATTTTATTTGTGATGAACATGTATTTTGTTTTAGGAAAATTTATTGGGAGTTTCTTTGCAGTTAGCCAATCCATTGCCTTGGTTTCAGTATCTCCCTACTTAAAAATTGGTACTACTTTAGCAATTTTTTGATTGTCCGAAAAGACGCCGTCATGTATTCATTCGTTTATAACATTTGATAGAAGAGGCGTCAGTAAGTATTTTGACAACTTCAAAGCGCACCGCATATCATCGTATCCACATGACTTTTTAGAGTTTAATCCGTGAATGAGTGTGAGTATTTCCTCAGGAGTGGTTGGTGATAAAAATATAAAATTCACTTGGTGTGGTAGAAAATATGTTTTTATACAATATTTGTATTAGTAGTTTCAGATGGGCCACTAAGAGTGAAATTTGCCTGAGCCGAAGTGACAAAAAATATGATTCAATGTATCTGCAATTAATTTTGTAGGTGAGTAGATTCATCCATCAACATTTAACCTTTAGGGAACGGTGGCTAGTTTTTTTGCCAAAAAATATCATTAATTAGCGTCCAAGTTCGTTGATTGGATGTAGTTGTGATTGGAGCCGCAAAAAGGTGCTCAGCAAATTTTACCTGAGGATAATATTTTCCCTATGGAATGAGCACAACAGTTTTCTTCTGATAAACAAAGTATGCCCATGAATTAAAATTAAATGGGTGAAATAAAATTTTAAATAAAGTGAGGTTTGCCACCCGTTTGTATTTTCAGGACTTTGCCCACTGATTAGGTAATTGTCAAACATTGTTCTAAGTCAGTGCTTGTCAACCGTTTGTATCGCACACCCCAGGGTGTACCAGAATTTTCCAGGGGTGTACAAACTTGATGGTGTGTACGTACAGGGGTGTGCCAGATGTGTGCTCTTCAAGAACAGTCACATTGTCCCACATATGCCCTTTGCTCCAGCGCAGCTGTGTTAACCTTTGACAGATTTTAAAACCGTATCTATCAGGGAGTGTGCATTGTCTGTCTTTTCCCGCCTGTTTGTTCGTAATGTTGGTCAGATGACCATTACGCATTATTCCTTTTTTCTTTTAATGCAACATTCGGGAGTATGCCTATAAGAAATGTTGGGAACCATTGCTCTAGCTTGAATTTTTTGTAAGCTAATGTACCAACCATGCTTTTCTCTGCAATGATTATTGTTTTGTAGTAAGACACGTAACAATATTTTCTACATTACTTTTCAAGCAGTTAGCTGGAGCTAACCGAATAGTAACTATCAAAGGAAATACTTCAGTGAATCAAGTAGGAGTATGGATGTCAGCAAGTCCCGTGCTGAGTGCAACGTAGCCCACTTTTCCGGGAGTAAGGTCGAGATTTAGCAGTGTACAGTTATAAAGAAAGTTATTCAAGAGAAAAAGGCTTGTATTGTTAAGAAGCACAAATGGAGGAGTGATGCCTGCATCGTGTATGGGTTTTGTAGCACAAAAGAAGAAATGCTGAACCCGCATCCTTCAGGGCATTGCCTATTTTATACAACCGTATCTGATAAAACTAATTCGGCTCCAGGACATCTCAAAAACGTGTGAGGTCACAGCATTCTATTCATCAAAATAAGTCAAAGGCATTCTTTGAAGCATCTCCAGAAAGTCATTGTCGATGGAGGAAAAAAAGCTGTTTTCATGGAGAAAAAAAAGCCGTTTCGAAAGTAAGAAAAATTCCACTATTAAGCAATACAGCTAAACGTACATGTCTAAATATTTTAGAAGATTTGTTGAAGCAACTTCTTGACGAGCTGAAGAAAGCTCAGTTGCTTGGTATTTAGCTCGATGAAACAACAGATGTTTCAGAAGAGGTTCAGTTGATTTTGTGTTGTAGATTTGCCAACCAGGAAACAAAAACCATTGGCGGGTTGTGCTGTCTTAAACGTGGGAGTTTGCTCAACTGCTCAAGCCATCTTCGCCAAACTGAATGAGTTCATTGAAAAACACGGATTTGATTGGATGAAGTATAAGGCAGTTGCTATCAACGGAACAGCAGCCATGCAACGCACACTAATGAAATTGTTCGAAAAATCAAAAACGTTTCCCTTGACTGTGTTTCAACCTGCTTTTTTGGGATTTTTCGGTCACAGGCCGAAGTTTTATAAAATGACCGAAAATAGTTAGGTCAATTTGGTCATAATGCCATTTTGAGACACACAAAAATGTCCCAAAATAAAAAATGACCAAAAATTTTTAAGTTATTTTGGAAAAATGACCAAAAGGTTTCAGCGAAAATAAACCTAGGTTTGAACTCACTGCATGATTAATTGAGAATTTGTGGTTAGAGTTTAATGAATATAACCAGAGATCAGGTCTGGAGATTGTTATTGAGGATGTCAAAAAATTAAGAAATTCGTCCTCTCACATTCAAAGAAGCATCGAACGTTTTCAGAAGTGTGCAAAAGCATGATAGCAGACACAATGAGGTTATATTTCATGCTGAGGTACGCTGCTGGTTATCAAGAGGAAGTGTTAGAGCGTGTGTTCCAATTGTGGCAAGAGTTGCGGGTTTTACTTGCTCAACATGGATACCCGATATCCAGTAATTTTCAAGACAATTTTTGGCTTTGTTTGAATCTGAATTCTGTGTCATGGGTAGTGCAGCCATTTTCATATGAGGAAATTGACTTGGGATTTTCGCATGTAGCTGCAACAACGCAGAAAACGGCAGGACACAGCAGCAGGGGCGTAACGAGAAGGGGCAAATGGGGTGCGATTCCCCGGCGCTGAGTCACTATATGGGGGGCAAATCAGTGTAGGGGCGCCCAATGGCTGCGGGGCGCCGAAAAGTCCCAACAATGTCACAATCACAAGTACTTCAATATAGAACATATGCTTCCGAAAGACCTCACCTTCTTGCCCCGGGTGCCATCTAACCTAATTACGACCCTACACGGCACACGTAACAATAAAATTAATGAAAGTCAATCTTAATGCTCGTGAAGTTTGTACAACACCCAGTATGAATAAAAAAAGAAATCATTTCATTTACTGTGATTGCTCCTGCTGAATTTCATCCGCCAGTTGCGAAAAATGTGGTTTTAACCCTGTTTGTTTCAAGGGCGCTTTTCATGAGGATCAGCATCCTTGATTGAGTTTGTTTTTCATTGTATTTCGACAAGAGAAGAAAATCCTTGTTCGCAAAGGTAGATTGCTGGCATGGGATCAAAAACGTAAATCGCTTATTGGGTGAGATTTCGGTATTCAGGAATGCTGAGAAGTGATACGCAAAAATCTGCTAAGTAAGCGACATTTTCAGCGTAAAAATCGCTTGCATCTTACACATTGACAGCACTCAATTTTAGTGCAGTGGCAAGCGTGTACAGGTTTTCTAACAAGTTTGAAAGGGTGTACCAATACAAAAAAGGTTGACAACCACTGTTCTAAACCATTTGCAAGATAACATTGATGTCCTACTCCTCAACGCTGATTGTTGTGGTTTTCCAGCGCATGGATGTTTATCTCTCCAACTTTTTAGCCTTGCTGGAAACCAGATTTTGAGTCTTAACATGTTGCCGACGGTTTCAAAAAGATTTTAGACAGTTTTCTTTAAGTATAACAACAGACTTGCAGTCTTCCAACAGTCCATCATCAAGAACAACTGTATACGTATAAAGCGATTGAGTGCATTTACATCCAGATTACAGAGTTATTGCTTATCATCAACCTGTGCTGGAACTTGTGCGCTTGAGCTTGTACTGTGTGTCTACAATTCTGTGCTTGAAATTTTGTTGTATGACTTATTCGATACGATTCTTCCAAGGTGGTGTAGAAGGCGTGATGGAAGCGTCGTGCCTCAAACTCAAAATTATTAAGAGCTTTGAAAGGTTTCACAACGAGGGCTGCTGCAACGATACTGTTAGATTTCCTTTAAGCTAGCCCCCGAGTAGCGCGCTTATGTTCTTTCCTCCCCAACCACTCTCTTTTCTTGCGCAACATGCAGCAAACAAATGAATCATGAAAAATTCAAGAACAAGATATTAACGTTTAGTAGGTTCAGTTAAATGAAATCGGAGGTATGCTTACCTCTGCAGTGCTTTGGAAGTCCCTTGAAGCAAGCGTAGACAAACTTGTACTGATCACAAATGGCGCAAGTCGTCATCATTATTAAAGACTCAGTCAGCCTTTCTGTAGAAAACGTCCATATCCAGATGTTTGTAGCCACGTTCATGATCATGGTGGCAAGGTAGAAAGACTGAAAGAGCATGAACATAGTCGGGCGAACATATGTTTCAATGTGATTTATGCAGTAGGCGTTACGTAGTGTTGCATTGCTTACTTTTCCAAACAAGCAGCTTTTCCTGGTCTGCCAACACAAGTATCCAAACGAAGAGCACGCTACCGGCAACATCAAGAGCCGTCCGAAAGTTCTCTGCCAAAATTTTTTGTTGAAACGTCAGTCACAGTCTTAGTTTTGGTAACATGTGTCGAACCTACTTACTTGGCTGTTATGAATGGACAGAGGAATTGCGTACTTTGCCATGATATCGTCAGTTGTGACAAAACCTGCACCTATAGCCCAATAATCACTTGTTTGATTAACTTTCTTTTCAATAAGATTTTAGCATGCAATGCGTTTCTTGAAACAGTGAACTTAAACATGCGGCTAACCGAAAACTTAAACAATATTTGAAAGATACAGCAAAAGAGTCGTTGGCCAACCCGACTTTGGTCATGGCAGATTTTATATTTTAATGTTTCACACAAAAGAGTAAAGGCACAAAAACTGCAGAAATGCGAAACATCGTATCAAATCCTTGAGCATACAACTGCATTTATTTGAGACGATTAAATTGGATAGTGGTGGCCAGGCAGGGCCGGATTAAGGTGGGTGCTGCTAATGCTGCAGCATTAGGCCCATTTCCAATTTAGGCCCAGATAGTAAGTCTCTACAGTCAGGGTGCGAATGAGTGTCAGATAACATACACCAATGCCAAGAAAATTGTTTTTTTATGCATTATCTACAGCATCCGGTCCAATTTCGTCTTAATCCGGCCCTACTGTTGGCTGAATAGGAGCACAAAGCTTTTTTACCGAAAATTATTCAAAAAAGAAATACCACCTGGAAACCACCATGGTAGATACTTTGCGTTGTAAAGCCCTAATAGAACATAACTGAAAGCTGAAACAATGGTTGCAGCGAGACATAAGAAATGTTCTTCCATTTTGAGTAGTAGGTTTACCAGACACAGTGACACCAAAACGTGTATGATTGCACTATTCTTGAGTACAGCTGTTATAGATCGCCAAACACTTCAGAATCCTCGATACAAAAAAAATTAGAATTACGTAAAGTACTGAGAATACCAAGTTCTGAGCACCTCGAAAACAACTGAAAATGGAGAATGGATAAATTTTGAAACACTTTTCAACAGGTTATTCAGAATAATTCAAAATGCATACATAAATAAAGTGCATAAAACATGAAAAACTTTAGAAACCAATTTGAGTATCGTCTAACTCTAAAAAAATACCTTAGCAGTAAAATCAAGTTGATGTCTATTAATAAAGAGTTTATAATTGGCAACTGCTTCCACACTAAAGACAACCAAGACATTCCCAATCGGAATGACGTTGTCTATCATTACTTTCTTTTGTAGAAAATCGTATGTGTATTAGTGTCCTGCGTGGGCTGAAATTTGTTGTCCGCTCCCGCCTCGCACCCGCAACTTTTAAACCCGCCCCGCACCCGCAGGAATTTGAGAAATCTTGCCCGTTCCCTCCCAGCACCCGCAGACCTCCAAACCCACCCGGCTCGCACGGCTTCCCAACCCTGCGCCGTGTGCCTGAAAATCACTGAAAACTCATGGAATGTGTTTCATCTCTAGTGACAATTTATTCAGTGGTTCATTTCAAAGCCAACAGAAGGTCTTGTAAAACGCTGAAAGATAAAAATGTGAAACCTAGTCAAACTTCAGTGCTTCTTTCTCAGAACACTGTTGAAAAGCAGTATGTCGTTCACTGACGAACTCTTGTAAATTACTCTTCTGCTGCTCACGACAGGATCGTCGACACTAAACACTCTTTCATTAGCAGCGCTGGCTGCTATCACGCAGAACGTATTTCCTGCAAGATCACTAAGACCTGGAAATTTTAACCTGTAGTCTCCCCAGCACTCGAGAATGTCTCTACAATAGCTGTGTCAAACCCGAGGCCCGCATGCGGCCCAGCAAGCTTTTCATCATTGTGTATGAACATTACAATCTCAATTTTGACATTTTCGATGCAACGGGCATCCAACTTGCTGAGCTTCGCCACAATGGAGCCACATTGTCTCTAACACGCCGTACCATGGAGCCTGGGCCTCTGCTCCACTCAGCGCTAACCCGTCCATCAAGTGCAAATGCACGACGTCTCAAATCGAGGCAACCATTTGTACTCGCCGCACAACAACTCGTCAGTTTATCTGATAACAACATACGTGCGGCGCACTGGGCGGATCACCAATGGAATGCGGAGTGGGCGGACAGACCTACGCTACAAGATTCCGCATTTTCATCCCCGACACCGGCACCCACACCCCCGGAATGACCCTCCCAAGAACAGCTTGGGTTCGACTAAACCTCCTCCACACTGGTATCGGACGTTTCCGCTCCTGCATGTACAAATGGGGTATGGCTTCTTCTGCGGCCTGTGAGTGTGGAGCAGAGGAACAAACCGTCGACCATGTTGTCCTCCAATGTCCAATCCATCGACCTCCTCATGGACTGCACGGTCTGATGGTTCTGGACGATGAGACAATCGAATGGCTGCTCAACACCTGCCCCGAGATCTAGTGCGGCCAAGCAGTGGTTTGAAGAACTCGCTCAAAAGAAGAAGAAAATGTACTACGCATTGGTACATTTCCACGTGCCCAATGACACCTCCACCTCCAAGACTAATTTCTAATTTTCTGATTTCTACTCAAATATTCCTCTGCACTAAAATGATTTCTAACTACCCTTGTTCTTAACCCTATGGCATCACAGTTTGGGAATGATTAAAAGAACTATAAAGTCGTTACCATTGCAATTAGTATTCAAATGCTCTCAGTAACTTTAAATAAGTTATTTCCAGCCCGCGGCGCAGTCGAAGGTTTTGTGCGGTCCAGTTTAGGTTTTCGCTGTATAAGTAGCCCACATACTGACAACCTGTCCTTCATTGGCACTAAACTTGACGATGAAATCACGCTTACGGAGTGGTTAAAGATGCGAAACAATCGTTACCATTGCAGTTAAGATTCAAACGCTTTCAGCTTAAACTAAATTTCGTATGCTAAGATCAAAGTAAGTCATTCAATGTGCGGCCCTCATTACTATGTCATTCAATGTGCGGCCCTGGTTAGGATAGTGACGTAAGTTTTGCCTCAGTAAGCAGTTTCGGTTGGACACAGCTGCTTTAAATGAAATTTTGGTTTGCTAAGATGAAAGTAAGATATTCAACATGCGGTCCTCATGAAGAGAGTGACATAAATTTTGGCCCAGTAAGGCATTTCGGTTGGTATAGCTGCTCTACATATTTGTACCTCAAGCTCTCTGTAGCATTAAATTCTTTACTCATGCTACTTTCACATGCATTGAGTCAATATTCAGTAAACCGCACAAAGAATTTCTTATCCCGCGCTCGTCCCACACCCGCACGCTCAACCCTGCGGGTTCCCGCAACCCGCCCCGCAAATGCGGGTACCCACAACTCACGTGAGGTTAACCCGCCCCGCGAATGACTCTAATATGCATTAAGCTGAATGGACTTTGACGTTCAGAATGGAATGTTATAACCTGAATGGCTCAAAACACCATAATACAGAGGTAACGAGGCATTTGTATACACTTTAAAAATTAGGACCACAAGTTTGGCTTCGACAAAGTAGAAATTCTCGATACAAATACTTTCTGCTATCAGTGCCGGCGCTACCATTAGACGAACTAGGCGGCTGCCTGGGGCGCTGGGCCAAAGGGGGCGCCATAAAGAACAAAAAATATAACTACGTGCTTCAGAGAGTGACGAACGTATCCCAAGAAAAGATAATGAACATGATAAAAGTGAATGAAGCTTACGTTCACGCAGTTTTTGAGGAGATAGAAGTACGGCACTATTTCAGGTTTTATGCTAGAAGGGTTAATAATCTTCCTATTAATTTCAATGTCACATATACTAGGTAAGTTATGTCGTAATTTTGTATAAATTTCATTCAAGTAATAAACTTTTCTAATGTAGCCACGGGGGTCAACCACCGCCAATTTTTTTGTGTCCCCAAAGTCTGTTGTGTTCAGAAAAATTTGTTTTAAACATATAATAAACACAAAAATCGTGCCCCCCTAAAATGTATTTTTCACCCCAAAGCCTCACAATCTGGCTACCGTTTTGTGTAGATTGGAGATCTTTGTATAAAAGGAGTGTTCGCTGGATCTTGCCTAAGGTGTTCACAACTCTGTCAATGACGTGCTGTCAGGGCCAGCAAAGCATGCTCTGCAGGCCATACTTTATCAAGCTCAATGAAAAATTTAAGGTTACACTCTCTGTTCTTTTAATTTCTTGACTTTTTTCCTAGCTGCGCTGTTTTCACCGGAGTAAGTTTATGTCGAAGCCTTCACTAAATCATGTTTCAGCCATCTAGTGTAGTCAGATTAGGAAATACTGCCAAAACGCCAGCATTTTTAGCGTTAGTAGTCTAGCTAAGGGTCCGCAACTACTTGTTGACGCGGCCCTAAAAAATCGTTCTGAATACTCGCAACCTATACATTTCGTGAGCATATAATTTTGTGGAAAATACTTTATAATTAAATATCAATTTTAGGAGTAGTGACAGTAACAATTTCTTGCACAAAATTTTATGAAGCTTAGCACGTAAAACAATAAATGATTGCATTTGTTCTGTCTAATGAGAATGGCAAATTGAAAATGTAATTTAAATTATTTCGCAACCCAGATTCACAGGCGTAGACAGGGGTCCCAAGGGGCCATGACCCCAAAATTTTAGCATATTTAGTCATTTTGTGCTTTGATAGGCTGTATCCCATACAATATGCTATTGCTCGCCTAAAATCAAACATTTTGGCTTCCCCAAACTTTTGGTCTGGCTACGCTACTGCCCAGAGTGGAAGGTCTCGTAATTCAAATTTTGGGCCGCAATCCACATATTGCGGACCCTTGGCCTTGCTAACCAGTCAGATTTCGATTATTATAGGACGCACCACCGTAACTTATGTAACAAACATATACCAGCTGGCACGCACCATAACCAACATGTTGACCTTCGCGAACGTCAGAGATTTGTTGCGCATGCGGACAGGCCCGACATGGGGAAGTGTCGCCCCGGGGCAAGTCGAAAAGCGCCGCGCCCCAAGCCACGGGTTAAAGCAAAGTCAAGCCTTTCAGGACGGAATTATTTCATAACAATGCATCATCAGGCTGGAGTTAATTTTGAAAATTTCATTGAAGTGAAATTCCGGGACATTTTGCTAACCGGGACAGACGTTTAAACCCGGACAGTTCCGGACAAACCGGGACGTATGGTAGGTCCAACCTTAACCAAAATCTAAAACCTAAACCTAACTCTAACTACAGGTTTATTCGTGAAAGACCATTTGCCATTCCTTCTTTTCACCAAAAGTGCCGCCCCGGGGCATTGCCCCCCTTGTTGGGGCCCTGCATGCGGAACGTCGTTGATTGTTACAACATCAGATTGTAAAATAGTTTTTGGAAGCCTACGCTAGAATTTTTGTTTATGCGAGCGCTGTAACTGTTGATACCTGTTTAGATAATATTTTGATAAATTACGTGTTCAAATAAACTCGGCATGCATCGAATAAATGAGTTTGATGTAAAAACAATCGTCCATAAAAAGGTCTATTTCGGGGGAGTGGTGCTGGAATGGACTTTGCCTAGGGCACTGGAATGGCTTGCGCCGGCCCTGTCCGCAATAGATTAATATAAGAAACTTTACTGATTCACAAATATTTGCCAGAATTAAGTCGCGACCATAGTTCAACAAACGATCCAAGAGGGAGGGAAACCATGCGGCTAAATAAGTGCATCTGCTCAAATCGTGTAGCAGCAGCAAGTCTACTGAAGTCGCAATATGCTGTATTAACCGATGATGGATGAAGAACATCCGACATGTTTCAATTAATCTGTTTTTGCTTTTATTGTTGCTTTGTGTTTTTGATAAAATTTGTTTCTTTAGTTGTAGCAGAAGTTACGGGTGTACCATAAGCTGATTGTTGCAATACAGTATGGTCAGTCTACATTGCCTTCGAAGTTTCAAACCCAAACTGACTGCGCAAAGATGCTCAATATAGAAAAGCCGCATCAGAAACATTCGCTGGCTCTCTTGTGCCCGTTGGAACAACATCAACGATAACTAAATTCAACATCAAGCTAACTTCATTTCGTCATCATCAAGGTAACTTGAAGCAACGCTGCACGCAAACCTCTTCGAGCGATAATTATAGTATACACACCGTAAAACCTCTATTTCACCGCCATGGCGCTCTATTTTTCAACCCTTTCTTTAAAGTGGCGTTCTATTAGAGATGGCGTTCAATTAGAGGGTGGTGCTCTATTTTGAGACTAGCTGGTCAGACTTTTGAGGTAAAATTGATTAATGAAAAAAAAAAAACATATAACACATTTACATAATTAGCAAAAGACACGAATCCAGGGTGATTACTGGTAAGTAATCATAGATTAAAGGTAGGGATAATATTAAAATCATTCTGGAAATTCAGGCTAGGTCTTATTTTTAGGGTAAGTCTTATTTTTGGAGAAACACTGTAGAAAGGAGATTTTAGCCGTACCTATTTCCAAAGTAGAAGAATTCATCAAAGTGGCGTTCAATTAGAGGGTGGCGCTCTATTTTTCAACCCTTC
>JGI24158J21664_10000385_pt1 | contig 38622 bp, 25 predicted proteins | sample Ectturendosymbi3_FD_21664 | JGI IMG/M metagenome (IMG submission 21664) | reverse complement strand
CATTATGAAACGGTAATACATGCTTGAAATTCTACCTTTATTAGCGAAGTTGAATGCATTATAGCGCAATACGCTTCTTTTAATTCATAAAGGCAAAATATGAATTATTCATGCCAGTCTGAGAAAACTTGACCACTTTTGTGGAAAACCAAACGAAAAATCAATAATTTAACCTAAAATATTACCAGATGATCTACAGCATTTTAAAGAAAGATGGGAGCTTTCTTGGTATCCCCTTTTTTGGTTACACCTCCACCAAACGCCTGAGTCCTTCAGCCACTGAATATTTCGAAACGAATAAAACTTCAAAGCAAAATCACAACTTAACTTTCCTTTTCTAACATTTCAGTATCTAAACAGCATTTATGCTCACAAATTTTGAAGTCAAAGGTTTACCCGAAGAGCACATTTCGGCGCCGTAATGTTACCAGTTTTCATCTGCAAAAAAAGACACAAAATACCTATTTCTTGGGCGAGTTTCATAGTGGTTGAATTATTTTGGACGGAAAAAAGGAATAATTTTTCGTGACGAAAGAGAACCTGGTGACGTAAAATATGGAAAAAGAAGCCTAAGAATTTATGACTTGCAGAAAATGATACGTTCAAGATTCTTTCATTCCCTTTTTTGCGTCCATGCACTCCTTCGGGATGCTTTTAAACGAATTTCCTCTGAGAGTTGATGTGAACGGAAATGATGGCGTAACTGAAACGTCTGCAAGATTGAATGCCATATGAAGCATAAAATACGAAATTAATTATTGATTACTCATTTCAGCCGACATTCTGCAGCTGTTTTCCACAAAACATTTGCTTCGGATACTCCATCCATAATTCCTGTTTTCAAGCAGTTGATTTGTAGTCAAACATATCAGTGCAAAGTGTTTTCCCGACTCAAAAACTGAAAAAATTGGAAGCATAGTTAAGAATAACGTTGCACTGCTGTTCCTCTGACAGAAAACTAGAAAAAAGTCCCTGTATCTATCAACACATTCTTTTAGATTGTCTTAGCATATTTCTGTGTGAAGATGTATCTACTTTGCAAAAGACTGCACCAAAACCGTAGATACCTGAATAAGGGGAGATAACAAGATTACCTTAATAACAAGCACAAAGCAACAGGCCACCAGCTGGTAGCATTTAATGCAGCTAAATATAGATAAGCCAATTGTAACAGACTATACTAACCTTTTGCCTAAACTGATACCTCATAATTCAAGACGGATTACGTTTTAGCTTCAAAGGTATTTTACGCTAGGCGTTGATCTGCACATTCTTGTTTTGAGATGTGATACTTTTTCTCTGAGCTAGCTTATCAGCCTCTGAAGAGCTTCCCAGTAAGATTTAGAGACTGCATCAAGTTCTGGGAAAGGTTTGAAACTACAAATTAATCATATAAATACTTGGCAACACAAAGCGTTTTGGATCGGAATTTACCCAGCCGAAGACCTTTAGTCAACACAAGCTCAGATTATCCTCGACCAAAGGGTTCTGCCATCAACAAGCTGGTGCGTCACGCTGGGTTATGTCCGTGCAGCGCAGATTGCGGCGGCAAGACCTTCACGGTGCATGACTGAATCTAGTGCACAACGTCTATTGCTCGGAACCTGTCTTTCACTTTGGTTGCTTGTCCGAGCCAGTTTACGCCGTAAAGTCTCAGCATTAGGTAAAAGCCACAGGAGCCAGTACGTGTGCAATGGATGAGTTTGTGATTTGTGTTTTCCTCGAGAGGGCGATTGTTTAACACAGCCGTCCGTGACCTGCAAAGATTTGTCCCTGCGAAACATGCATGCGGATCGAACAGCATGACGTGACGCACTGAAATACCTTCGAAATTCCCCAGCAAGTACCTCAACCAGTTGGAAACAGCCGAGTTCATCGTCGTCAACTAAAGTGTGGGTAATATGATAAGCTGCTGGATGCAAGTGTCAAAGGCATTTGCGCTATCTGTTATTATGAGGGCAAAGTGGAATGAAAGATTTTAACAACAATCTGTACCAGCAAACCAAATACCAGGGAGCTTAGATCACTTCTAACGACACGTAATTACTTCAGCACCTTGCCGGCTTCACACGCAAATTGGCAATGTTCAGCGCAAACATTTTTTGGTGCGAGCAGCCAAGAGCTGCGCATAAAAAACAGCTTACCTAAATAGGTTAAGTGATGGACGAACTTCCAAACTTTCAATTATAAAAAAACAAGATTTAGTAGAATTGCCGGAAAACGTCTCCCTAACAAGCACGCCGTTTTCAAAAAGATGAAATTCAAGAATTCGCAAAATTTATTTGGAAATATAGCTATCTTGGTCTTCAGCGTTTCCTATTCCAATTTACAGTTGATGTTTCATTTTCCAACTGCTCAGAATTGCCAACAGCGACATGAAATTCCTGTAAACTTTGTCATAAACAGAGGATTCTATCAGGTCATTCAATTCTCTTTCTACGAATGCATTGTTAAAATAACAAATAATTGTAATGTACAGCGCAAAGTTTGTGACGTAAGACAAGAGGCATATAAAGTTTGTGTTTGTCGCAGTTCACGCTTAATTTTAGCCTCGACAAAAGTTGGGCAAAAACAAAATATTGAAATGCTCAAAGCAAAAATGTTGATAGGAAGACATTGTTAGTTTGTTTCAAAGTCAATTTTCGGCCTGCACAGACCAGAGTGACAGCAATAGTGGTTTGCTGTCAGGGCAGAACTGCATCAGACTTCTCAATTTTCAAAGAAAACACATTTATTACGAAACGAACGCACCTTCAATTCCATTTGATAAACGTCGCAATACTTTGACGAGAGAAGTTTTCAGGTGATCATATTAAATGTTATGGCTTTTCTGGTGTCTTCATTTTTATTAGCGATGAAATTTGTAAAAAAGTTACCAATCAGTGCATCGGTTGCTTCCTTGTTGACTGAATTGATCTATGTTTCCTTGTGAGTCACCGAGCAGCGACATGCTGTGCACGAATTTCACAGAGGAAGTGAGTTCATTTTACACTTCGCCTGCTCACAAGCTCATGACGTCGGCATTCAGAGTACAAATATTCTTCACTAGCAACTTCTATTTGAGGGAGACAGACTTCACATCTGGGTCTTGACAAATCATTGTTGTCAACAATAATGCAAACGACATGCACATTGTTTTTAACTGAACTTTATTTCATGCCATGTTATTTCTTAGTTAACTGATGGTTTTCTGTGGTGTCGGCAAAAGTTCTTATACGTTTTGTTCAGATCAGGCAACAACGACTGTCAGTACGTTTTTCTTCACTTATGTACGAAATGGGCAGAGATTCATTGTCGATACGACAGGGTTTAGTTTTAAAAAACAAAAAATGCTTAGTCTAAGCAAGCCATTTGCGTTTGTCATTACACGTAGGAAATAATGAATCAGACCAAACATTGACAATCACTAAGTTCTGTGATGAGGAATCATCACTGACACAATTGCACTGCCAATTGTTGGGTTACTCGTCATTATACAGGCACGCTACACGCAGTGGCCTAAGTAGAGGTCTGATCCATGGTGGGCAAAACTTAGCTGAATGGATCCCACTGGCAACCGTAAGAGGCTTACTAGCCAAAAATCAGACAAACGTTGAGAAATGATGAATCCCAATATGGATGTCTATACTAAGACCCGATTTCACCGAAAAACACTAAAAAGCATGTCAATAGCAAATATAAGGTAGTAGGTGCCCAGTTTTTACATTTCGCTTGCCTGGGGGCGGTTCGCCCCTGTCCACTGTTAGTTACTCACGCCACTGGCTAAAAGGTGGGAGAGAAATGGAGAATTGTGAAAACCATCACTAAGGGGAAAAGGAACTTATAAGAAAATGTATATCGATTAACAAAAACATGCAAATTATGTGTAGTGCAAAATGTTTCACGAAACAGTTAACTCTATCCTGTCTGACAATTAAAATTTTATGGATGTAAATCAAAATTAGATTGGCGTTGTTGAGAGCAATGCATAGTCATTCAACACCAGTCAGGACCGGTTTATTTGTTCCGACAGTTGATGGCATACTTGGCAAGTTAATCTCGTGAACCAAAAAAATCACCAATCGAAGTTATATACGAGTAAATGTTTATAATAAGTCTGCAGATTCTTTTTGATCGAGAATTAAATAAATGAAATGTCAGCGTATGACATTGTCAATGATACGAGAAGAAACGTTGTTGGTCAATTTCCAATAAACCTTCGCTCGCATATCAAGGTTATTGGCTGTACACGATTGCTTACAATGGCTTTTGTGAAATTATATGTATGCCTCTGTCAATGCACAATGACGTTCAGTTATTTAACAAAAAATAACACGAACACGATATTTGTTGTTGTTGGAACGAAAACGCGAGTATTCAACTAAGCATACAAAGCATAAAAATATATGCCTCCCTGGAAACTTAGTTTAATTCTTCTAAATCTAGGGTAGAACCGATGAAAGTTTGTTGTTTGTTCATTTTGTTCGCTTTCCTTATCTTTGATGCAATGCTGTGATTACTAAAAAATTCTAATTGAGGAAGAATTACATCCGACATTACAAAATATATGCCGCTAAAATTAATTTTCGTCTCTTTATAAACTTCACACCTTGAAGAAACATATTTCGTGATGATGGCACTTTATGTTTTTCGGCGAAGCACAACCCTTAAAATTTTATTGTCATTGTACAGGATATTTGGAGAGGCACAACATGTTCTGGTGTTATTCACAGTGAGTAACATGTGTGTCTTAATTTCAAAACCGGTCAACAGCAAAAGATATTCGGAACCCTCATTACTGGGAGCAGATAACATATACGTTAAAGTGAAACATCGAAGACGTGCACATAAATTGATTATTTTTGCCTGTGATGAGCTTCCTATGCTACACGTAGCAAACTCACCGCGATAATTTGAGTTCAAGTAACTACTCTCAAAGGTGATAAACAAGGAATTCAATCAGCAATTGTTTTAACCAACTGATTGATATCTTGTTTCTAGGTCTTGTGGAGTGTAGGTACTTCAATAAAGATACTTGCAAGCTTTAATCATCGAAAAAAGATGAAAGCAGAGTCCAGTCGACTGATTCCTCGAAAGCTTACAGCAAACCCAGAGCTTTTATTACCTTGAGTTCTCATACAATCTCGATGCAGTGTTTATGCCAGTGCTTTGGCTGTATCACACGATCCAGGCTATGCTTCATCTAGTGGTACTGCAACATTACTTGATAAACTTCAATCTGTAAAAAAAGCACAGGAAAAATTTTGACGAGATTTTCACTTCAAATGGCATAAACAACGTCCAAACTTGTTTAATCTTTCTGTGGTGTCTTCGAGGTAAGATAACATTTGCAGCTAGATGTATTTTCGCTTTCGCTGCCAAAAGACATCAAGCAATGCAGTTTCCTGTGGCTTATTTAATGCAGGTCCACATCACACAAAATACAACGAATGAGTTAATACACTTCACTTGTTTCAACAAGCCAATGAAACGTTATTAACGAAAATATCAGGGGTAACAGTCAACCAACACGAAACGAGGCAAAAAGCCGGTCCTGCAATCAATTCGAGGTCTGATTAGCAGTTAGGTGGAGACGTTGCGTAAGAGCAATGCTAAGCACGCTTCGCAGCAATTTCGTTGATGTTACAACCGATACAGTTTAATTTGACGAAACTAATAAAATTTGATGAAGCAAAATCCATAGTCGACATCTGGGCCATATCTAGCGGGCGAAACCAACAGATCCTGCAATGCCAATCTTTCCTAGGACATTTTGACAACGTGGTTTTAGCGCCAAAGCTGAAAGTTACTCTATTCAGAGAAGTGGATCGATATATTCAATGATTTACCAACTACAAAACTGTGAGCTTTGTCGCGAATGGTCACACCGTGAACTCTACGAAAACAATCTATCTCTGTTGTTTGTACTTAAGATAGCACTCTTTCAAATATTCAGGAAACCTTGGGAGCATCTTTATCGTGTATTACCGTGAAAGCAGAAGTTAGTTTTTGCTTTTTCTCCCTGTTGGTGGTGGTCGCCCAAAATAAATTTAACTTCAAGCTTTAGAAATCAGGAGGAACAGACCAAACAAAAATTTTATTTGCAAATTTTTTTTCCATGAAACCACTGCCCTTGGCACTTATTCAAACAAGAACCTAAACACAGTGCTACATCGCAATAAACGCAATAATACACCGGGCCCCCTTTTTTCCCGTTTTTCCGGCTGACCGTATGGCTGTTGCGCATGTATTCTCGCACCACACGCTGGGAAAAGCGCCAGACTGTGACGCTTGTATCCACCACACCGTCTGTCTAGGCTGTCATGTTTTGCTTGCTTGGAGGTAAGTAGCAAGCCGTCGTTGTAGGGCTCAGCTTCAAGCCGTAGACGACAGAGCTGTTCTCCCGCAATTCATTCATTTTGAGGTTAGTCAAAAGCTTTTTCCAAAACTTGGAATTTTTAATTAAGTGTATCTTCGACATTCGGATAGATTTCATGGGTCACAAAGTGCTTGAAGACTCTGCATAAGAGTTAACATGAAAAACATGAAATTCTCGAATGTTATTTTCCAATGAAATTGTTGCGATGACGCGTCCTACCACTTGAATCTGTATCAACCGGCCAGGATGCAGTACTTTCCCCATGTCCAGCTGTTCTTTAAGTTTGCTGGACTTACGCTTGAGTGAAATATAGACACGGTCTGCTCATACTACTGAAACGTAAATAACCTTGTTGATAAGGTTATAAAAAACATAAGTAACAACAAAGAATTAGAATAATGCAGAAGAAAAAATACCACCTCTAACAAAACGACAAACGAAGATTAGCAACAAAAGAAAGGAGAATTTGATCAAGGGGGCAATCATCATGGAATTAATCAAAGAGAAGAATACGACCCATTTGTTAAGCAAGTCAGTCAGAATATAATAGCGTTTGGAACGCTGTGGATACTCTGTATAACAAAGTATCACGTAGCATCCGTCATGGATTTGCGATTTTCTTTCACCAGTTTTTGCTTCGTCCACGCTGTTGTTGCTGCACATGAATTTTTGTTTTATTTGTTACAGTTGGAATTAAAGATTTTAAGCCAGAAAGTACATATATGTCATAGCAAATCAATTCTAAAGGAGCCAAAGCACACCCCGTGTTTCACACACCACATGCTGAGCTGTAATGACATGTTGTAAACAGCGTTTCCGAGCAAGACAACTTTTGAGCATACAATAGGTATTTTTAGGGGCCAAAATAATGCTTTGCTATCCGTATAGGCATTATTCATAGGAAATAACTTTTAACACAAATAAGTTATCTTTCACTGACTGTTGAACGAATTAAACTAGTACACGTTTAAAGACTTTCCTGACAGTCTAAACAGGTTTTTGATGGACTTTGTATGTTGTTTGGTTGCTACTAGAGATGACCGCAAACGAAAAGTAGTAGGACCATTTCACGGGATTGTGGAGAGATCGTAACATAACCAGTAACATGTAATGTACGCCCTCGACTTTGCAAATGCAGGCAGAGTTGGCGACGTGGGTGAAATGTTGTTGGATGCAAAGTCGGGATATCATGATCATGTGACCTGGGACCAAAGACATGAGACGTAAAACGGTATGTGACCAAAAATACTTCCCTGTCTAAAATTAAATAAAATTTCAGAATTTTGTAATCGTAGACCCCACCTTATTTTGGAGATCCTGGAAATGCGCGAACGTGCGTATCAAACCCTTACATAATTGGCTCTTGCGCGCCAAGATGTATTTTCGCCAAAATGCTATGCGCTTCAATGGTTTTGGTGAGATTGGTATTTCTCATAACTTGTAATTACACTGGTGAAGGCATCGATCCTCCATCTCTAAACATCGATCGGAATGCTGTGGAATTTGCGGAGTCATTTGTGTATCTGGGTTCTACAGTTACCAACAACAGTGACCTTAGACCAGAAATCGAGCGCAGACGCGCACTATCGTCAAATGTGATGCAGGCACTCCGCACGCCATTATGGCGCCAGCAGTCCATTTCACGCACCACGAAGATGCGCATGTACAATGCTGCAGTCCTGTCTGTGCTGCTGTACAGCGCGGAGACCTGGCCTCTCACTGGAACCCTCTCCTCCAGGCTTGACGGTTTTGACAGTAGGGCTCTCATGTCGATTCTTGGCATTCAATGGCGCGACCTCGTCTCCAATGAAATGGTGCGGGCCCTTGCCGGACATCACCCGGCTTTCTCTTTGGCTGCGCGCCGCCAGGTCCTCTGGTATGGACATGTGCTTCGCTTGCCACCGCATCATCCTTCTCGGGATATCCTGGACTTCGACCCTGAGTCGTTCGGCTTCAAGCGATCCCGAGGTGCCCCACGCACCCGTTGGTTCGACGTGGTCACACGCGATCTTGACCAGCTCGGCATCGANCCAGCCGCAATTGAACCCCTCGCGCANGACCGTGATAAATGGCGNGCTCTCGTGAATCTGATTGGCTCAACGNACGACGCGANGACGGGCGCCGTGCACGAGACACGATGATGATGATGATGATGATGATGATGATGNTGATGTAATTACACTACATAAAGCCGTATTTCAAAAAATTTTAATGAAGGATGTATTTATTATTTTTAAATAAGACGTTAATAACCGGTAAATTGGACTTTTTGGCATTGGGAACGTCACGTGTTGGTTCCAACGATGTTTTGGGGTCGTGTGAAAGAATGTCAAGTGGCAATTTGTCCTTTTCCGTATTTGAAAGGTTCTAGGCAAACCCCTCTTCGTTCATGGCACTCACTGACTCTCTAGCGCAATCGGTCGGCAAGTTATGACCGACATTCGGCCCTTTATGTAGCTTGAAAGCCATTATAGTTGTTTAAAGGGTCGAAAATCGATCATAATGTGTCAACCGATTGCACTACAGAATCGATCAAGGCCTCAAAAGAAGCGGATTTTCGTTTGGTTTCATTTCGGCAATACACGGGTGCATCGGCTCTTGAAGGTCTTCACGCACGTCCCGGTACAAATGTTGACGTCACACTGCCCAAAAATATTCCAAACCCGAAAGCACCCAATTTTTTTATAAATCGTACGTTCAAGTCTTTCTGCAGTTTTTGATGCTTCGATTAGCTCTCTAGCACTATCAGCCGGCGAGTTGCGGCTGAAACCGTTGTCGCGGTCATTGAAAGGGTTACCATACTTGAACAATCATTTCCATTCCACCCCTGCTGATCATGGTTACAGCATTATGACGTTGAAACCTGGTTTTCCTAGGGTTGTTGACGCGGCTAGTGCTCACACCGTTTTGTCAAAACGCCAGACCTTATTTTCTTGACAGTAAACCCACTATTGGAATGGTACACCATTTGTTTACTTCGAAATTATCAAATTTGGCGACATGCTCAAACGCATCGTTTTGTAGCGCCAAGGAAGCAATGCAATTTCGGTTGATCGTCGCTGCGAGCCTTTCATAGTATCTAAAAGTATAAGCATCAATAATGGCCCCACACAAATTCTCGAAGTAAGTAAACACATATATCTCTGTTTTCAGCTCTGCTTTTCAAGTAATGTCTAACAACATATCCTATTCAAGTAACGTCCCTCCACAGGTGAAACAAGCAAGGAATCAACCACAAATTTTTAATAGGAAATCAATTTGACGTATCACTACGCATCGTCATCCTTACATCTTATTCAAATAGATTTGCGATTGATTCCTTGTTTCTTTCACCTGTGGAGAGAAATTACTTGAATACAGAGATGTGCAAGTTTGAATCATCGCAAAAAGATGAAAGCAGAGTCTAATCGGCTGATTCCTTGAAAGCGTACAGAAAACTTATAGCTTTTATTGTTGTCAACATATCCTGAAATTCTAAAATGTATGGAAGTCATTGATATTGATAAAGTAGGTCACAGAATCATCGTACGAATTACAGGCCAATATAACTGTTGCCCCCTTTAAAAAATCCTTGAAAACTTTGTGCACATGACTGCATGCATCCTTATTTTGAACAAAATAAGATATCATCGGACTCGCAATAGGATTTGCAGTGCGACTCACTCCGTCAAACGGCTATTTATAATATTCATAAAAATCTATTGAGAAACCTTTGAAGAAAGATGCAATGCTTGTGCTTACTTGTGATCTGTATAAAAGCGTTTGATACAATTGACCACAGCATACTTTGCATAAACACAAACACTTTTTATAGAATTAGATGTATAAGGACCGCGATCCACTTGAGTGGCTTTGACTCTGTCCAGTCATAACTTGCCGACCGAGAGAGCTATAGCGCTGATCAAACCCTCTACGGATTCGGGAAGTCTTCTCGTTCGATTAAAAAAATTGGAAAGATTTGGATTTTGTTTTTTTTTGTGGGTGACGACACAATGGGGATGGGTTCACATATTTTTGGCCGAGGTTACCGGGCCCTGGCGCCAACTCAACGAGCCATTTTTTGGCTCAAATCTCTGTTGTAAATTTGGCCATTATCCGAGACTTTAGAGCCCTTGATCGGCTTTCTAGCGTTTCTGGTGCCAAAATTATGGATCAAAAGCCTGATTTTCAGTTTGCAATAAAATCCCACAAAAGGTATACTTGGCCAATTTGGGCAAATGCCACAACACGCCAGCCCATTGAGCTAGAGAGCTGTTCAAACCCTCAAAAGACTCGGAAAGTCTTCTAGTTTCGATTAAAAAATTAGGACGTTTTGGATTTGAGGTTCTTTGGGAGTGACGTGATATTAGGGGTAGGTTTCGGCTTGCATTGCCCATTTCATCGGGCCCTGGGTCCCAACCACAGATGGCAATTTTATGCTTCTATTTTTACAAAAAATCTAGGCGAAATCCACACATTTAGGGCGCTTGATTGGCCCTCAATCGTTTGTGGTTAAAAAGGTATCACCTAAAAAACACAAATTAAATAAACAAAAGATTATTTACATAATTTGTTATTTTTGACATAACTTTTAAACCACAAATGCTAGCAAGTCAACCAAGGCCTCTAAAGTAGGGAATTATCGCCTTGTTTGCATTTTAAAAACGAAACAAAAAATTGACCCTTGGGGTTGGGGCTCAGGGCTCAATGAATATGGGCCATTTTAATGAACCTACCCCTTTTGCAACGTCACCCACAAAATACTCAAATCCAAAACTTTTCTTGATCGAAACTAGAAGACTTGTCGAGTCCATAGAGCAGGGTCTGGAACCTACGGCTCGCGAGCCAGATGTGGCTCTTCTGATGACAGCATCATGCTCGCTTGATATTTTCTTAACACGGTTGGTACGAATTAAAATTTTTCTGTAATTTTCCATCTACCAGACTACAAAGCCATCAGCAACACCATGTAGCACCAGAAGTCGCATTAACAGTAAGAAGCATGTTATTAAAGAAAAAATGCAGATATTTATCATTCTTTAAAATTGTTGGTTTTGCTTAAAAATGCACATGTTAGTTAGTACGTTAGTTGCATTAAGTGTTGAAAAATCTGGTATGGCTCTCACGGAAATACAAAATATGTCGGTGTCAAGGCTCACTTAGCCAAAAGGTTCCCGACCCCTGCCGCAGAGGGTTTGAACAGCTCTCTAGCTTTACCGGTCGGCAAGTTATGACTAGACAAACGCACAGCCACTATTGTGGCTTTGCGGTCCTTAAAGGGGTCCTTTGTTGACTAATTACTTACAAGATTGCCAGAATTTTACTCTAGTTGAAAGGTGTAAATCAGATTTTCAAGATACACACTATAGTGCGTCAATATTCAACGCTCGGAATTATATTATTTGGTTTATGTATGAATGATTTACCAAAAGCTTGAAGTTTTAGAATAAATATATTTGCAGATGATGCCTTCATAACTGCAGTATCAAGGATCAACACACAATACTTGAAAACAAAGAAAGGTGACCTCCAAAGATATAATTGATAACTTAATGAAATCCACAAAATTGTCTGTATTCAAACTGTAGGAAAACCGTCTTTATGTTAATTGAATGTGATTCAAAACCAATAACCTCATATTCAGTTAAAATTGGCAGTATGAAATTACACCAATTGTACAAAGTATTTCAAAGTATTTGTAGAGGATAGATTATTTTGGTCCCTACGCACAACCAACGTAGAGGACAAATTAGCATGAAGCCTAATAAATTTTTATGTAAAAAGACAATATCCGACTTCTGCGCTAAAGTGAATTTACGTTTACTTAGTTTATATCCACCTTTAATATGTCTTTGGTACATGGGGTTCAGTGCCAAAACTGCTCTAAATCATCTAAATATCATGCATAAAAAACTTATACGATCCGTGTTTGCATCCGACAGGTCACATGTCAGTGTAATTCCACTATACTGCCAATCAAATCTATTGAAACTAAATGACATTTTTCACACTGAAATAGGCCGACTAATCCACAGTTTTCGTAATGGCAACCAGCCATAGGCTACTTTGCCTCAGTTACATCACTCCATACAGCCCTCGATTAAAACTTTATATCATGTGCGGTTTTCTTAGATCTAAGAAACACATTTGACTCAGTGAATCACTCCATTTTGCTGAGAAAACGTGAGCATTACGGCGTACGAAGAAATGCGGTTAAACTAATACAGTCATATCTCTCCAACAGAAAGCAGTACGCACGAGGGGACGGCATTAAATCATCTTTCAAATCAATTATTTCTGGGACCCCCAGCGCTCGATTTTTGGCCCATTGTTCTTATTGATATTTATAAACGACTTGCCAAATTCACATTTTATGAAAACTGTACCTTTCGCTGATGATACAGTTTTAGTTCAGAGGGATTACAATCTGGGAATTTACAAAACTCGGCTAATTGTGAAATGACAAAAGTAATGGATTGGCTAACTGCAAACAAACTCTCACTAAATATTTCCAAAACAAAATATATGTTGATCACAAATAACATGTAAGCATAGGAACCTTTGTAATACATGCAAACAGTAATCGTATTGAAAGAACTTTGACTTACAAGTACCGTGTATACTCGCTTATTAGCCGCATCCGCAGATAAGCTGCAGCAGAAATTTTAGCCATATGCCGAGAATCAAGGGTAATTCACGAATAAGCCGCAGGTCAAATGACGTTTTCACCGGTGAAGACCCTGCGCGATCAATCAAACACAAAATATTGATTTTTACAGGCAAATGTAAATAAAATCAATTTTATTGTTCAAAACCTAACAAATCTTCCTCTTCCGAAGAAGGAAGTTCGTCTACAAGTACGGTAGATCGTCGTAGGTGTCATCTTCATCTTCTTCATCTGTGTCATGGGTGTCGTCGCGAACATCTGTTCAGAGAATGTCATCTTCTGTTCCGTCAAGGCTATTGCTGATAGAAAACTTTGTCCCTCTCGGTATGTTGTGCGTATGAGACGCAGGCAAAATACAGGCCATATTCCAGGTAAAAATGGAGATAATGAGCGAGTATATACGGTACCTTGGTGTAATTGCGTACGGAAAAGTGACTTGGAAAGAGCATTGCAAACAGTTGTGTTGTACTATATCCAAATATCTTGGTGTAATGTTTGAAGTTAAACATTATGTTAATAACCAAGCATTGCACATGTTGTATCACAGCCTAATAAACTCACGAGCAATGTATGGGATTATTGCCTAGGAGAGAGTAGCTTCATGTCATCTACAGCCAATATCGGTTGTTTAAAATCGCGCCGTGAAATGCTTAAACACAAATTTTTGACTAGCAAAGTTAATACCATTTATAAAACGTAGAGAATTCTCCAACTAAAAGATATATACAATCTTGAAGTGAGCAAATTCATGTACAAATATACTAACTCTCAGCTACCTGCTTTGTTTAACAATTATTTTGAACTCATTACAGATGTTCATCCGTATAACACAAGACAAATCAAAACCAGACTATTTGCTTTGCCAAAAGCACGTTCAAACTCGGGTGCTAAAATGATAAAATACTGTGTGATAGAAACTTGGTCAAAAATTCCCTCAGAAATAAGAAATAAAACGTTTTTGGCACTTTTTGCCGCAGATTGTAGGAAATAGGCACTATGCGGCTACTAGAAACATTGTGTTTTTCTTATTGGTGTACATAGAGCCGTGCATTGATTTGATTATTTACCGCTGTTACAGTGGAAAGTTTGAAATCATGAAGTATCTCCATTATATTTTATATCATGTGGTTTTTGTTCCGTTCACAAATATTGGTCGCATCAATCCCTTGTGTGAAGTAATGGGATGCCTTTAGTCTATAGTCATCGCAGTGCTACATTTTATTAAACATGATGGCGCCATTTATGCATGTGTCTTGAATGTTTGTGTTTCATCAAAGTCAATGTATTAGCGCCATCAGTGGAAGGGGCGCTGAGCAAGGACATGGCAACGCCAGGTGAATACCTCTAGACTTGGAAGCTAAACCTTAGCACCACGAAAACTTTGTCGGCAGCCTTCCATCTCAACAACAAGGAAGCTGAGCTTGAGCTGAAACTCAACTTCAACAACGAAACCCTACCCTTTTGCTCCGAGCCCAAACACCTCGGAGCAACGTTGGACAGGTCGCTCACGCACCACTGACACCTTGAGTCACTTCGCAAGAAGCTAAGAACACGCGTCGCACTCCTGAGGCGGCTTGCTGGCTCCGGTTGGGGCGCTGGAACAACAACATTGCGAAAGGTCACCCTAGCCCTGGTCCATTCGACAGCAGAGTACTGTGCTCCTGTTTGGTACCGCAGTGCTCATACCCGCCTCATTGACCCCGCCATCAACGACGCCTTGCGAATTGAGACTGGATGCCTGCGTCCTACACCATCGGACAACCCTCCAATCCTCGCAGGCATCTAACCTGCTGAGCTTCGTCGCAGTGGAGCCACACTATCTCTAGGACGCTGTGCTCTGGAGCCTGAACATCTGATCCACTCAGCGCTCACCCGTCCCTCAAGTGCTGTTGCACGGCGCCTGAAATCGAGACACCAATTTGTACCTGGCGCACAGCAACTCATCGGTTTATCTGACAACAATAACAACATACGTGCGGCGCAGTGGGCGGATCATCAATGGAACGCGGAGTGGGCGGACAACCCCACAAGACTCCGCACTTTAATTCCAGACGCCGGTACACACACACCCGGAATGACTCTCCAAAGAAGAGCCTGGGTCCGGCTTAACCGCCTCCGCACCGGTGTCGGACTTTTCAGCTCCTGCTTGTACAAATGGGGTATGGCCTCCTCTGCGGCCTACGCTTTATACGACTGGACAAACCATCGACCATGTCATCCTCCAATGTCCAATCCATCGAACGCCTTCCTAATTTAACTAGGAAAGCCACCCATGGTAATTACTTCTGGCACTCGTTTGCAAGCCAACACGGCAAAAAAATATATTAGGTACCAAGTGCCTAAGATTTGGGAAACAGTGAGCCCAACGTTTCTCTCAATTTGCGAGAAAAAGACGTCACGGCATTTTAGTCTGATTTTTACAGTCCTTGAATCTCTATTATACCATGTGATTCACCTAATTGTCCATTGTTGCTCTTGTGATGACCCATTGAAATGAAAATGTCAGACAAAAGATAAAGTTTGATATTTATAAAACATATTAAAGCACAACCCACTCAATGAAACGCAGTAACCCATAACCGCAAATTTTTTCGCTCCCTCTGGAAATATGTGTTGGACATAGTTTATAACCACTGGACATAGTTTAAAAATGTGGGCCTCCTTGAGAAAACTCTTCGCCCCCCTGGATCCAAAGCTGCTCACATGCCTGAGCAAAGCTCGTTTCACCTTCGCTGTTAACTGGCAAACATGAAGTTACACCCCCTGCTTCGTCATTGGTTGCTGACTTTTGCCGTCGCATCGCTCGTCTACCCCCCAATCAGAAGAGCCCGAAAGCAACCGCTGCGTAGCTTCCGCCACTGCCGCATGCGCACTTTATACTTTGTGTGTTAAAATACCCAGAAAAAAACAATAAAGAAAAATATTGTCGTACAAACAACAGAAATAATGTCCCCGACGGCACGACACAGAAACAGATGTGGTCCGTGCGGTATCAACACAAAAATGCGAGAACACGAGAACACACGCGGCAGAACTCCCTGGGCGCAAATGACAGGGTTTGACAAATCCGGGCCTCACGAGTTAGGAAACACCTATTGGTAAAGCGAATGGTTGCATCCACTGTGCAGGTAAACAGCAAAAACCAAAAGTAAAACATGTTTGTTTTTCCTTTCTTGGACCATGTATCGCTACAGAAGTCCGACAAAAATTATGAACCTCATTGTAAGAAACCCATTACATTAACCAAAACTAAGTTTTAATCATCCAATGGTAGTTTGCCTACAAACCTCATCATCGCTGCACCTAAAGTTACAACCAACGCAAAACAGAACTATTTGACAAGAGCCAAAGCATTCCTGAATGAGAAAATAAACTTCTCATCTTTGGCATTGATTCAACTTTATATGACTGGATTTACTATTTATCCTTGCTACTTTTCAGCATTTTTTTTGTTTTTAATTGTTCACAGCCGTAAACTCATTGATACCACAGCCAGACTTCCACTAGTGCTTAACCTCTCGTGCTTCCTATACTTATAGTTGAGGCCGAACGCTTTTTTCTCCTCATTGCAATCAGATGAGTGAAAACGTGGCTTCGCTAACACTGATGGCGACATGTTCACTCAAAGCAAATAGTCTCTGATCATTTATCTAACCTTGCGGTGTTAAACATGCACAAAGAGCGAGTAAATACATGATTTACGGAACATTCAATAACGTTGATTGGAGGAACTATAAAAAACGTCTCATAAAATAGGTGTAGGCTGGTGGTTGTTCTGCAGAAATTTAGCCAGAAATTAATTGCAACAAATGCTCGGTTATTCCAGCAAAATTTTGTATCTGAAATTGTGTCTCGAACGTCAGAAATATTCCTGTACTGCAGAATTGTTTCTTTTAAAAATCGATCAGACTGGCACTTTCAATTCAAGCAATGTTGGTTACAATGGCACTTTCAGTTCAAAACATATTCAGCGCAGTGAGGTCATAATCTAGGAAGGAGGTAACTTTACAGAGCCCGCAGTAGCGTGGCTTCCACCAGTAACTTATAACAGAATGAACGCGGCACGAAATAAAATGGAATCACGTTTCCTGTATGTTAGCACCGTTCGCAAGTGCCTGTACGCACTTTTTTTCTTCATCATTATCTGTTGATTGACGCCTCGCTGCTTCAGTGCATGGACGCCTTGCGTATCGCGAGACGCAAATCCCAGCATGTGCGTCTGCGCCACAGTTGCGTCATGAGAAAAATGGGAATTTTTGTCTCTAAATGCCTTATGTAACTGCACATTGTGCACAAGGTGGTAAGCTACGTGGAAATGTCCATATCGCAATAATTTCTAACGCATATTCTGATGTATGCAGCCCATGAGCTACCTATGTTTTTGTCGAAAGATTCAAGTTGCAAAACGTGCTCAATTTCAATAATGCCTGGCCGTGACCCGTCAAATTCTTCCGCTGCTCACAAATTGAGAAATCCTGCAGTAAGCGATTAAAGCCAAGTGCTTGCCGGAGACTAAAAGCCAACAGGGAAGAACATTTTGAGAGCAATCTTTACCCGGTCCACATATGCTTATATAAAGAAAGCAGAACAAAGAGGAAGAGTAATGATGAGAAAGGTGGCAACAAACAGAAAAAAACAAGATTCATACTTGACAATGAAAAACAAGACCAATTTGCCTGTTTGACGGTGATATGCAAGATGCTTTATTATTCCTTATATCTTTAACAGCACGAAACGTGAAATTTTTTCTCTTTGAATTCTTGTAAGCAGATTGTAGTGGTGGAAAGGGCGAACGGGCAGTCAATTTAGACTGTAATCTAGTGCTTGCTCTGAGAAAGTACTACGACAAGCAGGCCTGCCTGATTTTCTACTGCAGTTCTGAGTGGCCATGCAATGAGGTCATGGTTGGAAAAGCCAAACATGACAAACTTGTTCAAAACACTGTCCGCACAATACAAGGGTTAACACAGACGTTGAAAAAGCACAGCACAACATCACATGCTTCGTTAATTAAACGACTCATACAAATGCAGTGTTGCGAAAACGACGAAAGATGGTGCAAACGTCTATTCTTGATAAATTTTGTACAGGTTGTTTGTGTGGACCACTTCGCTCCATCAGCCAACTTCTGAAGAAAAACTCTTCTAGTTATGTTGTTCTTTGTAACCTCCTTGTAAATGATCGATGTGTTTATTGTCACCAAGTGCTGTGTGTTATGGAACGAATGCATAGGCCATCTTCTGGTGGAAGTTCTAATCGTGTATTTCTTTGCCGTTCGATCGACAATATCAACACCATACTTTGTGTCACTGTAAGCTTCGCCACATTCTGGGTTTATTCTGGCATTATCAGCAACGGTGATGCTTGGGTGAGGGTGTTGAGAACCACCACAGTTTNTGGCCTTACATTGACAAACGGTCATCTTTTCATGATGCATCACCATATTTGTGACGTGGGTGTAATAAAATGGCTCCTTCATGTGCTTCACCTCTGCAATTACTTCTTTGCGAATTTTGTTGATTGTTCCCAGTACACTGGTTTTGCTCTTTTGCAGCAGTATGGCCAACTTTGAGGTGAAATAATTCTCGGTTGTCACGTTCCTCACTTTGTTGGGACACGGCTTCAACAACAGCATGACAACCTGGTACGGAGACTCGTTCGTCCCAAGAACGAGTTTCGTCTCCGCCAACGTGCAGGAACCCATTTATCATATACGAGTAGTTCCTCTCTTTGTCCACAGCTAGCCAATATTTCTGTTGCGTTAGAACAATTGCTGTTCCGCTCAGCTGACGTAATTTAATCGGAGGATGAAGCGTGTTCTCATGATTACCGGGAGCGGGATGTCGTCTTGTTTCTTTGCTCGCAACGCCAGGTTTAGTTCCTTGTTCGCCGTGTTAGAGTTCGGTTGCGGTAGTGCTGCTAAGTTAAGTTGAAGTCACAGCGATTTGCCTACCACATAGAGGTAAATTCAGTTGTCAGCACACTGGCTTGGTTTATGCTGGTTCGATTTGTTTGTTGCATATGTTACCGCAGCTACGTAGTTTTACCCGGACTATTTACTATTGGTCATTTGCATGTATGCAGAATTAGCGTTAAACTCCCTGGTGTTTAGCGTTAAACAGCGTTAAACTCCCTGGTGTTTAGCGTTAAACTGAATTAGCGTTAAACTCCCTGGTGCGGTGAATATTGCAAACAAAGCACGACACTCTTACGACGCGCCACGATCTTATCCGACGCCCTCGCAAGCGTAAATTAAACTTCTGTAACTCTGCCAAGTGCTCATCGTGGATCTTTTCTTGCGATTGGTTCCTGCGAAAGTTTAAATGAGTTCAAATACAAATGTACCGGACTGGGTGCTTGCTCTGAGAGTAGTTTGCGTGCTTTAGCAAGTCATAGCAGCCAGTGGAGATTCATCCCATTCAAGTTTAAATCTTACGCTTTAACAATATTTGCCCTTATTTGTCAGGCTTAGACGCCATGAACTGCGTAAATGATCATCCACATTTGCTGGCTGTTCATTGAGCATAAGCTGTTCATCCACAATGACGAAAGCCCCAGGTGTGTAACATAATTTGCAGGTCTCCACGAACCGCTTCAACAAATCTGAAAAGCAAACAAATTTGCCTGTTTTCAACCTTTGATGTCGATCAGACTTTTTCGCAAAGCGGGGAAAGTATAAAATTTCGCTGATTCGGTTTCGCAACATCGCTTGGTTGCATAATGGAGTGCCCAAATGTTCACTCCAGCGACTGTGATATACGATGCCATTTGATCCTGTTGCTTTTCGCGCCTACAAAAAAGCACCGAATGCTAGTATTTCATCTTTTTTAGACAAAACTCTTGGTTACCGCTTTGTCTATGAGCTTCAGTGATTGTGCACTTTCGTATAGGTTCCAAGTATAGACATGTCAATAAATAAACACCAAGCGTTTGAAGGTCTTCTCTCTCAGAATATGGTTACCTGATATTCTGACTGTGGACTTGTCCCTGACTTGTACCTGCTTCCATTTAGTGCCATTCTTTGCAGTCAACACTTTACCATCGTCCTCATCAGTTTCCAAATCATTTTGCAAACATCTCGTGCTTCGATCCCGGTTACCTAACACAAGAAGTAAACGCAAGTTGACAAACACAGAAATAGAAACCTGACAGCTTCACCAGACGGCATAGATTCATCTGCTGCTGAAAAAAAATCATAATTTGCATCAAAACTGCTTATCTCCTAATGAATCACGAGGGTGTTGGCAAATTGATTATTCTTTTCTGGCAATAACGTTCGAACCACAAACGCTAGAAAGTCAATCAAAGGCTCAAAAGGAGCGAAATTTTGCCTGTTTTTTTAGGAAAAATAACTAAAATTGCTTCTTTGGGTTAGACCCAAGACATGTTGACTTAATGAGAAACCCCTATACCAATAACATTTATGACGTTATCCATCGTTAACCTCAAGTCCAAAACTTTCCAAATTTTTTATTCAAAATTGCAAGACCTTCTGCACCTTAGGAGAGATTGAACTGTTCTCTACTTCTATCGTCTAGACTCCAGACAATTATTGTCGGTCATAATTCATCCAAAATGGCCAAACAGTACTGTTCACGAGATTTGCAGGGTTTCTAATTTTATATCATGATACTATAATTCCTGTAGCTTTTGCGATGTTCTTTAATTTTTTCCTTTTTCTGATTCTGCTTTTCTCATTTGATTGAATAATTTCTTGTCTCACTTGCATTTTCATTTACCAAATTTTGTCAAGTCCTCCCGATGCTTAGCATCCAAAAGTCCTCTATTTATTTTCATGACGTCAATGAAAGCGCAGGAAAAAATAATTTGCAGTACATTTGTTTTATCAAGAAGGGTTGCTAAATTACGTAAATGGTTTAGGACATGATTATTGAAATTTTACTTCATGCCTACTTTGATACCACTCAATGTAAGGATGAAGCACATTTTTCCAAACAAACAATTGTGAACAACAACAATAATAGTGGGAATAAAAATCGGCAATCAACCACATTTTTTAAAAACACAAAATNCTTAGCAAGCCAACATCTACATTGTCCATGAACATCGTGTACGCAGCGCAGGCGTGATACAATATTCGCAAGACCATGCTTTTTCAGTACTGCGGTGTGTCACAGGTCTTGATGGTCTGATGATCCGCTTAAGCTTAGCACTTAACGATTTGGTAAAGTTAAAACCATGGCCAAACAATTGAAAAGATATGGCCCATTAACGTCTAAAAAATTTTTCAAAGAAAACGACGTGCATTTCTAGTGCCAACTGCATTTATGAAAACTGAACGAAGCTCAATCTAGGACTTGGAAACTCTCTACGTAATAGGAGATGGTACTTGCCTAATAGTTCGAAAGCTTTCACCATCATGGACGTCGAAAGAGGACCTAGGGTTGTTTCGGTCTCCTTGGATATGGAAATCTGACATTTTTCTAACTTTTGGCAAGAAAAGGTTGTTATATTACGTTTTAGGGGGTAAAATGAAATGTCACCATTTGTCAGTCTCAGGAAAAATCTTTCGCTACTGCTGCAAAAACATTGTTGGCTCTTCCCTCGTAAAAAAAACTTCAGACGTCCTTCTTCACCACTTTGTATTAAAAAACATCCCTTTGCGATTCCAAATTCTTGATCATGCTTGATGTCATGACATGTCTGCAATTGCCACCAGGCTATCAGGAGTAACAGCTGATTACATTCAGTTGTTTTAACGTTTCACTGCAGTCGAGAGAAAAGAATTGGTCGTGTGGGGTAAAAATGTGCTTTGGCACGATAACGTGGTCAGACAGAGGACGTTTGGCTTGAACATCAGAAAAACATGACGAGATGTGATCAAAGTGTTAACATAACCAGACCAAAGGAAGAGCATGTCTGACACGTCTTCGAGAACATGCGTCTTAGCTACGGTTGTATAGGTTAGACAAAACTTTGTACCGGCATGAACGCAAACCACGTGCCACAGTTGCGTGCATCCGTGCGCTAGCTGCAATATTTACAGCAGAGAGCGATTCATAGAATATCATGAAGTATGAAAATACACGTTTCTAAACACCAAAAAATAAATAAATTTAGCACTAAGCGAGATCCAAGATCTGCATTTGTTCTTGCAGAGTTGAGTTGATTTTACTGGTGCAAATATTAGGCAGTTTTATGGATGTTACAGCTGAAACGGTGGGACACCGAAAAAGAACTCTTAACCAATTCGTATCGTCAAGAATCGTCGAGTGTTTCATAATTTTATCACGGTTTAAACTCCATGGCCGAATTAATGGCGAATTGGGAGTCGTGTTAAGATTACGCTTTTGTAAGGGGTTTGCAGTCTACTGGATTATCAACACTGCTAGATTCGGAATTTCTTTGGTGAATGTAGATAATTGAAGTATTTTAATTTGTGTCAAACTTTCTGAAGTCATGAAACACTGTATTTATAAGATGAATCTAAACGTTTTTATTAAAAAGTTTCATGTTCGATTGCCTTTGAATAATTTGCTAAAGACGAGAATATATTTTTAAAAAGATTTGTCAAAAATGAGGAAGATGTTGTTGTTGTATTGTGTTTTTTTCGCGGGAATAATCTACGTTTTTTTTCGTGAGAGGGACTTTGGAATCAGAACCGCTTTCGAAAAGCTACTGTCTGAAAATCTGGTAAACAACAAGTTGTGCATTGAAGAAACAGCAAATTGAACTGCAAACAGCCGGCGAAGAAAACATTTTGGACCTATCTTCCATACATAATACAATTAGATTTGATGAAAAAATAGATCTTGCACAAATTTGCAAATTACTTGTCTTCAGATGTTATTGTATGTCATCAGCAACAGATTCTCTGCTGCTTGGATAAATGAACGGAATCGACTCCCTGTGACGAAGAATGTAGAAAGGCAGACCCGTGTCAGAACCTAGAGGTGAAAGAGGCTATTTAAGCCAAGAAGTAATCTACCTGACATTACTTCGGAACAAAACTGCCGCTTCTTTCATTCACTTTACGCCGACGCGCTAATTTGGCAGTCCTTACCGTAAAGAAGTCCAAAACGCAATCTTGGGAAAATTTTGGAAAAACTGGATTCTCTTACAGGCAAGCCTGCAAAGTGTTCCAACAAACCATCCGACTTGCTAGCGGAAAAAAGATCTCATTCTGATAGCTCAATCGAAGACCAAAATTGTGTTTTGTTCAGCAATAAGAAGAACATTCTTAGAGGATGGAGAAAGTACTTTAAAGATCTTTGAAACGAGTGGTGTAGGAAGCAGGGTTGCAGAGGGTGCAAGCGAACTTCCAAAAGTTTTGATTTGGTGAAAATCTGGGCAAAATATGTGAAAACCTTCGCAAAATCGCTTGATGTGCTTCGATTTCTAAAAAATGGCGCCCAAAATTAAAGTGCAGACAGTTTTTGTGTTTTGTGGAGGTGATTTCTTTTATTATTTTTTTCGGGCAAGTTAGGGGAAATTTGGCAAAAACGGTGTTTGATGTGTTTTGATTTGAAAAAAATGCGCCTAAAATGAAATGAAGTTGTTTTTTGGAGGTCGTTTTTATCTGGAAAATTTTCGAGCAAAAATCCCGCGATCCCCCACAAATTTTCCTACTCCTCACCGGCCAGACACGAGGTAATCTTTCTGGGGAAAATACCACATTACTGCAGCCAACGTCCTCCAAGCTGTCAAACATTCAAAGGACTGAGCCAGGTTCCAGATTTCAATGAAATCCGACCAGAAATGCTCAACGCCTTGAATCAAGGATTTGTTTGAGTTGTTTTTGTCAAGTGACCTGGTTTTCTCAGAAGACTGCAAGAGTTTGGCAAAGTGCGGTAATCATCCCCAAACACTAAATAGGAAACAGGAGTGATTGCACAAACTTCAGGAGCATATCTCCCTTTTAGCTCTCTAGAAATGTGAAGTTCTCATTATCTCCGTCATATTTCCTACATCGTTTCTACTATACAATTTTAATCGACCTCACTCTACAAGCACGCTACCACCAAAACAATTAAGCGCTGCCCAGTGATGCTTAGATTGCATAATCCCCGTAAATATTTGGCCTGGTGTAAACATTTGTCAGCTGAAATTCCAACAAAGTGGCAGCTAAAATCAAACAAAGCAGAACCGATATTTTTGTTGTTTTAATTCGGTATTACATTCATTATTTTATAGTAATTATGGTCCAAACGCATGATTCCAACACAAAACAGAGTGTTGATGAAATATGGCGGAATATTACCAGCAAGTTTAACAAGTGATAGCGATGTGCATGTGCTAAATGTTCAAAGACTCTTTTGTTATTTGCAGTTAATACGTTTCAAACAAACTGTTGCATTCTAAAAAAGTTAATGCTGTCGCATTTTCTGCAATCGAAACTTGACGTAACAGTCGTGTATTCACTTTCTGAATGGAATGTTGTCTTGTCTTGGTGCATTTGGAACTGATTCCTAAGCACGTGTTTTGCTCTATGTTCATTCCTTTACGCAGTTCCGGTGTTCTCTGAAGCAATCCAACCCAAACCTAACTTTTCTCCCTTTTCTTTATCTGCTTCCATTCGTTTCCACGCTCTTCCATGTTCAGGGTAGATATTGAGGGGGGGGGTTCGAACGAGAGAAAGTAACGTCAAGCCACCTATTTCTTCTGAGATGCCGTCGGCATCCTTTCAGATCTTTTCACTGAGTTTTTGCATTGTTTTTTTTTTAGACGTATGAACCAATCCAGAGCCACATTTGATAAGATCTCAAGTGGGGTAATATATGTTTCAAAATAAAGAAAAATTATGCGTAATTGTGCTAAAAATGGCCACTCAACAATTGNTTTGATGCATTTTTCCGAAAATTTGATTCACACACCTAAGTTTCAATACTCACTCCTGTCTGTGAGATTCCCAAACATTGTCCTCATTGAAACAAAAGTCTAATAATAGGCCGGTCGTTAAGACTGACATGAGATTACTTCTCAGCAACGCGCCCCCAAGTTTTCAAGACTAGTTGGACGAATGCCAGATTATTCGTGCCATAATTAGCACATGTGCTCTTTGTTTTGCATAAGAGTGCCAAAACAGTGAATTTGACATGCAAAAAGCTAGAACCAAAAAAAGGGCCACAGGTAAATGCGATTTTCATGCCCAAAATTAAACAACATCTGGTGAAATTAATTCTGTTTGTAGGAATGACGTCAGATCATATTTTTGCAAATTCATCTCCAAGCCCAATTTACTCAAGCAATGTTTTATTGTTAGAGAAACTCGTGCATTTCGAATTTCTTCTTGCAATCGTCCACATTTCTTGACTCAATCAAATGCTAAAACTTCACTACAAAATTAATCTTCCTCAGATCTCTAAACAGCTTAAACAGTTTACAGTGCTAAATATGCTTGATATTGCGTTACGTCTTTTTGCTGGAAGATTACACTAATTTCATGACCTCGCAAAACCTTTATTACGAAATACTCAAAATGAAATGCAAACGATCTGTACGTTTATCAAACACTGCTTAATTGAACTTGTTAAGCTACAAAAAATAAGGAAATATGGCCACAATTACATTTATGGACATTTCTCAGAATAAAGGACATTGATATTTTCTAAGATGTAGTAATTGAAAATAGGGAGAGTTCTTAGAGATGAGGACAGTATGATACTCTTGCCCTTAGACCTACAATAGCGTTCTAGACACAAGTGCTCCCTGGTGTCAGACTTCATGCACAAAGGTCAAAATCGTTCAGTACTTTGCAATAATTACAACGTAGCAACGCACTTGTTGTGCTTGTTGCTATCACTCGATAGATCAAGCATGCATCCCTGTATGCAACTGACAGTGTGAAACACGGTGTTTCCCCAAAAATGTTGTAGAAATAATTTAACTGTACGCCTACCTTTGATTTGCTTCTGAAGTTTACAAAAACTTATGTTTCTGATTTGTCAAACCAATTTATTTTGCGACCGCAAAATTACATTTCCCACATTTTGAGAAGCCCTGCTATACTACAGAATTCAATCTCGCAAACACATGCAATTGTTAGAACCGCAATTGCTTCGAAACAACACGGTTTCCTATGTTGCGCTGAAAACAGTCGCGTACTCAAAAAAAAACAAAATAGGATGAAATGACGATGTGAACTTGAAAACGGTAAACGAGCCAACAAGCACCGCATCATTTTTTCTTAATGTTCTATTATCAATTTTTCTTTTTTGTTTGTTTATTTATTGATTTTTTTATTAATGTTTTTTGCGTCTTTGTTGACATTTTGTTATCATGTTCTCGCAACTAGCACCGGCAGATAGCTTTCCAGGCTCTGGCCTGCCGTCGTTTGCCGTTAAATGAAATGAAATAAAAAAAATACCGTATCGCGCAAAAATGTGAAAAAAGAAAATTAATTCTTACAATAGGAATGTCGTTTTCGACACTAAAACTGCAGTTTCACCAATAAACATCAAAGAAATTCGAAAAACATCATATCTGATGTTTTAACATCAAAAGTGGAATCTCTGCACGAAACGTTCAGATGATGGCTCACAAAATAAGTCTGGCTGCAGCACCATTGTTGATACTTGGAAAATCGAAATTGACGGACAATGGAAGAATAAATCACCCTTAGAGAGAAAAGATGATTAATTGACACATGTTTGTGTGGTTGCAAATGGTTCTTACGTGTTAAGCCTGCTTGGCATATATGAACAGATGATTGGTATGACAAAGGCAGATGATTTGTTTGACGTATGTTTGCATGACTGCAAATTTCGCGCACACGTTTCTCGAAATGCCTCTTATAGTGCAGGAGTTAGAGCTTGCTGTGGTCCTCAGTTTAATATATCTCAGCGTTTTCTGAAAAATGCCAGAGCTATTGCTTGGTCGCACGCGACTGTGTCACGCATATTGTTCTCATATCACAAGAGATTTGTGTGTGTGAAATGTAGCTTGTACGAACACGTATGCTCTCGAAGACGAGCCAGAAAGGCACGTGGTTTGTTCCGATTATGCTACCAGTTTGGTCAAATTTTGTCATATCATTTTCTCCTTTTTGCGCCAAATGGCATCTTTATGACCACACGCTCGTGCCTTCTTTCATTTTCCACTCATGCGACCTTTTTTTTTTCTTCGAATGTAATGAAGCTATAAAACCCGTGTAGGCAATTAGCTGTTCCTTCAGAGAACTGGTTGGCATTTGTGAACGTACCCCGGCGCAAGACATGACTTGGAATTAGGAATGAAAATGTATGTTTAATACAACATGGTGAAAACATAATAAACTATCTGGGAAATCCCACACCTTCGAACGCAGTGAAGAGATCTGAAGCTACTTTTTGTCGCAAATCAATCTCCAGACAAAACAGTTATAATCAGCATTCAGCCTTTCCTTTCGCACTAGATTGAGCTTCCATCAGACAAATACCAGTGATTTTTGCAATGCAGAGATAAAACTGACGTCTATTTTTTACATCTGAGAAGTTTTCAATTTATAAAAGCTATTGCTCTGTTGGTTGAATATTGAGCACAGCAACGAACAATGTCGAGTGAAAACCATTTATTTGCAACATTGATTCTAGACATGGTAGTATTTTCTGTGAGGAATGTTTGATGAACTATCCATTTCTTAAATTCGCCCAAACTTTTTACAACCTTTTCAAAACACACCCCGGGTATAAGATTAGCAAGAGATGTTTCAAGTAAAAATTTGATTCATCAACACCTGACAAAATTTTTTAAAACATTGTCTACACATGCTATAACAAGTTGTCTGAAGAAATTAATAGACACAACAGTCAGCCATCTTGGCAATTAAAGCCCAATCCAAATTTTCATTTGGCTCTTCCTGAATACGGTTAATGGTGCATTTCATGGAAGAAATGATATTTTTCGATGTAAGAAAAAAGTAGATGGTTGAGATCAAAAACGCTTTTCGAATCATGAAAACAGTAGCGTAGGCAGCCTAAAAATTGGGGGGGAGAATGTATGATTTTAGGCGAATAACACTATTTTGTATGGGATACTGCCTCTCAAAGCACAATATGACTATATGTTCCAAAAATTTTGGGGGGTCGTGGCCCGCTAGACTCTCCTGGCTACGCATTTGCATGCAAACTGTCCTTCAATACAATTTGCTCGTTTCTCCTGCACACAATCAAACGCAAGTCGGCTGCCAAGCAAATCTTTGCATTAAAAACGCTCGTTTCCAGATTAAAACAAACATCTTCCACCCCTACTGCGACAAGCAGGGAATCAAAAGCCCTGTGTCTTATGCTGCTGGGGTAAGAAAGTAGAATGGTATTCATAGCTATTCGGTATGCATGCTTCCCCTTGTAACGTATATCGTGACTACGCCAGATCAACTGGGCAATAAAAACCTGAGAATAGCACTCTGAACAAACGGTAATGGAATAGCTTTCTTTTCTGCAAGGCCGGTCTTTGACCGATTCGACCGATTGCTTACGATCGAACCCCGCGCTGCCTCTACAAACATATGCAAACTTACACTTTCTGTCGAAGTTACTTGTGTAGTGCCGCCGCCTTCCTAGATATTGTAAACGTGGGAACCGTTGCCACGAAGATCGAAGTGGAGTGCGCGCCTTTCAACGCCCTTAATCATCATGATTTATTCTTTAATCGTAACAAAGGTAATTGTTTCACTGTAATGAGTAGTCTAGTTTTTTCAATAGCAGCTAGGTAGAACAGAGAGAACATGAGTTTTGAATATGTGTTCTGTTTCAAATATAAACATTTCGTATTGGCCAGGTCGAGTGGATGCTGCGAGATAAGTTCCTTTACGGTTTGATGGTTGTTTGAAAAATTGTTGCTACTTGTCCTCTGATAACCAGGATATCTTCTTAATTGCAAATGTGTGTTACTTCGTCAGTCGTATTCAATCTCCCTCTCGTAGAAATCTGATGAAGCAACCTGAGATTGGCGAAAACGTTTGAAAAAAATAAACCTAGTTTTTTTACGCTAATTTAATACCTATTGCAGTCATGCAAAAAATATCGGTTTTCTATAAAATAACCGAAAATTTTTTAAAACAAATATTAACATATAAGCCATTTGCGAGGTAACTGATGTGAGCGAAAGTGCATTTGCAACCCAGCATGAGTCACTGTGGACACGGAAGGGCGTACCCTTGCAAAACTTCAAATGAATAGCCACCTCGCAAAACTTCTGGTCACCCGCAAAGAAGTGGATGGTAGATCATAAAAATGTGATTCACAGCAAATAAAACCAGCTTCATATAACATGGCGAAAAATGAATGTGATCTCAACTTAATGTGGTCTCAAATGTATGTGGTTGGTCTCAACTGAACCTGGTACCAAATAAAAAAGTCTCATGTGAATGTGGTCTCAAATGAACAGGTCTCAAATGAATTGGCCTCAATAGGCGTGGAACCGTTGTTGTCATATGTGCAAAGCTACTGGCGTGCGAACGTTCACACAGGTTTCTTAAGCAAGCGCAATGCAGAAAAACATTTTGGAGAGTATTAATAAATTTTACATTTATCTGCGAGTGCCTAGGTAGACTTTTTGGTGAGACATCAGTAAAACATCAATATTTACATTAATATTTAAACATGTTGCCTAAAGTCACATGATGACTAGAAACTATTCAATATTTGTTGTTTGTATCTCCTTTGACTTTTTTTCAAAGAACTATTGAAATTAGTTAATCATCAGTGGTGTCAGAAAGTTCATCATTTTTCTATTTTTTCTTATGACGTGTAAACAGCAGAAGGTGTTTTTCAGGCTTGGTTTGTGAAGATTTATTCAACAAACAAGGGCTAATTCTTACCTTCCAAAAGTAGATCATGCCTCCAACCGATCAGTGTTTGAAACATACATTTATATTTAGAAGAAAACACTTTAAAGGATTTCGCGAATCGATTACGAAGACACAGTTTCGCATTAACCAAGCATCATATCCACGTTTGGGTGTTCTCCGTTATTTGCCGTTTTTACCTTTGAGAATGTTAAATGCGTCCAAACGCACAACTGCTTTACTTTTTCGTTCTTTTCACAATCAGGGCATTACCAGCAAATTTCACACTGCGCAGTGAAATATTGACCTCTATTTTTCAGTAAATAGGAGTGTTTCAGTTTTCCCAGGCTATACATGTGTTGTCGAATATCGAGCGTAGCAATGTGCAATATCTGGTGGAATCTGTTTTTTGCAACAGTTATTTCAAGCTTCGTGGACATTTCTGATGGAGAATGTTCAATGAACTATCCATGTCCTCTTAAAGGTTGGTCAAAATATGCATGTACTTTTGAAATAATCACATATGGTAAACCACACAGCACCTGTTGCATGTCATTTTTCTCTTTAAAACTTGCTTATCATAACTTCAAGCTTGTTTTATGAACTGTGGATCTCCAGACACTTTTCTTAATATTAAAAGAAAACAAAGTTTCCAGTCAGCAGATACTCAGTTAATGTACAGTCAGATATTTGCTACAAAGCTCAAAAATCTAATCGTGTTCGCCAAACAAGCTGTTGCCCTGGTCGACTTGACGAGGCAGTTTAAACTTGAGTTTTGTTACTAATACAAGCTTCAGAACTGATTGAGCTGATTACATTTTGAGAAACATAAAGACTGTCCATGACCCGACTCCAAACTCTAGCCATAGGAAGAAATCGGGGGCAATGCTCCCGAAAAACTTTTTGTGCCCCTCCAAATTTTTGTGTCCAGAAAAATGTGTAAACATAAAAAAAACAAAAACTTTCCCACTTAATAGGACCTTTTCCCCACAAACCGTAAAACCTACGAGCCTGCCCGTCTCCCTGAGACACCTGACGTTTGGTAGAAAGCATTTGCATTTGCCATCCCTAGTAATTTTTCGATGTTTTAGTACTTTGCAGAACTCTTGCAGGTTTGGCCGTTGTACTTGATGGAAATTTAACTTCAAACTTTTAGTTCCTTCATGCACAAATTCTACTGAAAAAGTTTTTCGATTTATCAACGTTTCATCTTTATCATGAACCTGCCGTTTATAATGATTCCTGAAAACTAAATTTGATATGCAAAAGAGCATGCATACCGTCCAATGTTCTTACGCAGTGGTTCTCAATGTTTACGCTGATGGGAGCCAAATCCCGACATACGTTTTTGTCATAGAGCGGCACTAAAAAAATTTAACACAAGTCAGTTGGCACCGTAGATGTAGGGGCAAACGAATTTTTGGGGCAAGAAGGAATTTTGCCTAAATTTCCCCAAAAAGTTGTTGTGCGACATTTTCCTGCAAATTTACTCTCACAAAGATCATGAAGTCCTTTTTTGGTGCGATCCTCCAAAAAAAGGTCTTCATATGTTTTTCTGCAAACATTGGGCGCCATTTTTTTAATTGAAACAACGTTGTGCACCATTTGTTCCTAGATTTTCAGGGAATTTGCCAAGATATTTAGAGATTTTGTTCGGATTTCAAGTGATTTTCTCCTAATTTTCAGGCATTTTCCCCGGATTTTGACAAATCAAAACCTGTGGGGGTGCGCCTACACTCCCTGCATACCCACCTCCCACACCACGGGTTGAAACGTATTGCTTTATTATTGAACGACGTCTGTAACACAAAGCATTAGACGTGTTATTCAAATACTGCTGAAAGCCGCACAAAGGATGCTCAGCAGCCGCATGAGGCTCTTGAAACCGCAGTTGAGAATGACTGGTCTAGCTATTCAATGCGCGGCTGAGTGCAATCCAACATTTTCTGCTACAAAATTTTCGCGAAACACCACAAAGGAAAGAAGCATTGTCTCATTGAGCAGGCGTCTACCTCATGCGACAAGAAGTGAAGAAGAACAGTGGCTCATGTCACATATTTCCCGTAAAGAGAGACTTCTACAGTTTTGATTTTATGTAACGTACTTACTTGTTCTAACAAAGCTAAGCACTTTGGCCTGCCCATTAGTTCCGCCAAAATGGAAACGCTCTCTTCTAAAGTATCAATGGATTTGTTGGAACACAGTTCATTTTCAGAACTTGCAAACTGTAGAAGGGGTAGACATAAAGTTGAAAGGCATTGTGCTTCTCTCAATCGTCAGGCAATCTCAAACGTATGGTTAATCCGCAGCGCTGCAGCCTACTTTTTGTGAATCGAGAGCTGACGAAAAAAGTGTGAGCCTAACGTATTTACTACTGAGATCAGTTAGCTGTGGAATTATTTTGACAGCGCAACTGCTGACGGTGTTTCAACATACATGTCGAAAAGGGCTGTTTAATTTCTGGCATTGCACAGAAACAGACTGTTTAATGTTGCAGCTGTTTTTCATCAGGCGTTTAACTAGAAAAATCATTTAGGTTATTAATTGGCTACTGAAATTAAAAATAAGAATGCCACGTTCATAAAATTTTACTCAAAATTTTAAAGATCGTCGCCTTAGCTTTTGGAGGAGCGACCACGTCTTTTGCCCTCCCCCCAGTCAAGGGCGCTGTTTTCACACAATGCAAACTGCTATTTTTTGGTTACTGTGCTCATTGTTATTAACAAAGATTTTGCAGTTGCATCCTACCAGCCATTACGAGTGGTGTACTTTTGCGTATACGTGCATGACGCTGTCGTTTATGTCTATGAGTCTAATAAAAGAAAAGAGTGTGTGAGTATAAGAGACGATCTGTGCAGTCACGCATCACTTTCAGAAACAAAAAATTAATTGCCTTTTTCTCAGAGAACTGCTTTCATTGGAATACCACATTGTAATTTACATGCTTTTACATGCTCAAAGTACATTTTGATTTTATAATTTCGAATAACGCACTTTTGAATTGGGGAAAATTCAAATACCAGTCAAGGCAAAGTATGTTAGTCTTGTTTCAACGTAAAGTGCGCAAACTGCTCAGGTTAACAAATAAATTTTACTAAGAGTGATCCTCATTTCCCGCACCTGTCATAGAAATGTGAGAGATCGTCACTGTTGTTTCACTGAGCATCACTACATTTTCTGGTCAGCCCCATCAAATCTAGTTTTCACGGACAAGTCGCTGACCGGTAGTGTTCCATTCAAATTGAGACGTGGTGTCACCCTCTAGTTCTGAGCGAAATCTCCAAATAACACATAAATAATTTTAACCAGAATATACTGGCCAACTAGAATCTTAGCCTGCACCGAAGTATCATCAAAATGTTCATGGGTTGCCCAGGGGTAATCGACTCACTGCTATTTCCAGATCAACCAACAAGGACATTCCATGAGCAACGAAACCTATTTTGTGGAATTTTTGAAGCCATGAAGTAAAATCTAAAATTGCATTTACCATTTATAACAAAAAATACACAATTGTTTTCAACATGTATCGTGGCTACAGTCAGTGATCTGGGTCAGATACAACTTGCAAAGAATGATCTGGATAAACACTAACGGAATTGTTTGTTTTGCTGCAATGCAGGTGGCATGCCTTTCCGCCAACCAAAACAATACGTTTCAAGCAATGGGGTGCTGAACATTACTGTCAACGTAGAAGTTACAGACTTTGTTGTTGACTGGCTGCAACTACCCCGTCGGAGTTATGATTCACAAATTCCTGGACCGACGTGGAGGATCAAACGTGGTGACACAATCTGTCTCCGCTTGGTAAGAATCACAGGACTATACGCGGCGATTATCACTTTCAAACAGTTTAGTAAAACATTGATCAGAAGCTACCTTGAAATTACAAAGTACTTTACCAAACAACTTCTAGTCAATAACCAGGAAGGCGTGTTTAAAGACAAATCCGCATGTATTAAACAAAGTGAAACCGACATCCTCAACGACGCTCCATATAAACGATTTCTGTGAATCCTGGTAGGTAGTTCCGTTTTAATCAACCATGCGACACAAACCAGCAAACTTAGTTGAGCTTTGGGACAGTTTTACTTTATTATATGCCACTGATGTATGAAACAAGAATGGCGTCTTTTTCATCATTTTTTGTGATTCCGCAGTTGCAAATTTCTTGTATAAATACAGGTAAGGTTCTGCCAATAACATGACTGAAAGTTATTTTATTAATTTTAGCACCTTTATTTTTTAGATTTTATATTAGGCTGGATTGCAGAATTAGGCACTGGTGCCCATTGTCGGATAGAAGAAGCAAAACAAGGGTACTGCAGAATAATGAGGTGTAAAGAACTTTTGTGTAGATTGTTTTGTGAAATGTTCGATTTTGGATAACGTCCTACAAGTTCGTGGAAATTGTCTTTTTCACCTTATTCATGCGTGGCAGGGACCGATTTTCAAGGGCGGGGCGACATGTCTGCCCAAAATTTTGAAGAAGGATGGACACCATATTCTTTGTCCGCTCAATCTTTTTTGATGGAAAAGTAATGTAGCTGTATAAATTTCGTGCTTACATTACTGTAGAAAACCCCAGCATAAAGCCGGAGAATGAATCATGGACACAGTCATTGTAGGACGCAGCCAAGCCAGTTACTGGAATCTCAGAGATAAATGTTTGAAATTGCATTTTTGCATTATGTAACATTTTTCTTCTGTGGCTAGAACATCACATCCAGATGGTGTTTGACAAGTAAACCGGAATATTTCAGGTTAAGGATAATTTCCAGTATGATTACGTTTTTAGTTCTGATGTATTAGAGGAGGTAGTGTATTTCAAAAATAGAATGGTAAATGTTGAATTTTTTCAGAGATTTGTATTTTGCAAGTTGCAATATCGTGGTGCGAATCGCCTACTTTACAATTTTTTCAAGTTCATGCCAACCCTTCATACTATTGAGGACTTTCCGTCATTTATTTGTAATATTTCGTCTCAACCATCCCATGCACAAACGTAGCTGTGGGTCGTAATATCTGAATATGATATGTTTTTCCACATTTTCCCAAGATGAAGTAAATTGCATAAAGAGTTGTCAAGGGAAAGTGATGTGTGAAAGTATTATTTTATCAAAAATAGTTTTTATCAAGCGACATTGATTAGTGTAATGTAGCCAGCGATCAGGCCCGCAGACAAAGAGGTACAATCGGGTAAATGCCCCTGCCGAAATTTTCAAAAACACCTGTAGTTGTGAGGTAAAAGAAATTGCAATCACTTTGCACGCCGAAAAATATCGTCTGCTTGCTGCCCTTCCATAAATGCCTTATAAGCTTTTGTGTAAAAGCCAAAAAAAGAACTTTGAGCAAATTTGAAACTGTCGGCTAACATATGTCAGCACTGGCAATGGTGAAGAATGACATGTGCGATAAATACTTTGCTAATACTCTCCAATAATACTTTACGTTCTTGATAAGTGCTTATGACATTTGTGCCTTTCAAATGCATTCTACACAACAACAAGTGAAAAAAAGAAAAGTTCAAAAGCTTGCAGATTTATTTAAAGGTTTCAAAAAACATTTCCAAAAAGACGCGCCGGTTACTATCATGACTGGCACTTTTTGGCCATAAATCGCCACCGTTAGATTTAGAGAGCTTTTCACACCCTCTAGGAATTCGGGATGTCTTCTGGTTTCGGTTGAAAAAAAATTTTTCAGTTTGCGGTTAAGGGTTCTCTGTGGGGGACTTCACTAATGGGGGTGTTTTCCAATTTTTGGAAATTTTATCTGATGCTGGGCGCAAACCCAACGAGCCATTTTTTGGCTCATGAGTGTTTGGAGAGTAGGCTAAAATCCGCGTCTTTTTAGCCCTTGAATAGATTTCTAGCCTATCTCGAGCTACATTTCAGACTAAAGACCCAATTTTCCACAGAAATGAAGAAGTTGCACAAATGGTATCATAAGCCATCTCAAGCCATACTTGTCCAGCAATACCTCGGCAGCCGATTGATCTAGAGAGCCATTCAAACCCTCCAAAGACTCGCGAAATTTTGCAATTTAAAATACAATTTTTTTAAGTTTTGGGTTTTAGGTTTTGGGTCAATAACGTCATGACTGAGGAATTTTTGCCGTTATTTTGATGACGTCGTGATGATGTCAGTTCTGCAAAGAAATTCCAAATATTTCAGGAACTTGCTGAGAAATGTTCTTGAATTTCCCTAATTATTTTGCGTTTTTTGGCCATAATTTTCGAACCAAAAACGCTAAAAAGTCGATCAAGGGCTGTAAAGACTCGTTCTATAGCCTGGAATCAACAAAAACTGTGAGCCACAAAATCGGATTGTTTGTTTGACTCCCAGGGGGTGATGAGATCATCGGAATGTAAGCAAGATATGCATAAACATCCGGGAATCATGTAAACGTAAACAAAACACTAAACATCCAAATCCGAAACAGCTTTCTTTATTGCAAACTGCACGATTTTCCCCATCTTCAGATGGTTTGAACAACTTTCTAGCTTAATCTGGCGGCGGGTTATGAACAGTGATGACCATGAGTGCAATATACCCAGTGTCAGCGTTTGTGTGAGTGCAATTTTTACCACGTTTTGGTTGTTAAGCAAAAATTTTGGCTCCAGAGATTCTGGAAAACCAATCAAGTGTTCTAAAGACTCCGATAATACTCTAGATTACAAAAAGACATGAGACAAGAAAATGACTCATTTTCTTGGCTCCCATGGACAGTTAAAGTTGATCAAAAAACGCAAAACAACCCCACTTGTGACTTCACCCACAGAGAACCCCAAACCAAACTTAACACAAATCATTTTCAATCGAAACTAGAAGACTTGCTAAATCCGTACAGGGTTTGAACAGCTCTCTAGCTCTAGCGGCTGGCAAGTTATGGACAAAAAAGTACCGGCCATCATAATGGCCGGCGCGGGCGTTAAAGGGTTGAAATGCTTGGCACATTTCGTTTTTTTTAATGCATTGATACATTTAGCCTCATTGACATGCAGAAAAAACGTACTGAAGAGTTTATGCACCAATTAGCTCTGATTAACGTAGCAAGTCTAAGCTTTTTACAAAAACGTTTTGATGCGACGCATGCCTTTTGCAACATACTTACAAACAGTTATGTTGCTCAATGTTATTGCCCTTAGCGCTCCTGCTGTTGCAGCTTCTTTTCAGTGATGCAAAACATGTAGAAAAGTTTCACTGTCAATTACAAATTGACTACGTGCGGTTGTTTAGATGTCGCTTTTGCAACCAATCGTACATGCAGAAACTGAAGGCCTTGCACAAACAAACAAATTATAATGCTTTCTTGTAAATAAACGTCTTGCTTTGTTTGTAGACTTTATGCATCTGCATAGCATGTTTTTGGAGAATACATGACACTGAAACCGTTCACAAAATTTTGTTGCGATTTCGATTGCTTTGATCGTATGATAATTTTGTTGAAAGTAGACAAAGAAACGAAAATCAGATTACAAATAGGGGATTGATATCCAGAATACAAACCGTTGTTGCACAAAAGAATCCATTTTGTGTGTTTAAAAAATTTTACAGGACCATGTTGCACTTTTGCGATTTGCAGCAGGCGACAAATTATCCACCCAAGTCAATTAAACAGGACATTATTTTCCTGATGTTCATGAAAATGATCGAGACATTTGTGATTTAGCAAACTGTTTGGGACTAAATACTGACAAGGTTTACTAGTCACATTGGGCAACGTTTTGCTTGTTTTGCACCTTACGAATACAGTGCATGCAAAGTTCGTGGAACTTGCATTGCCTGCAGCAGGGCTTCTCAAACTTTTTTGTTCTGCAACCCCATTTTTAAAAAGTTTTTAAGTTTTTACTAGGCGACCCCTAGATGGATAGTCGAGATGTTAATGATGCATGCAAAAGTCCCATTAGTTTACAAAAACATCTATACCTGATTTGTCAAGCCAATTTGTTTCTCGACCCAAAATTATATTTCGCAACTCCAAATGGGGTCAAGACCCCTAGTTTGAGAAGTCCTGGTCTACAATACCGAAATTGTTTACGAACCCAAGAAAAAAATCTGTGCAAATTCTTGCTTTCAAAATCAGACAAGTATCAGCAAAATAAGGATATTCTATCACGTACGGTTCGCGAAGCATAACAGAACCGGAACTAAGAAATATCACAAGAGACTAAATCACTTACAGTCAAACAAACGACAAATTGCAATTCTGATTACAATGCTAACAATAATCAGCCAATGCAAAAGGCGCATTTTAAGCATGCTGCTAGCAGCATAATCATTCGCATCATTTATGCATCAGTCTGTGTAAACTTCCACAGACATGATGTTCGGTGTTTATCTTTCTCATCAGAAATATTCGTGACTTGAATGAAATTTTTAGCTCTACTCTTAGAGCCTCAATTCCTTGCGATCATTATTAGACAGAGCAGCAATTTCAAGCGTATTCACATTGCGAGCACATCGCACAGTAGCATATACACTCTGACATTCCCTCTTAAAAACGCAACTGCATACCGGACATAACCGGACAGAATCCAATGTTGCGGAGTCGGAGGTAAAATGTCCGATTCCAACTCCGACCTTTCCCAAATGTCCGACCTTTATTAAACTTCCGGCACCAACTCCTTAATACAACGTGAATGAAGTTTGGCTGTCAACAATCTTGCAGCAACTATGAAAATGGTGGTACACAGAAGTGATTTTCTGTTTAAATAACAGTTTCAAAAAAACTTGTACCACTTCAACCGGCACGAGTTAGGATTTCTAACTTGGAACTGCAATGTAAAAAAGACTCAATTAGACTTCTGGAGTCAGAGTCGGATGAAAAAATTCCACTCAGTCACCGATTTCGACTTCTAGTGTAGTTAGGAATCCGACTCTACCCAAAAAC
>JGI24158J21664_10000384_pt1 | contig 38685 bp, 21 predicted proteins | sample Ectturendosymbi3_FD_21664 | JGI IMG/M metagenome (IMG submission 21664) | reverse complement strand
TAGCCCAGGTAGTCTTCTCTTATTTTGTACTGCATAGCAACAAGATACCTTTGGTGCTTATGACCAAAGTTACACATTTGGGCAGCCAGCTGTTCAGACAGCCAGATTTAATTGTGTAGTTAGATGTCTATTTTGAGGGAGTACCCAAACAGTAGCGCAGTCAGTGGCATAACTAGAGGTTTGAACCAGTGGGGCAAAGCTTAGCTGAAGGGGGCCCACTAGCCAAAACTCAGGAAAAAGTTAAGAAATGGTAGTGAATCTCTGGATGTCTTCGATGTCTGTACTAGCTTAAAAAAAACGAAAACACCCCGAAAAACGCAAAACAACAACAACCTAAAGACAACTAAACATCAAAATGTCAACTAGAGGGGGCCCGGCTTCTACATTTAACTTGCCAAGGGGGGCGACTCGCTCCCTTGCCGCCCTGTCAGTTACGCCATTGAGTGCTGTTAGTGGGTTATGGATGCTAACCGTTGCGTCCACGTAGACCTTAGTCTATATTTGTTAACATTTATAGGAGACTTGAAGTACAAAATATTATTAATCTAAACATGTGCTATGCACCCAGAGATTAACAAGTCCAGACATCACCAAGGTTTATGCATGCGTATTTTGGCCAGTGAAAAGCCCAATGCGCATGCTTTATTAGCATATTTCACTTGAAAGGTCATGGCAAAGTTTTTCAATTTGCGCTAATGAAAGAAAACGTTAATCGCGGCGCACATGGTTTGACCGGCCTCATGTTTGCTTCTTCGGTAATAATGTTTTGATAACTTAACGATAGGATTGATTCTGATTTCCTGCAAATTTTTTTCATTTGCATTTCATCACTACATCTCCAAATAATCGCCGTCAATCAAATGACAATGATTTATGACCCAATTCTTTTTGTTAAGCTGGTTCAAAAATTTTTGGTTAGAAACTACGAGCCTATTATGCGTATTTGCGGGAAAATATTTATAATTAATTTGCACAATCTGCAAATTCTGTTGATGTTGTGAATTAAAAATAAATTTTCAGAATGTCTAGCCCCTCTGCACAAACATGAAGGCCCCCAGTAGAAGACTTTCTGGCGACGATTCTGCCCAGGTCCGCAGACACGAGGGCATTCGGGGGCAGTTACCCCAAATCTTTTTTGTGCCCCCCAGATTTGATTGTGCTCAGAAAAAATTTGTTTCAAACATATGATAAAATTAAAATCTTTCCCCTATAAAAATGTATTTTGACCCTCCAAGCCTCAAAACCTGGCTACGGGCCTGATTGTGGCAAAATTGTGTCTGCAACTAGAGTATTTTATTTTGAAGTCCATTCGGCCTCGAGATGTAGCATAACAAACTTTTTTTTGTAAATTACCTTTAGGGGGGCCCTTGGAAGCATTTTGGGGAGTCTAGAGTTGGGCTGATACGGCACTGATTGCGCCGATAGTTCAATGAAAACAGTAATAGTGATGGGCAATTCGTGTGTTCAAAGACGAACGTGCGCCAGTGGATAGCCAAAAATTAAGTATAAATGGGGCGTTTAGACAGAATATTCAACATCACGCAGCAAAAAGTTCATTTATTTTTGTAGTTACACACTAGAGAGAAAACATTAAAGTGTTTGCTGTAAATTTAGCAAAAGACGCTAGATCAAGCATTGGTTGCAGAACATTACTTCATAACTTTCCACCTGTATAATCTTAGTGCCGTTGTTGTTTTGCAGAAAGGAATATCAAAAAGTGTTGAATTTGTTTAGGAGCAAAGATGTTATGATTGTCAAAAATATCCGATATCTTGAGACGTGTGTTTTTCCAAGTAACAAGAAGACAATTTCTGTGTTTCCAGAATCTTTCTAGAATAGTGTAAATCACAAATTGAAATGTGTTTCTTATAGCTTTTCCTTAAAATTTTTGTGGCAACATTGTCAACTTTAACCAAATTATATGTGTCTGTGGAGATACGATTTGCCCATTTACGTTTGAGCGCGACTGCTTGGATAAAATTATTTTGTAGGCCTAGAAGAGCCAAACATTTTAGAAGTGGGCCGAAGTCCCAATAGACAGCAAATATGTACAGTGCAATGTGGATCACGCCGTCATGCGAATGGAATAATCTTATTTTTAAAAATATCACCACCAAATCGATTTCATAATAGAAAGCATAGGTTTTAAAAATTCACTAAATATTCTGTGGTTATTTGTGCTACTAGACCTATCAAGTACTTTGCTTATTTAATCGGTTCTGTCTCTTGACGTAATCATCCCAGCGATCTATAAAACCCTTGCACGGTCAAAAATGTTCGCGAAAATTTCATAATTCACTAGCTCTGTGATTGAGCAGAAACCTACTGTTGAGACCATTCTTAAATTGCCCTTTGCGAAAAGCCTTTTTCTCAATAGAAACATGAAATTGCTGGTAAAAGTCACAAACGGTGGCATTAAAGTTTTGTCACATTCAGTTTCAAAGGTCGTCATTTCATGATGAGAGTGCACAATCATAAAATCAGATTTGCTTGATCAGGTTTACGATGCCCGCAACATGACATTGCTTCAAGCCCTTGAAAACCTTTCTACGGCGTCAGAGTTTCTTAAACTTTTGAAACTTTCTTACAACGTGAGAGATTTCATGAGAAATGAGTTGGACACATTCACTTTGCTTTTACCAGACAATCAAGCATTCTCCAATATGCCTGCTGATGCCATGAAAGCTTTGACGAACGTAGAGGTGAGTCTTATTAGCCTTGCAGTCGTTTCAGTTGATCTCTCAGTAGTACTCTGATTCACTTTGAAAAAAAACTTGCATTATTTTCCCAATACCAAAGTAGGAGATTTGATAAGTTGGGTTTTGGTTACTGCTAGTGCTACAGGAATAATTTTAACACATGTTTTTGTGTACGAAACCGGCCTTTACTTTTCGTAAAGAAATCAACGCATTGACCTGAAGTGCTTGCGTTTCGCAGTATTTGTTGTGTATAAAACGTTTTTCAAGGTGCCAATCGACTAGATCTATTTATTCAGATTGTGCAACTGGACCTTACTTATACCCGCGGAACTTTTACTGAAAAATTAATTATACCGTGTTATCNTTTAGTCCATTGTGCCCTCATCCGGCCGTATTAAATTTCAAGGGCAGCATACATCTACTTGCAGTAACTAAGCACGCGGGAAGAGCTCAGTCATGAGTTCCATGAAGATTCGTACAATGAGCACTTTCTTTAGTAATCTAATGTGAATGCTGCAAATTAGCCTCACGGATGAAGTCTTGGGTAGCAACAAAATCAGTTCTACACTTCCTGATACAGTTACTGTATGTGTGCGTTGAATGCTGGGCCAGGCGCTATTGTCTTCTGCGACGCATAATCGTTCCATACTGCACCAAAATTTTCCAAGAGATTGTGTTGAATTAAACCGAAAAGTCCAAATTAGCGTTGTTTCTTACTTCAAGTGGTGCAAAGCTTCCTTAGCAAGAAAGAGTGGTTCCAATGCATATCCCGACCGTTTCAGGGTGTCGTATTTTAACTTTTTCCGACCTTAATACCAAAATACAATTTTGAATGCTACTTCAGCACATGGTGAAAGTGAACGTTGGCGGATCGCGGTGGGGGACGGCAGTTTGGTGTAATTATTCTCCCAAAAAGCAACGATACTCCTCTAAAACATAGACTGTTTTGAGTGATTGCGCCCTTTAAAAAAAAAACAATTTTTTTTTGCATTTATAGGCCTAAGTTCTTTTCGAAATAAAAAATTACGAAGAAATTGGTAGGTTGGTGCCCTGTTTTGCAATTGCTCCCCACAACGACACGGCAGATCAGGATCGCTTTTTGGCTCCTGATACGTTGCACAAAATCCAGTAAATTTTACTTCTTTTAAGGTTTTCCAATTGCAAAATGTATTCAGCATAAACCCGGATGTATTTGGAACTGACTAAAAGTAGCAAGTCGGCTAAAGGATATCCAGATGTGGCAAAAATAATTAATCAAACTACAGCCACAAAGGGCGTGTCGTTCAAGAACCTTTTTGAAAAAAACTCACAATGCACTGCATCGTTAAAATTTAATACTGTTCAATCATTTTTGAGGTATGATGACCTTGAAGCTTAACGTTTTGTGTCTGCATGGAGTCCTGTAGTGGAGCAGCTGTTCTCTAACAACAGTACTGTACTGGTAAACTACAGTACACCAGGATTTTGAAAGCTATATAGGGAGGAGAGGTTGAACCTTTTGTGTATGTATTCGTTTGCGTACTACTGGGGCAAGTAACTGTAGGCTGATGCCTAAAATAATTGCTATCAGTGCAAAAATTCGAGCGAGATGTAGAAATAGTGAGCAACGCAAACATCTGTAACAGGAACTATAGGCACTGCTTGTTAAAGAAAGTAGGCGGCTTCAACAATTTTTGCAAAAAAAATGAAACGAAAAAAAGAAACTAACCAACTCAGTCAGGCATCACGAAACAAATACGTTTTCAGAAATGAGAAGTTTGAGAATTGATTGTTTAATTTTAAACTGTTTACAAACACACAACTTGGCGTAGGATGGCGGTGTGTCACAGGTTTTCTGCGGCTCCGCGGGTAAATGCGTCATCTTTCCACCATCACTGACGTCACCTTTACAATGCAGAATACAGAGAAACTCGACGCAGTTCTCGCGCATCATATCGTGGTTGGGGCCATTGAAACCATGGCTTTGATTGATGACACAAGCATAGTAACGACCAGCGACACACTCACTGTGCAGGTGTCTGCGGACAATGGAATCGTTTACATTGGACAAGAGAAAGCAAAGGTAAGGTGTGTCGTTGGCGTAAATTCGCAACAGTCCAACCTCCTGTTTCAGGAAGTCCGCTGATAGTAGGTTGTGTAAGAGCATCAGCAAATCGATTGTTTTTTATCTTGAATGTGTGATGCAAGCTGAAGTTTCTTTCGGTAGGTTTTCTGTCCCAAAGCGTTATATTCCACACAAATGTTTCTGAACCTGTAATCTATTATTTTCTGATTATTTAGAACCTTGTTTCACATATGGGTTAGGTAAGCAACGCTCGGGAGATCTTTGCGTGAAGGGGTATATTGTAGCATTCCTCAGCAGCTTACAATTGCCAAAGCATTTTTTATGTGAATATCCGAAACATTAATTTCATTCCGTAGCCATAATTCCACCTATAATACTAAGTTACATTTCGTCGTTGGGCTTTTGAATCAAACACGGGGACAATCTCGTCTGGTCAGAAGACTCAGTGCTTGATTGCTCAAGTTCTTTAAAACCCTTTATGGACCGCACGTGCCAAGTGCGGAGCTCGACTATTTCAGCCACGACTCGCCAACCGATAGCGCTAGAGAGCTAGTCGAGGCATTGAAAGCAGCAGAAATTCTACGGATTTCGGTGAAAAAAATCTGGAATTTTGAGTTTAACCTTTTCTGGCGCAGCGTGATGTCACAGGGTGATCTCGATTACGTTATTCAGACCCGTGAAAAATTTTCAAGTCCCAATTTAACCGTTTTTTCTTTAAGCAAACGAGAAGAAAATCCACATCTTTTGAGGTCTTTATTGTCCCTCTAGCCCAGGGCCTCCAAACTATGCAGCTCGTTGGCCATGTCCAGCTCGCGAAGCCATTTCATCCGACCGCAAAGAAATATTATCAATACGAAAAAATATTGCATTAACGAAACATTTGTGGATTTTAATGCAATGTGACATATCCCGAAACAATCACATCACGTAAGATGCCCGACCCACGAATTTCCGTGTGATAGCTTATGTAAGATGTGCAATACAAAGATATTTTATTAGGTCTTTGGAAAGCTAAGAACATTTTTACAACAGTATATCAAATTTCAAAATGTATCTTGATCAAAATGTATATTTAAAAATGTGAATATGACTGAAAATGATCACTAGCACAATGAGTCTCAGATGGTAGAAAGGTTAACATTTTGTTTGCCATTGTTTTGAGAAATTTCGATTAATAAATGCTATTTTTTAAAGCAAACTCACTTTTTTATTGCTTAGTTGTAACAACTCATACTAGTCTTAGCAGCCTGTCAAAGCAACGCTGGTTACTAATTTTTATAAAAAAGTACAATTGACATTATGCAAAATCGAGTTTAGTTTTATAACCCTCCACAATATTTTATGTTTCTCATGTGACCGCATGGAAAAAATAGTTGCGCACCTCTGGGTTAGGGAGTGCCTTTTATCTCTGTTTCTGCTTCTATAAACACCAAAACAAGGGCACCGCAGACGTTTGGGTTAATGTTTCACCCCCAATTGCCCCTGGACTAGACACTAGACAAATACAGTACTATAGTTTTCGGAAGCGCAGTAGGTTGGTTTGAAGATATGTGGTTCGCTGGCACTGCGCTCTCTGTAGCAAGGTAGTGGCTGGACAACGCAATACCGTAGTTTTTATGTAAATTTTCGTTAGTGTTATCAGACCACAACAGCCGGTTGTATTATTGCATTTTGTATTTGTGGCTTCATCGGCAGGTGTTGCTTTCGGAAATCCCCGTCGCAGGAGGCAGTTTCATTTACTTCATAGACAAAGTACTGATACCTGGAGTGGCCAAACCTCTGGTGAACAACTTCTGCACTCGCGTTGTTCCAAGCACAATTCAAGGAAACTGTGGTGACTGCTCCAACGTCGAAAATCTGTGTTCGTCCGGTGTAGTAAAACCTGACAGGTCTTCAGTGAGTCGATGTGTTTTGGCAACGCGATCCTTATGAACGTTGCTTGCTAGTTTTTTACTTTTTTTCTTCGAGAACCAGTCACTGAGTTAAAAATGTTGTGATATATATCTTTTTTGACCCAAAGTTTGCTGTTTGCCTGTTCTGGCGGGCGATAAAGCACGTAAATATCTTGTAATTGCGCTTTTTTCCCCACTTGTAAAAAGCTCGGTTACAAGCTGTACTGATTACAGAATTACTGAAACAGTTCGAAGTAATTTTGTGCTTACGACTGCTGACACCACAACAAATATATTGCTGAACATAAAATTTTCAAAAGTTTATCCAATGTAATGGGGAATTTTCTTGTTGGGATTCTAGAAAAATGAATGTTCTCCCTGTTTGCATATGACGCGAAACTAATTTTTAAATTGCATTTGTTGGATTATCTAAGCGTTCTTACGCGAAATAAGTGTGTAGGTTCAAACTTATTAACATTTTGCAGTCACGATGCATTTATGTTGGTGAGGCGATGATTTCACAATCAGGAATAGTAGGACAAAGGCTGGGGTGCCGTCCACATTGCATTATCAACAGAACAGAGAGTACCTGCTGCATTGGATTTTACGGAAAAAATTGCAGAAGGTTTGAGGAAATATTTAATTTGTGTTTTCATTTGTGGAAAATATGTTCACTTTGTTGTGCAATATGTGGCAATAAAACGATTAAAATACGGTGCAATGTTGGTATAACGCATTGTTGCCTGCAATCCTCCATGTACTCAGTACGTGTGGATTTAGGTGTTTTAATTTTTTTCTAGCTGCCCAGGACCCTTGGGTAGCCCGTGCAATGGACATGGTGTTTGCGACGATGGAATGAGCGATTATGGTCAGTGTCACTGCAATGAAGGATACACTGGAAGCGCTTGCTCGATTTGCGCAAATTCGTTTCAATTTGGTTCTGGTTGCAATCAAAGTAAGGGTGTTCGCCAACATGTAATTGCTTCGCGCATAAAGCTTTTGCACATTTTAGACGCAAATTATACATAACAGTGGAACCACAAGAAACGATGTTTGAGTGCCCCTTCCTTTCAAAAACGAAGAAATCAAGCCAGGTATTCCAAAGAAATTTAGCAAGTATTGAACGTGTAGGACGTACAGTACATCTTCAGTAAAATACTTCATATAGCGAATGAAATTGTTGTTATATCTACAAGAAAAGAACGGATTTTTTGTGAATTCAGTAAACTAAGAAAAAGCACTGTACACATTGAGGCGAAAGTCTTATGGTCTAACTTTCTGCGAATTCCTGTCCTAAACTATAATAGATGCGAGGTATTTGGTACCTGCTAGAAACGTGAGTTGAGGGAAATTTTCTGTCCGTTCCTTTCTTGAATTGGACGAAATCTTGCAATTGTCAACTCAGGCTCAACCCGTACCTGCGGCTTTTGAACCCGTCTATAGCATAGTGCCTGCGGATTTCACAACCTGTATCGGTTTTTATACCAACCAACATTGACTTGCTTTTACAAGTTGAAAATCAATTTAGGCAATGCCTTTTTAAACCAACCCTATTCATAACCACGCTTACTGATTGCAGACTTATGAAGGATCACACACGTAATTGTTTGCCAAACAGATCATGCTAGCAGGTTGTTTTATTCAAAGCTTCTGACGTACACCAAGGCGCATTCAAATAAAGCTGAGAAGCGAATTTGCTCTAAGACACCGACTTCCGAGGTAGGCCTTCTACATAACTCCCGCGCTCATAAGACGTGGATCCTGTTGTGCAATTGTTGGGTGACTAATTGACGTAGCAGCTGATAACCGCAAAGGCTAGAGTCTCTCAACGCGTTTGAAAAATGGTTGGACTTTTGATAATTCGTAGAAGGTTTTGGCTACGTCCGACTTCTTCCGTAAACCCATTATCTACCTACACTGGTTAAAGTGGTTTGATGAGACTTAGCTGAATTAACGGACGTCATTGAAATAAACAGTGGAATTAAAATGAGAGCATTATCATAACTCCAGTATTGGAAAACTTATCGACAGCGCCGAGGTGCATGCACCGATATGTTAGTACTGCACGTGATTAAATTTGTACAATCACGGGCTTCTAGAAATCACAATAATTTTCCTGCGGAATTTGAAATCCTACTACGAAAAAATTCAATTTAGTGGCATTTTAGTGACATGCGATGTATCGAGAAGACAGATTGCAAGCTATCTGTAAGTAAGTGCCAGTACAGTAGTGCCAATGCCATGAAGACTTGCAAAATAATCAGCATCTGATTCTTACGTTGGATTTTGCTGCTGACTCTTCTTGTTGCAGCTGAATGATTTCAAATTATTTCTTTTAGGATAGGACGGCAATAAAAATCAGATGAAAGTTGAAAACGTTGAGACTATGCACAGGTAGGACCACACACGTAGCCAAGGGGGCAATGTCCCCCAAATTCTAGCATATCTTGTCGTTTTGTGCTTCGAGACGCGTTGTCAACACCAAAACTGTTGCTCACTAAAGTCAAAAGATTTAGTCCCTCCCAAATGTTTTGAGCTGGCCACCCCACTGTGTCGGACCCTGATTACTTGACATGGATGATTTTTTGTACTTCGCAAGGCGAAGCGAAATCATTGATGAAAACGTTAAGACTTCACATAATTGTGGTTTTAACGTCGCAATACTTGTCATTACAAATAAACATCTGGAATGAATGCTATTGTTTCTAAACAGTGAGTGTGGCTTAAAGAAGACTCATGATGAATCGCTTCTTAGCTTCTTAGCCAAAATTTGAGCTTCAAGACATACAGAATATATATTACCGCCATATTCAGGTGCTTAGTTTTGGAACTGTACAGAAACAAAAATCTACGATATTCATTTAAAGCTACGGCCGACACTGCAAACAAGGGTTAGCTATATTTCTAGCACGTCAGGATTATCGGAGGGGAATTTTTGCGATTGTTTGGAAATGAAGTTTACACCATCATTAGGTGGGATACAGCAAGCCGTTGCGCTAGAAACAGCTGCGAAAAATGTTACTCCTTGTTTTTACTTGGGTGTCAGGACCACAGCCATCTGGACAACTGCCACCCGGACAACTGCTACCCGGACAAGTTCTACCTAGGGCAAGTGCCACCTAGGACAATCGCCAACCAGGACAACTGCCACCCGGAAAAGAGCCACCTAGGACAACTGCTACTAAGACAATCGCCACTCGGACAACTGCCACTTCGGATAATGCGTTTTACACATCACATACAAGCTATCAAATATAGTTCACAATATCGCGTTGCGGCACGTAGAGAAGTTCTCGCTGCAAGGCGGTTGGGAGCCACTGTGCTGCGGTATTATTGCTTCAACATAGTGCACAAAAGTTAGTTGCAAAGTTGCTGTTGCAGCCATGTAACTCACAAACCAAAAAATAAGGTAAAGGAATGCAAATACCTTTAAAATGTATGGAAGCAAACGAGTTTGATAAGTGCGTGGGATGGATACGATGCAGTAATGTGCATGAAAGGAATGCACTGTGAAAAATATAAAGAGGCTCATAAAAATTAAGGCTTGCACTGATTTAGGAATGTTCATGAAGGTGTAATGACATCGATACGACATTCTCCACCTGAAAGTACTAGCACTGAAGTGAAGGTTCTTTAAAGTGGTCAGAGTATGAAGATGCACCAGCACTTTGTGAAGTCAAAATGGCATTAATGTGGAGAACTTCAATAAGTCTTAAGTGGCGGTTGTCCTGGGTGGCGATTATCCAGGTGGCTGTAGTCCTAGACAGTTTTTTTTTAAGGTTTGACCTTGGTGACGGCTAAGACATTTTAAGAGACCGCAACTATTTTATCGAAGTACCGAAATGGGTTTAAACTGTTGAGTAAGGTTTTAGTTCATTTCAGTAGTGGTCGTAAAGCGACATTCTGATAACTTTTCGGTCTCCCAAAACGCCTGTCCTAAAACATTTCACTGGTTAGTGCTTACAAGCGGTTAGATACAAGCTTGTACATTAGAATTCGCCTATAACGACTTCGACTATAACGACATTCGCCTATATTATAGGCGTTATAGGCCCTATAACGACGTTTTTTCGTCGGACCCCGTAGAATTCCTGTCTTTTACGTGCATTCGAGTTCGGCTGTTACGACATCGGCGATATCGTGACTTCGCCTACAGCGACGCTTTTTCATCGGTCCCTGCAGAATATTTTGCTAGCTTAACGACAGTTACAAGTTTTCTTTACAGTTTGCAGTGTAAGCTTGGCTATGTGGCGCCGTCACGGATCACACTAATCTACGACCGAATAGGAACGTACTTTAAGCTAAGCGGGCTGTCGTTGAGGTGTGACGTAAATACTGTATGGAGGATTGCGCCATCAGCGGCAATGGAGGCAAATCGTTACATGAGGTCTACTGTATTAGGGATTGTTGCGACCAAGGCTGTGGAGCCGGTACTCAAATTTAAGGCTCCGACCCCAACTCCAGCATCTAAAATTTTTGGCTCTGGCTCTGGCTCCGGTTCCAACATCTAGAAATTTTTGGCTCCGGCTCCTGAACCAATTGGTCCAAAAACAGGAAAAATATCGTATCGTATGTATTTATCGCTTTCCCCACAAAGTATGTTCGTGGACGCGGAACCCAAATTTCAGGCTCCGGGCTCCGGCTCCACCCTCTAAAAGATTTTGGCTCCGGCTCCAGCCATCCAAAATTTCTTGGGCTCTTGGCTTCGGCTGGGGAGCCCTAGTTTCCACTGCAGTCAGTTTTCTCGATAGTCGTGGTGGAGCAGTGCGTAAACTGTCGAAGAAAAGAAGCAGTATCGCATTACTGAAAAAACATGATTGTTTCGTTTAATAATTAAAATGGCACGACAGTGGCCAAATGACAAGAGATTTTGATGTCCCAACAACGACGTCGACTGCAATTTGAACTGAAACGTCATTTTAGGAACGATTTATAGTAATTCGGCTATAACGACAGTTCGCCTATAGCAGGACTCTTTAAACTATGTCTCCCGAAGCCATTTCATCCAGTCGCGAAGACACTTTGTCAATAAGGAAAAAAAACATATTTACGAAAATTGATTGTTTTGGTAGAACGTAACATATCCCAAAACAATCTCATTACGTAAGATGTCCTGCTCTCGAGCTGTTGCGTAATAGCTTATGTGGATTTCTGCTGAAAAGCTTCAGAGACCCTGGCCTATACTGACACTTTTTCCCCGGTCCCATGAAGTGATGTTAGAGGAGGATTCTACTGAATTTCATACTCACCAACTTCCACACGGAGTTAAACCTCAGGTAAAGGTAAGCCATGATATGAATTCCCTAACACTTACACTATACAGAACGATTAGTGAAGTATAGCTCTCGAGGGTCTGCCTGCCATACTGTGTTTTCATAACTCTACCGTGTTTCTGACAGCATGTATCCACATTTCAGTGACAATTTACCACAGGGAAAAAGCAGCTACATCTACCCGCAAATGTTTTACTAGGATATCGATTTCGGGTCAATTACACCTTTTCAATCTTGTACATTGCAAGCAAAAGCTTGCGGGTGATATGTTGAAACATTGAAGCAAGACTTAGAGAAACCCTGCAACTGCAGTTTCAAATATAAGCTGATAGTTTTAGAATTTGAGAAAACACTCGATCTGTAGCTCTCCAACTCAATCGGCTGGTGAGTTATGACTTTTATCCAAATATGCCTAGGGTTTCCTTTTGTGGGACTTGAAATTTGGTTCAATTTCTTATTTTTGAGCCATTATTTTGGCCCCAGATATGCTAGAAACCCAATCAAGGACTATATTGACTCGGATGATAGCCTAGTTTCCAAAAAAACTTGAGTCAAAAAAATGGCTCATTGCGTTGGCATCCAGGGCCAGGTAAAAGGGATTTTTGGCAGGAACGTATATATACTTGGGCCGGTACCTAATGTGGTAGATGAAGAGAGCATGCTTATGAACACAAAGAAGTGGATCAAATTTAACTGAGAAAATTTAGTGTGGTCAAAAGATGTCAAGCAAAGTAAATACAAAAAAACTGTGGAGTGCAGTTTTATGCGAAGAAGTAGGATGTGCACAGGAATGAACAAGAAAGATCCAAATGAATATGCATAAAGCAAACATAGTTACGTTATCCAAATTACTGGAACACTCAGCATTTTGTTGTTGATAAGCAAAATGTTGCTAAAATACATTGTTTGATCACACGTGGTCCGCACATCTGAGATATGTTGGGCCACGCAGTTGGGCTGTAATACGAAGCCTGTTAAGCGCTTAACTTGTGTAACCGGTTTATGAGTTTGATGGGCAATTGGTGAATCATACTGCTTTGATCAGGTTCGATTGAAACCTCAAGCATAGAATAGGTTTCTCAAGCAGTTTCGTTCATTTGCACTGAAGTATCTCTTTGGCTTATAGATCTAAGGCTTGGTTGGTCTGAAAAATTTCGGTGCAACCTTTGTAATTCCGGGGTCATTGCCCTCGTTGCCCCTTGGCTACGCGCCTGGCTGTGAGATCCTCACAAAAATTGAATAAAACTCAAACCTCAAAAACGTTGTGAGCGTGACTCAATCTTTTTTAAAATTACTATAAAAATGTGGTGCAAGCTTTCGACTGTTTCAAAGGGTGCTGCGTTCCGAGAAGGCTGGAAACCACTTCCATGCACTTAGGTTTCTTGTTGTATGATGAAAATCCTTGAAGTAATTAGTTGAAAAACATGAGGCATGTACTACATTTTTGCAACAAAACTTATTTATCAACCATTTTTTCCTGCATTTGTAGATTGCACCTGTTTGTACGGCGTTTGTGACAACACAATCAACAGCAGAGGCATTTGCAAACTGAACTCGTGCCATGCCGGATGGGCTGGAGAGGATTGCGACAGACAGGCGCAGGCTTGTGGGACCGGAAGCATGCAATGTCACCAACATGCTGTTTGTCTCGCGATCGACGGAACTGAAATGTGAGTAAGACTCAGGGGCGGATCCAGGAAGGGGCGATTGGGGCGATCGTCCCTTCTAAAACCTACGAAAATAACTTTATTCGCTATGATTTTGTACAATTCGGAAAACAACATTCGCGATTAAAGACCATTTTGCTGTCCAATGTTTTGTCATAGCGGTGTTGTGAAGTATACTTCATCTCTATTACAGTAGTGAACCCATAATGAGACTTGACCACCACATATTACTGAAATCGCCTCCCCTAACCTTGCTAACTGGATCCGCCCCTGGGAAGACTCCAAGTGTGATGCAAAGCCAGAACAACCGCTTTGACAGAAGGATGTGCAGTGCTGAAAAAACTATAATAAATACAATCTAATGGAAAAGCGACTTATACTGAAAGTCTTTACAAGTTTGTCCATTTCGCCTCTTACATGTGTTTTCCAGATGTCAATGTGAGCCTGGTTACACTGGAGATGGGGCAAATTGCTACGAATTCGACCCATGCGTCGATAATGACTATCGTGGTGGATGTGATGTCAATGGGGTTTGTTGGAATCTCGGTAAAGGAAACACGTCGTGCACTTGCAAGCAATTCTACACAGGTGCTGGATTTTTCGTTGAATAGTTTCTTTGTGTATTGTTTCTCATGAGCCGTTACTATGCGTTCCTAGATTGATTTGACAAAGCTGGAAGAAGTTTTATTACCTAGGCGAAAACCTCCAAAGTATGCAGCTCCCAGCAACGTGTTATACGATGTTGCGATTCTATGCGACAATGGAAAGTACCATGAGAGAGTGTCAAGGCAGAGTTGAAAGTCCGGCCGGGCCAGGGGTGGATCCACTCAGTAACTTTAGAGGGAACGAATTCAGCAATATTTGGTAGTCAACTCTCGTGACAGCTTCACTACTGTAATAGAAAACTTTTGTGACAAAACAATAGACGACGACGACGACGAAATGGCCTTATATCGTGAATTTTGTTTTCCGAATTGTACAAAATTATGGTGAATAAGGTGATCGCCCCAACAGACCTACCTTGTATCCGTCCCTGAGCCGGGCTTTTCGGGTCTGGTTGTGATATGAAAACGAGTTCGGGCTTCATTCGGACTTTGGAGTGATCTTGCGTTGCTATATGTAATAATGTTTGTTAGCAAATGTGTTTTAGCCTTGATGTGCTTTGAAGCGCATGCTGGTAACGCTTCGATAAAGATCTACAAAATAGAAGATAAAAATTTGAGCACGTGAATGACCAAGGTTTGCGGAATTTGTCCCCCTGAGCAAATCTGCAGCTAGGAGCAGCCAAAATTTCAAGGTATTGAGCTTGATTCAGACTAAAATCTAATGCAAGGTATGGCGGCATCAGGTTTTGGTATTTGTTGACGTTTTTCATTGGCGTAAATTATAAGTACTTTTTAGATATACAGAAATTTGTTACGGAAACTTTTAGCAATCGGGCCTAATTCGGGTTTGCAGTTAACGCGTGGGCGTTGGGCCTATTGTGTTGGGTGCAAGCTGATCGTTTCCGCCCTGATTTTAGCCTTGTGCCACTATTTTCGCATTTACAGTACATTGCTTGTTTTCATCCAAAATCTTAACACTAAGAAAACTTATCATTTTCAGGTTTACTAGTGCACGACCACTGTGTTACAGAAATCAATATCTTGATGAAACTTGTGTCTATATTTTACGTTACCAAAAGAAATACAGCCATATATTTCGGGTGTTTCACTGATGCAAACAAGAAATTCACGACTTTAACATGAAGTTCAATTCGCGATAGTNTAATTTTATCAGAACAAGTGGATCTTGTCTTTAACAACAATTTATTCTTGAGTTTCTTGTGCAAACGTAATGCATTTTAAGGAGTTCATCAATTTTGTTAAATTTGCCCACTGCAAACAAACTTTCTAAAAAAAATCGGTGCCTAGACCAGCATGTGTTGACTTTTGCAAATTTTTGGATGTCCAAAACCCATGTAACCTCTCCTGATTACAACTCCTGATCATAGGAAGCATTTACTGCAAAGTGATTTCAGAGTTTTGTGTAACGATCAGCGCATTTGATATCAAAAGTGCTTCTAACGTTGAAGAAAATATGAGCATTTTGGTTGCTGTGATTGTGTTGATTATTGTGGAGCATATCTTCAATACGCACGTAACTCAACAGTTTAGATCCTGAGTACTAGGTTTTGATCAAACTGAATTGTTGTGATGACAAATATTCGGTACTTACATAATTTGCAGAAAATTGCTATTTTGTAGAAGGTAGTGCTGTGACCACCAGGTACAAAATTTTCAGAAATAGAGTGAACAGGTTTCAGGCTTTTAAGTAAGCCTATCGTTTTGTTTCAAATGAATCACGCATTTTATGCACTGACATTGACCGGCATGGAGTTCGTAAAGTACCTACATATAGATACGTTATTGCATACACTTAACAAAACAAAATATTTCTGCTAATTTAAAATGTCACATTACAAGGCGATGGGAAGTCTTGCACGGCAATCAACCCATGTGACACTAACAATGGGGGCTGCGACGCAAATGCTGACTGCATTTTCATTTACGCCGGCAAAAGTTCCTGCCGGTGTAAAGATGGGTATCGAGGAAGTGGATTGATCTGCGCTGAAATCAACAAGTGCTTGGAAAATAATGGTGGCTGTCACCTGAGGGCACAGTAAGTTTGCTAATGCAGATTTTGCGGTGTTGATCCGCGTTTGAAAATTATAGCGCTTGAAGGTAGTCAAGTTCACTATATTGCGTTGCTTGATGTCGTTTCTAAGGGTGGCACAAGCGACATTGCTAGCTAGCTAGGTTTTAATGCAATTAAGTCTCCACTTCTTGCAATGATGTTGCTATTTCATATAATGGGCTGCTTCTAATGTTTAAAAGGTAAAGGTGACGTCACATTTCCAATATGACGTCACTAAAAATTTAAAGTGTTCCGAAAGATTCGCCCAAATTGTAACAGTGTTAAATATGTTAACTTCGGAGATCATGGTTTGTAAACAGTAAAAATACCAAAGACTTAAGGAACAATTTGTTGATCTCAATGTATGGCCACAGCTTCGCGCAGGCAGAACATATAGTATTTTCCCTTTAAGTATATTGTACCATTCAGGGTTCTATTCTGGTCTTTCGGCGATTTGATCAGTGTTGGCCAGTGGTTTTATAACGCACAGTCAAACTTGAAGCCTAGTTGCTAAAACATCAAGCTGATTAGCACAAATAGAAACGAGAATTGTGCTGGTTTATATTTTTCTGGACAGTCTGGACTCATTGTCCTGCGAAAAGGCAGGTGCAAATTGTTGATCGCTAACACCTGCGGTAGTCAGGGAAGCCGGGGAGTGCAAAAACAGGGGGGCCATTTGGAAAGCTGAAGCAATGATGGTATTTTGAAGTAGTGTCCGAGAATTTTAGTGATAACGCGCAATTTTCTGTTTTTAAATGCATTACTGTCGCATTTTGCCCAGAACTTTCCCAGCACAATGCCTCTGCCTCGTCGTGTTATGGCTTCCTTGGTAATGTGGGATGTTAGAATGTAACTGCTATTTTGCACTTGACAATGTTCAAGTTTGAAAATGCCCAATTTTTCTGAAAAGTTTTCATAGCCGTTGTATGCTTTACTTTTAGGTGTGACAACACAGGGCCCGGGACAAGACGGTGCACCTGCCTAAATAGTTACGATGGCGACGGTATCAATTGTGTTGGCACACTTATCATGGAAATCAGCGAACACGCAGAACTATCTATGATCAAGCACTGGATAGACACCGTACCTAGCGTGGAAAACTTATTTCGCTCTGTAAGTCTTCTGTTCAGGCCCACTGGCTTTTAGGAATTATTTTTGCTAATCTGTAGTCGTTTCATTATTTTGTTTTGGGAAAAAAGAAAAGTTTAGAAAATCGTTTTCTGGAAATAATTCCTAATTTTAATTCCCAACGTGAAAACCAGTACTTTTGCATCTATGTTAAACTTTTTTTTTATAGAAAAGGAGTTACNTAAATTAAAAAAAACATCATATGTGTTGCTGAAAAGTGAGGTTGTAGCATATAAATAGCAAACTGTAATTACAACTATCAGTTGGTTGATTTTATTGCAACATTTCTGTAGGAAATGATGTTACTCTGTGGTTATGTGTTAAGATCTCAATCATTTTTCAATGGCGGTAATGGTGTAGTCTCTATGTGCAAATTGCTCACGTATTTTGATACTAATATGTTATTGCTACTGTTGCGTGCGTCGTCTACCATGGTCGGTGCTTTAAAGGTTCAGCACTCAACATCAGTAACAGCTTTCTTGCCTCAAGACCAAGCTTGGAGGTCGATGAATAGGGATGATTACAGATTTTGGCTCAACAGCAATCATCTTCCGATTTTACTGAAACACCATTTGGTGAACGGTGAGTTCGTTTATACGCGATGTGAGTCACAGTAACGTACAACACAGATGTAGTTAAACGTTTGACTGCGTCTTTTGGTCCAAAAAGTTCTTACTACCTGAAGTAACTGCAAGTTTTTCTGGCGTTTTTAGGGACGTGGGTTTCGAATAACTTTGAGGTCTGGAAAAGTCCGGTGTGTAACTTAACTATTCAGTTACATCATAAATCTTAGTAGGTTACTGAAATACTGTAAGTTGACAGCATGACAACAAGTCCAGGTTTGCGTTTTAATCAAAGTATCATGTGTAGGTAGAAAACTTTGTAAAAGTTTGGTCAAATTCAATTATTAGGTTTGAAAGCTTCGCGATGCCAGCACTGTTGGAAATAGTATTGCTATCAACCTCGAAACAGACAATGTTTGACAAGTTATTAGACTGTAGAACAAATAACAAACAGACTTCCAAATCAACACTGTGGAGTTCTTATGTTGCGAAGGAAATACTGCATGATTGTTGTTGACAGGTCCACACAGCACACGCACAATCCACAAGAATGAAAAACTTGACACGTTGTTGGAAGTAGCACCTATAGCTGTGTCAAACATTACGTCAGACTCGGTGATTAAGGCAAGTTTTGCAGTGACACCACTTTAATTGAAGAGTAATTTTTTCAAACAAATTGAAGAATGACGTAAATTATTATTATTATTATGTATTTCTGTTCTTTATTGTTAATTTTGATGACGGCAATTCGAAGCCTGAAATTTCGTTCTTGCTGAGGTGAATGCTCTTGCCCAAGAAGCGTTATGGCCGTCGATCGAACATACAACCTCCAGACTGAGAGATGGACACATTGCCATTGAGCTGCTGCCGCCCCTACTTTTTATTATTTTTTCTTATGACATCAAGGAACTGCTATGTGTGTACCAGGATGCATTTTTGAGGAGTCATATGTTCTGGGTGCGCTTGCGTACAAAACCCAGTCCAGCTGCGTGATGCAACGTCGAGTGTCCTGTTTCAGAAACTTCGAATTATCCTTAAATTTTTACCCTCGTATGAAATACATTAGTAGTGAGTTGAAACAGATGAACTTTTCTTTTAAACTCAGCTCTTATTTTATGTACAGTATATAAAGCTTTGTGAGTTTGCTGTGTATATGATTCCTTTGTACTGTTATAGAAATAAAAATAAAATTTAATTTTAATTTTTCAAAGAAATGTTCGAGAAATATTGTTTCAAAGATTTGCTTAAAGATATAAAGCATTTTCAGCACAGCTATAAGCTGCGCTTATTCCAACTGTAAAAATAGCAACTTTACATTTCGTTTTTTTGGTGTATATCAGGTAGCAGTTTTAGCACAGAACTCCCACATTTTATTCATGCTGGACTTGATAGACTGTGACATTAACACAGGTATAAAACTTCCTTGATTCTGGGTTGAACAAGCATATTAAAAACATAAGTTTTCCCCAATGTTTGGATTTAAAGCGTCATTAAATTCCAGGTGGACCACTGGAAAGTATAGTTTGATTATTATGCATACGAAGCGTGCAAATTTTTGCAAATCCGTAATCTACGATGAAGAGCAAGGCAATGAAAAAGCCGAATGCAAATCCTTAACCTACGATTAGAAGAAAGTTCATTATTTTCAAATAGCTCTTAACCTTGCATAGGAAAATGTGCTATTTTTTTAGACTTGTAGAAAAAAAAAAAATTATTTATTTTTAGAATGTCCAGCTGAATTCATCGGTTGACATTCAGTTACCAACCCTTGGTCAAGCAAATGCTAAAATCACAGTACCTGACTTGAAGACAATCAACGGATTTGTCCACATTATTGATGAGGTCCTTCTTCCAAATCGCGACGTGGTGAAAGATTATCCAACACTGACTGACGCGATTCAAGTAATTTCTATTTCACAGGAGTCGTTAATGAAGCCGAGTCACTTTTGCTTAAAGCAGTGGCGAAAAATGGGTACAAATATTTTGGGCAATAACCACTTGTTGGTCTTCCACGCCAAGGTATGCAGGGTACCAACTCCTTGATGAAGCAGCCCAACGAGCTTCATCCAAAATTTTCAATCCTGCCAATATTATGTTAAACGTCTACTGAGAATCGAAGTAGGCAACTGTTAGAATGTTAGATGATAACTAAGTCTTAGATGATAAAAGTGCACCAAACTTTTGGGCAGAAAATCGCCAATTTGTGTTTGCTTTTGCGGAATATTTCATGAATTTGCAATAGGTGCTTGTGCTAGTGACCACTCAAAAAATGTTACACATCAGTCTTAATGGATTAGGACCTTTTGACATTCACTCTGACCAAAAGGAAGTTTGTTGTAACAAAATTAGCTCAATAGATGCAACGGCACCAGATCATTCAAGGCCGTAATAATTTCAAATGGATGCGTGCAAAAGCAATAAGCCGCTGCAACAAGCCATTCTTACTAGAGTGCCCGACGTCTGAAAGTAGCATCAGTAATTGCAATTTTTGCAAATACGGTACTTAATTAATGCAATACAGAGTCAGCAGGAAGCGCATGCTTCCTCCGTTACATGCGAAAACTCGAGTTTTGCATCACACACATGCGTGATGCGCTATGAGCGGCCCATTATTTAACTCAATTTTAAGTTTTAACGATAAAAATCAATGCAAGGAATTGAAACTTATAATGTAGGTAGTGCAGTTTATATTGGTCAGCAGTTGCATCAAAATTTAGAGGGGAAAGTAGCCTTTACGTCCCGCAAGGGCCACGTGTTTTGCGAAGCTTTGCAACGCTACAACTCAACAGTCGATTGAGCTAGAGAGCTGTTCAAACTTCTACGGTTTCAACAAGTCTTCTTAGTTGAGACTGAAAAATGTTTTTTCGTTTTGGGTTTTATGGGGGTAACGTCACAAGTGGGGGTGGTGTGTTTTTTTGGCCACCTTTACCCGGCCCTGCGCGCCAATCCAATGAGCCATTTTTTTGGCTCAAGTTTTTTGGAAACTAGGCTGTGATCAGCGTCTTTAGAGCCCTTGATTGACTTTCTAGCATATCTTGAGCCAAAATTAAGGGCCAAAAATCAAAATTTGGCAAAAATTTCTGCACCCACAAACGTTAGCCTGTGTTGGATTACACCCATATTGTATATGGCCACAACTCACCAGCAGCTTGATCTAGAGAGCTGTTGAAACCCTCTATAGGTGGGGAAAGTCCTGTAGTTTAGAATTAAAAAAAAAAAATTTCAGTGTGGGTTTTCGGCCTTTTTGGCGATGTTTAGATGACCACAGGATGTTTTGACAAGTCTGTCAAAGTCTGTCACAACATGCGTCAGTCGAAACATGCCATGACGTCAACAACCCGCTGGAGTTCAACAATCGAGCGAATTTCGTGGCTCAAAGATTTCGTGTTTTTAATTGGATTCTAGGCTATAATACGAGTCTTTAGAGGGTTTGATTGACATACTAGCGTTACTGGTTGAAAAAGTATGGAAAAAATGATCGAATATTAATTAGAGAAATCCCCTAGGAAATTCCTGAAATATTTGGAATTTTTTTGGCATGACTTTTGAACCAGAAACGCTAGAAAGTAGATCAATGGCTCTAAAGACGCGTATTCTAGACTAGAATAAAAAATAATTTTGCGCCAAAATATCAGCTCTTTGGATCGGATGATGACATCATCAAAATAACCGCAAAAATACCCCAATCATGATCCCATGAACCCAAAACCCCAAACCCAAAGCTTAAAATTTATATTTATTCTGAACTACAAGACGTCACGAGTCTTAAGAAGGGTCTTCTGAATTTTGTCAAAACCTGGGTTTTTGAGCCATAATTTCGGCTCCAGACATGCTAACAAGTCAACCAAGGGCTCAAAGACGTGGATCACAGCCTAGTTTCCAAAAAAACTTGAGTCAAAAAAACGTACTTAATCATTGGGTTAGCGTACAGGGCCGTTAAAGTTGGCCAAAAACGCGAATACACCCCCCATCAAGACGTTACCCCCAGAAAACTCAAAATCCAAAGCGAAAAACTCTTATTTCAATCTGAACTAGAAGACTTTCTGAATCCGTAGAGGATTTGAACAGCTCTCTAGCTCAATCGGCTGGCGAGTTATAGCGTTGCAAATTTGCAAAAAAGTGGCGCGCGCGGGACTTAAAGGAGACTGAGCCAAGCGCTCCCATTCCATCACAAAAGTACGTTTCTGATGGGGATCCTGGCTGAGTAGCGCAGTGGAATGGAACGCACGCCGCCGAACCTGGTAGGCTGGATTCGATTCCCGGTCGGGTCATACCGAAGATTTGAGAAACGGTACTTTTCCATCCTCTTGCGTGGCATTTATGCATCAATACAAGGAAAAGCTTCACGCGCGGTGCTGCCACTGACTCGCCACCAGTATAGCATTCATTGCGAAAGTAGCCGCGTGGCCCATGGTACAGACAGATTAAACGGAGATGGGTGCTCCCAGATCATTCGTGACACTCCAAAGGGGGTACAAAGCGGGTATAATGAAACTCACGATCTGCAAGGCTTCTGTAGTTTTGCAAAAGAAAATTTTACGCTGACATCTCGAGGACAACATATGAGCGACGAAGTAAATTCCACTGTGTTTTGTTTATACTTGGGGGTGTCGTACCAAAACATTTATTGCACGTTCAAATGAATTTTTACTTACTGTGTATTCACAATTCCTTTTTATTGCAACTTTGGTGTTTTATTAAAAGTATCAAAAGTGCCATTGTGAAAGAGCACATACGAAATGTACAGGACCATATCACATTTGAGTGGCTTGCCTGACTGCACTAGCGTCGTTATCAATTTGATTGTCACCACCTTTTTAGGGCAGGCGAAACGCTTCCACCTTGCTGCCATACAGCTCGTTCTTGACCCTCATGAACAATTCAGGAGTCATCGCAAAAATTTTGGACACAGATACGCCTTATACAATCTTTGCTTTGAAGAATGGCAGTTTCGAGTGAGTTTTTGCACTGATCGCTTGTACGTTTTTGCGGTTTATTTTTATTTCTGTTTTCATCTTTCGCTAAAAACCTTTTCTGAGAGTTTTCAATGCAGCTTCGAAATTATTTTTTATTGACGAATCTCCTGGAAATCAAATTTGGAATTTTCGCCAAAATCTTTTTAAAGGAATTGTTAAAACTATAAGAAACACTTCGTTGCCAGTACATTTATATGTTGATATTACAGCCTCTAGTCCAGCTATGTCCAACCGAAATGCATTGCTGGGCCAAATGTTAAGTCACTCTCGCAATGAGGTCCGCAAATTGAATGACTTGCGTTGTTCTCAGCCAACGATAATTTAGCTTCAACTACTAAAAACGTTCGAATCCCAGAACCAGTGATAACAAGTTTTTGGCACCTCTGGGTGAGTTTAAAGTGCCAGTGGAGCTATAAAATTGAACTCAGTTTAGTGTAAATGGAATAAAAGGGGTAGAAATCGGAAACTTATAAAATGAGTTTGCATTTCAGTGGATACGTGGAAATCTTCCAGCACGCAATGCAAACGTGATAGAGTGGCGCTGAGGCACGGAGTCGGAGTGCCGCAGTGTACGATTGTGTTGGAGCCTGAGCAGGACCCGGAGTCGGGATTACGATAAAACACTGGAGCAGTAGTGAAACGTTCAGCTTTGCAGGAGCCGGATAACAGCTTTCATCACATTAAAGTATGCTCTGACAGGCTAGATGTTAGGTTGATGTCATGGCTCCATTCTCTTGGTTAAATTGGACAGTAAACCATTCGGTGCAGGCCGCAGAAGATGTGGGAGATGGCAGACTCACAGTGGCGACCTTTGTTCTGGCTGGCGCATAGTGATTGCTCAACTACTGTATCACTTCAAAGCTAGTTTTTTTTGTATGGATACGTCAGTTGCTAGACGTTTTACGTCTACGTTGCATCTTGTTTTAGGCAGCATTCGCAATTTGTTGTTTTGAGTGAAATGTACAAGACAACAGTGTATGCATTAAGAGTCTTGCGCGGTTTGAAATTTTTTGTCCGCTCCCGCCCAACACCCGCAGGAGTTTGAGAAAGTTTGCCCATTCCCGCACATTTCTTACCCGCCCCGTCCCGCAGACCATCCCAACCCGCGCCCGCCCTGCATTTTTCAGTCTCAAACCCGCACCTGTCCAAAAACTAGTAAAAACGCATAACTAGGGCAAGTTTTTGTTGAAATAAAATTGTGAGAAATATGCATTTATTTTTAAGAAATATTACAGTAAGAAGTTGCATTTATGCACAAGAATTTTAATAGATAGTGATTTACTCAAGCGATTTAATTAGATATAACGCTAAATACTTCCAAACATTATTTGGGGAGAGATGGCGATCTTTTGCCAACACTTTGCGTAGCATGCTAAAACTTCGCTCCACACTGCATGAAATTGCTTGGCAATTTAACAATTTGGCCTACAGTTCAGGACTGATGTTTGACCGGGTCATTTCTACAATTGCTTTCAAGTCACTATTCAGTCCCAATCGGTTATCAAAGAGAACAGAACTAGCATGTTTTTTCAATCACACTTTTACATTTTGCGCAATATTTGATGAAAGTTGCAGTAAAAATTTGCATGTAAAAAAGAAAAGGTTGCAATATAAAATTTATGAAACTAGCTTAAAACATCGTACTACATAAATTCTAAGTATTTAGGAAGCTGCAAAAAGTTGCAAAAACTTGCCCTACTCATAACGCCTGAAGACAAGTCTAACAAGCAGGAAAATCAAGTTACTCTTTCTTTTCATTGGCAACCAAGCCAAAACGTGTCCACACACCTGATCTCCACAGTCAACAGATTTAAGCTGATAAAAACCACGTTTCAGTCGAGTTGTGACTAGCTGTGCGTTAAGCGCTGTCTTATGCATTGAGAAGGGCTGTCAGACTGAATTATTCTTCACCAAGTACGACGGTAGCATTGGAAAATGGTCACACAGGAATCAAAACAGTGGCTCCAATTACCTCTGCACTGAGGCACACTACATATCAAAAACGTCAAATCTAAGATTAACAAAACAAGTACTGGTTGTCGTTATTTTGTAGGCCTACATTTACAACAGCGAAACCTTCAACTGGGCCTGATGCAGCCCGCGGAGCTGCTCTAGTCTAGACCAACTCGTCATTAATTTGAACTTAAAATCCCTGCATGACTGAACCTAAATGATGAAAGCAGTACTTACGGTTATCGCAAAAATTTGATGTTAGAAAAATTCCACTTCCTTGTAAGTAAGCCTTCGAATTTGCAGGAGAGACTGTTCGCGAAAAGCAATTGTTACGGAAGCTCGGCGTCGTTGTTCACCACACATCTGAACTTATCTATATTCTTGACCCTAGTAACACATCTCAATAAAATTTCATTTTTAGCAAATCAAACGTTTTATCAGGAACCACAAAATCTGTGTGTTTGCGGAAATTTTATCTTGAAGTTTCTTTCTAATACTTTTGTATAACTATCCTGCACAAAATTTTTCCAAATTCAGTCCTCGAAAAGTTGATGGGTGACGAGCACCAACGTACGCTGGTTAAGCCAGTACGGTTTTGATATATTTCCGTTATGATGACATCGTTTCACTTTATTTGTTGCATGCTTGCTTAAGAGTACATTATGTTTGTACGAAGACATCTCCTTTGTTTGACAGAACCCAAAATGTTTTTTCATACCTACCAAAAAACAAAAATACAACTACGGCCGACCAATAAACTCAGTGACTTTTTCGGTTAACCTAACAGTACTAAAACCCCGTTTCAACATGTTTTTATGCTTGATATTCTGTGCCAGACAAATTCTAGAAACGGGAAACTTGTCTCGTAAAAGTTGAAACTAATGGAGATTTCCCAATGGTGGTTTGTTTTTATGTGAAAGTCTGAACTTAAATCGCATAGGCTGGCAGCAGTTACCTAAAAAGAAAATCTCCGAAAAAGATTCAAAGCAGCAGAGCAATTCTTGATTTTTATACGGTTTGTTTGCAGTCCCAACGCTCTCAGCGTAAACGCAAAGTTGATTCTGGAATATCACGTGATACCCGGAAAACTGATCAGGTCGGAAGCGGTTCAGACCGGTCAGCACGAGACAACCTTGGCTGGATCGGGCTATAAGGTAAATAGTTCTTTAAATAATATTACCATAAAACAAGCTGCTCAGGGTCTACCAAGTTTGCAATTGTAAATAATGCAACAAACGTTCGTTTCACGGAGCCTGGTGTTTCCATATCCACATGAAGTGCGATGAACCTTTTTCCATCCAGAAATAGCCATTCTTTGCTGCGTTTTTGTCGTGCTAGGTCTTTGCTTCAGTCTTCACTGCTCAACACTGAAATATAATAAAAATTTCCCTCCGCTTAGCCTACCTTAGTTATTATCTTTTGATGGAACATATGGATAGCACGTTAGCACCAAAAGTCTAGCAATGATCCACCGACCGGACATGCTTTAGCTCTTCTCAATCTTCGTCCCAACATGTTTCAGCCTTTGTATTCTCAACAGTAGAGCTCAGAACAATAGAGCTTTGACACCTACGCGATGGATACCACTGTATCCTACACCGCATTCAAGGTCGGCTGAGGCAGATGTTGCAGAAGAACAACGAAGACAGTGTGTGCTAACTCTCTAACTCTAACAAAGAACCTACCACGAGAATTATCTTCATATTTATATCCTGCTCAGGAATTGACAACTCTTTGCTTTGGCGAGTACAACATGACTGTACGGTTACCTGCTTCTGAGAATGGAGTCTGTGCTTAATTCATTTCTTTCGATCAAACAAAATTATCTTTGCGTTTGTTAAACCCTTACAAAGATTTGACAGGTACACACACGCATATACCAACACACACAAAGACACGTATGGCTGCAAAAGTTAGTAGTCAAATGTTAAACTTGCCAATCTGAGACGATTTTGTGAGGCAGTACTGACTCAGCTGTGGTAAGCTCGCTTTTTCTTGGAATGTCAGCTTCGTGCTGAATTCAAAACGTTTCAAAGGGATGCAAAATTTTGAGCAGACTGTTTTACATTTACTTGATTTGATAGGATGTGGCTTTCGGCCTACTAAACCGCATGGAAAACACACCACACCCCAATATGCTATATCTCAGCAGCCATTATGCTTTTTATGGAAAAGATAGTCTCTTCGCAACGCTGGCAACACTTTCATGACACAACAGCGAGAGGCAAATGCTACGAAAAAGCAATCTTATTTTGTGCAAAGATTTAGGCGTTGTACACTTTATTGACGCGTAAATATTTTAGCGCAGCCATAACACGTGCTGAACACTGGCGTAGTACAGTATTTGTAGAACACACGACGCCATTTGAGGTAATGCAGCATGACACAAAATGAAGTAAAACCGATATTTCAAAGATTGCGGTGCAAAACCACCGCATATGTGAAAACCGACTTGCGAGGTACCTGCATTTGTTTTGTCGTCGATTGTTCTATCCAAATTTTAAGTCAAGTAATTTCTAAATCATCACGCAGACACGTACACTTCACTGTGCGAACATTCCACTCTCCGCCCTGTAACGACTGCATTTCAACACAGTCATGTCACAATACGAGCGGCGAAAATTAATCTTTCACATCTGTTGCAAACGAGTTCGCGCTGTACGCAAACTTCTGCGCAGGTCACACTCACTCGATTGCATGGGGAGCTGTACGTAAACAAAAAAGCTGTTGGACGAAGCGGTGTGCGCACGCAGCGCGGGATCATCTACAACATGCCTTACGAGTTTCTAACTCCTGTGAAAAGTCGCTGTGACCGGAATACGTCGCAACTTACATTGCTGCCCTGCCTGCCTTGTGTCTCATTATCTCCTGGTACCGATGCTCCGTGTGGCAAAGGAGACAAAAGGATAGTTGTGGTAAGTCGATTATTACTGGTACTATATGCGCTTTGCTGTCGTGGTATCGTTTTTAATAACAAACATTCCGCTGCGAAATTGCTAAAATTTTGTGCTGAAATCTAATAATTTATTATTTTACGCGAATAAAACTCAAACTCACTTGTTTTAGACCAAACAAACATATAGGATTTTCGCACTTCATGTCAGTTCTTCTTCACAGCAAATCCCCTGATTCAACAATTCGCAAGTAAACCTGAGATTTCTAGGCGAGCGTTCAAAACACACGAATGCAAATAAATTTGATTTAATTACAAGTGAATGAAAAGTTTTGACCCAAATTCAATTCGCTTTTCACTCTTTAGCATCACCATTCAACTGTTCGAATTACAACCGGCGTCAACATGATTGACTCTACTTTTGTATTTTGGATTATGCAAATCTTTATTTAAAGTCAAAACGGAGTGTTTGTTGTCATATTGTCCAAAAATAACTTTCGGCCGAGAAGGCGCGCAGAGCAGTCGATAATGTTATGCAGTCTTGCGTTTGTTCTTTGAGGAAAAACAGTGGAAAAGATTATTGTTGACATCACATGAATTCATATTGTCAACATAAGTAACAACTACCGTTACATGAATTGCGAAAATTCAATTACGATCAACTTGCAACTTCTCCTCTACAGCCAAATTGATTGCAGTGGCCTCCGTCATTTCCTGATAGATCTTAGATCTTCTGGTCTTGATTTGTTGGGAAAGTAAATTCCATATATCCTTTGTGAATTGTTTGATTAGCACAACGCATCTGCGATTTTGTAATGGCGTCGATATTGGAAGGTGATGATATTATCTAGGTTGCTGTTTAGATAAAAGAGCACCTCAGCATCGCGCGCTTCCCCAGGGCCGGTCCTTCCACTAGGCGGCCGCCAGAGCGCAGCTTTGAGGGGGAGTAAAATCCGCTTTTTTTTGGTTTCCATGTCCCGCATATTTCAAAAGAGTCTTGCATTGTTTTGTAAATATTGAACCTTGCCTAGGGCGCAGAACTGTCTTGGCCCGGCCCTGACTTCCCCTCCTTTATAAAGACAGCGGGCCAATGATGTTATCATGCACCGTTCTCCGACGTCCATGAGTTTTATTTTCAACACACGATACACTATTTTTAACAAATAGTGTAACATATCCATAATTTGAGTTTATACTCAATATCCAGCAGAACATAAACTACTGAGTAACAGAGGATAACTTTGCAGTTGATATGAAGCGACCTATGCAATACCTCAGAATGGCAAGTTTAAGATTTGCGTAACTATTTCGCTAAAATCATCACTTGACGTGGTTTTTCTGTACAGGAGTTTGCTTCATCACAACATGCCATATTTGGCCTCAGTAAAATATATCACGATTATTGCATTTTCTCCGTTGTATTGTAATTTATGTGGTGCTTAGGGCCGCTGTCGTATGAGCGGTTCCATTTGGACCAGACTTCCATCAACTTGGACCTCCAAGATGGGATGCCGCGCTTTTTGTCGCAAGAAAACTTTGGAAAAAAAATGTTGCCCCGGGTTTTACGGAGCTGCTTGTGAACCGTGTCCTGGGGGAGTGGGCAACGCCTGCGCCAACAACGGAGTTTGTTTTGATGGTCTGAATGGAAACGGTAAGGACTGCATATTGTAATTGCAACGTTTACAGACGAATCGACGTTCCTACACTAATCATCGACGCGTTACAAGTGATGGGAGGTGCAAACGCACGTTAGATGTTTTACAAAAAATGTTTCAGACGTGAATTTGGACTGTTATATTGTTTTAATGCCGATGTTCAATGCTGAAAGCGTTTTGTCTTGTTTCAAGAGGTTCTTTTTATTTATTAATGCTCACATATACTTGAGTGATGTGAAAATAATTGGGCGATGCTCCGTTTTACTGACAGAGTTTCAGCACACCCGTCCATCTGAAGTCTTTTCTTATAGAAGTGCAAAATCTGTTTTTCGAGGATTTAGTTGCTTATTTTGTGTGTATGCACGTCAGCTTCTTGCGAGTGACATTTGCCTTGACGTCGCCTTAAACTTGGGATGACGCGAAACGAAACGGATGCGAGGCAAATGGCTGCGATACACAACAGTCACTGGCGAATTTGAGTCGTATTTGGAATAGCGTGCCGCAACCTTTCATACCGTCGGTTAACATCCGGTAACCGCTTGTATTGTTGCCAACTGTGGAAACCAATACGTGTGAAGGTGTACCTGATCTATGATTAGGCTTCAGAGTGGTGTTTGCTAAAAGAGTCCTGTTAAAAAAAGAGGATGATTAATGTTAAGATTAGGTTGGGTACCTTTTTTTACTCCCTTATGTCTTCAAGTGCAACGTTCACTTTCAGGAACGTGCTCTTGCAGCAATTTGAATTTTTCTGGCAATGCTTGCAATGAATGCGCCCCAGGCTTGTTTGGTGACGATTGCGAGAATACGTGCAACTGTGTCAAAGGAACCTGTCTGTACGGAAGATCTGGATCAGGCCATTGCATTTGCAATGAAGGTTAGAACTTCCAAATCAATTTGGTTTTAAAACAAACCTCCATGACGATTAAATTTTCTTATTTACCTCGTGGACGGAATGGGTCAATTTCCTACTGTAAAGTAAAACCGCAGTAACCGCACTGCAGTTTAATGTGCAAGAATTTAAAAATCTTGATGAGTATTTGTTTCTGGATTATACTAGATGTTCAAGTTTGAGCGTGCACAGTTAACAGAAGAATGAAGAAAATTTGGTGTTCTTTCCTCTGTTCAGGGTTGGTAGACTAGGTGTCCTCATGCCCTTTAACCAATCCTTTGTGATAAAGGAACCAGTAAATTTGATTGCTTATGAGGAACTTTCTTTATAATTAAAGTATGCTATAGCTTCTGCATTAGCCTATATTCTACACAATGCTGTATGATCTATTGACTGTGTGAACCATCATTTCGTCACAAAAAACAATACGCATACTTACGTGTTGGGCGGGAATATGCTCCTGTTTAATTCGCTTCTGCTTTGTGTTCGTGCATTGAAGCTTTTTCTAATTTTTATTTTTTTCTGTTAGCTGCTTTCCAGCAGTAGATGTTGATACTGCGTGCCTCATCCGACAACTTAATTTGACACTGGTTCCTGCGGAAATGAAATTTTGTTCCGAAACGTATGGATTCCGACGTGTACGTGTCGCTCAAACTGTAAAGCACCACGCGTGTCGGCCCAATAAAAAGAGAGCTATCTGTCGTTTATGTTGTTGAATGATGAAAAAGGCTTTCAAACAGTAAAAGTTAGAGTTTAAGGTAGTGCGTATGACTCGCGTATAGAAGCGTAGCAGCTGTAGTCTATTATTCGCAACAATAAAACGAACTTCCACTGTTGTTGCTGCTGCGGCCGTACAAACAATTGTTCACCTATTGGTCAACCTGGCAAGTAGCTCCTGGTTGCGTGAGAAGGCTGTCTCTATCGGTGAAAGGTTTTGGAAGGCTCGACTTGTTGCACTTGCGGCAACAGATGATCTTCGCTCTGCGCTGTTCCCACCCACCTCCCCAAATTCGTTGCGGGTGGGTAAGATGGAACTTCGACAATTACATAGCTGGCGGGGAGACTGTGATATATTTTTCAAACGACGCTTTCGGCCTAAAGCCCTAATGCCATCCTTGACGCGAGTGACAACAAATGTGCAATGTTTTCTGTTATTTTTGTGTGCTTCATGTATGTAAGCGCTTAAATTACATCGCAAAACAGCCACTCGTGCCAGTTTCCAAGCAACTTTTGTAGGAACAGAGGGTTCCACAGGACAGCATTGCTATTGTATATGCGCACGAGAAGCCGCATATGCCCAAGAGAGGTCTTGAATTGCATCTACCACCGCTCCACTGTACTTGCAGCATCACTGGTACTGAAAACGAGAGGGTTTGTGTGTCGCTATCACTTTCCTCAAACAAAGAGGCGGACAATGTTTTTGTCTCTTCTTCTCCACAAATCCCAGAAAACATAGTTTTAGAAAATGAGATAATATTATGTTGGTAATTCCTGGGAGAGCTGTCTCAAATCTCTTCCAGAATTTTGTTAAGCACTTTTCCCCCAGAATGTTACTTCTATAATTCAAGGGTTGAAAAGAAACGACTGTTTATAGACCACCGGCATTGATTTAATCATTTTGACCTTCCAAGACGAAATAAAGAATTTAAAAGACAATCCCTTGGTTCAACGTAACGTTCATACACTCTGTGACATAATTGAGTTATTTAAGAAACAACTACGCAACAACCAGTGATTTCAATGCAGTTAAATCTTTGGATGTTGCGATGCTGCTTTTTCAACTTTTCAAGACTAGCAGTTCATACTGTTCTGAAATCTGAACTTTTGTTACTGGAAGAAATCTGCGGTAAAGCTTGTTTATGGACTGATTAAGCATAATTAGATTCTTTTCGACTTAGAAGAATTTTTTTCTCACGTAAGGGCTTCACGTTCTCTGCGCAATTGCTTTTTAACAACACAGCTTCATAAGCTGCAAAGAAATAAAATCATGCTGCTCAGGGTTGTTGCATTGACGTACCTCATGCGTGACGTAGTGGCTAGATGGAGTTGAAGCAGAGAGCCTTGCAACCCTCAAATTTTGTTGGGCCATAAGGTTACTTGTTTTCAGTTACTATTGCTAATGAAGCTACCCTTTCTTCAAATATTAACTGATATTACAAAGAACCCATGTGCCTTCAGGTTACACTGGGCTTGCATGCGACGAGAAACACAATCCGAACGACGCCTGCGGCGGGAAGTGCCACACGAGTTCGAAATGTTATTCACAGGTTTTGCCACCGCGATGCATATGTGCTGAGGGATACACCGGCAATGGAACCGTTTGTCTTCCTATTAATCCTTGTGACTCACCATTGCACGGTGGCTGCCACACTTTCGCCAAATGCCAGTAAGTTTGTTATGTTATATTACAATATTGTTTAATTTAAAGATATGTTGATTGCCGCGAGGTATCCCATGAAATATGATGGTTGACAAAGTTATCTGCAGTTTTTTTGAAGATTTTAAGATAGTTAGACGCTAACACGGTTGGACGCTGATGCTAGAGCCGATATCTGACCTTATGCGAGGGCGGCACGGCCGCTTCCCAGTTGATGCATCCATCCTCCTGTTCGAAAGGCGGAGTGCTAAATTATTCGCAAACGACCTAATTGAAGATCGGGGTTTCGCAATCACTAAATCAGTCTTTCCTCTGCGATTTGTGAAAGTAAGCCTCATGATCTATCGATTTGTCCGCCTGGAGGGCGAGTGTAGAATGCACCCAAATACCCAATTTGTCACCCAATAACCCAAATAGTCACGTCTGTCGTAGGTTGTCGATAACTTGTTTAAGTTCTCTCAGTTGTCGTGAAGCTCACGTTAGATTCAAGTGTGCAACTTGCAAGATTTTTCACTGCTGACAACCAGGAGCAAGCGGACAGGTGGTTTACCATCATTTTTGTGTGTGTCAATGCATGATATCTGTTTGCGATGGTTTGCAGTACGAAACACAGGCCTGTTCCGCATAAACCCAGACATACGGGCTACGGCTTTGATCAGATTTTGCGCTATCACAGTTAAGTTGAAAAGCAATCTACATTTACAACTGACCTATCACGGTGCGCAGAAAGTGCCACTGATGTTACAAACGCTGTGCATTGAGTAGAAATTTACGTCTGATAATGTTTTATCCCAGTCATAAAGTGTTGCGCATACCAGCACGTATTGTTACATATCCATTAAAACTTTCCAACCACTCAGTTCCCATTTACCCACGTCTGAAAAATCCTTGAAAAATGAACAAGGTGCACGTTTTTTACTGCCCACAAAGCGCGTGATGTAACTGTGCAGCAACGTCACGAAAAAATCGAAAAGCATATCTCTTCGGAAAACAAGACCTTGCAGACATCCACGAATCAGCATATCGAAACAAATTCGCTGACATATGGCCAGTTTTTGCTAAAAGTTTGATCCTTAGAAAGGTGGTCAGAAAGAAAATATTAGATTGCGATTTTTACGAGGTGACGTTGTTCGATGTCTCTCCATGATGTTGAACTGGGCAGCAATCTTCACATGGCTTCCACGGGCGCATTAGGTATATCCTGGGGTGTAACTCAAAGGCTTTCCAGGCAACGTGTGAAAGCGTCGAAAATCGGTTCACTTCGATGGGGTTAGCAGACGTCAAGGTAGGCAAGACTTCTGACATCCAACAGCCTTTTGTTTCTGCATAACGTGGAGCTGATGAGACGGCAAGGCAGTAATGCCCTGCAAAAAGGATGCTGGTTCACTAACGAGGAAGGTTGTATCCACGCGTATCGTGGTCGGTAATATGTTGTAACTACGTGCTGATGACGCTGTGCTGACTCTATTCGCAAACCCTGAGTGTGAACTGAATGTTATCCGGTAGTGCCTCGATATGCGCCGGAGTGGGTTCCACTCCACCGTCAAGCAATCTAATAAAATCCTCGCCCTCATTGCTTTTTTCAAATGCTGCCGCAGCGCGTGGTTCGTCACTTCTTCAAACCCCTCGACTGCGTCATGTGCTCGGGTGTATCCGCCAAACAGGTTGACCTCTGCGTTTGCGTCTCCTCTCTCGATGCATCGACCACTTCGCACCTTGACAGCATAGCCACAGTTATTTATACAATGTCTTACCTATAAGTGAGCATGGTCAAAAACAAAACCAACAATCATGCAAAAACACAGAATCGCGTAATGGTCTGCGCATGGAAAAGATGAAGAAACTTCTAGAGAAAAATTATTGTTTTAACCGGAGAGAAAACTTGCAAATATTAAAAATTCAGGGAATTTTATTTTTGACGCACTGAAGAGCGCAACTTACCAAATGTTTTCGAATGACCCATGTGTGGCTTCACGCGCAAATAGACAGTTCTTGACGTGCGACGTATGTCGAGCTATATGCAGTACTATCAGTAACAGAAACAAGTAAAATTCGGCGGAGTACTGGTTGAGCGAGATACATGTGGGGCTGGGTGAGAGTCGGGTGGGGTAAATACCGCTTGAAAACCTACTTTGGACGTCACTTTTGAAGTTCTAGCCTTTTTGTAGCAATCGATTGGATAAAAATATATCAATGGTTTCACTAATCGTAGTAGAAACGGAAACTTAAATTGCAACTACTTGTATAAATCAGAAGATTACACACTAGTTTCAATCTCACAAAATTATGCACAATTGTTTTACCTCCTAGTGACTCTCTGTTTAAGCCAGAGACTTGAAAAGTATCTAAATTGTTTTTTATGATGTGCGCACCACCGCAAAACTGCGAAAACGCTTTTGGAGCCAAAGTATAACTAAGCACACAGTTGTTTGAGAATGTTGATTTGATGCGCATCCACCATATCGCGCAGCAACAGTCTCATCGCGGTAGTTCCTAACCGTGGGTCCATGAACCCCCATGAGTCCACACAAAGATTTTTTGGGGTCCATGACCTTTGTATATATAAGATAGAAGAAAAACATCAAAATGCCAAACTACCTGCCCTGGTGGTCTAGCTTGCAAAAAAATTAATCGAGCGAAACTCTACTCTATCCATGCTACAGGGCAACACAAGATCTGGCTCAGGAATGAAAATGTTTATTCACTTCAACAAAGGTATGCACGTTGTCATTTAATCAAACGCAGTGGGAATTTTGATAGTGTTTGTTCCTGAGTAGCTTACCCATAGAAAAGTTTTTGACAAAGTACATCTTACATCACCCTTCAATTCAAGGCGATTTCTGTGTGTAGTCTTGTTGAGAAGTATTGTTGAAGCCGGATTCACTTAAATAAATATGTAGAAACAAAAGGCAAAAAGCGAGAGGAGTGAAACTTTAGCAACATTAGAATATGAGCCGATTGTATAAATCAAGAATTCTTCAACTGTTTTGTCACCTAAAAGATCTTTGTTTGTGGATTAATTTTTTAGATCAATCAACTCATCCAGCTGCTCGCTGACCGTTTAGACATTTTGAAAGACCACAAAGTTTTCATCTGAATACTGAGATGGTCACAAAGTGAGGTTATTATGTATTTTCGTGAAGGTTATGCAGAGAGTTTCTACTGTATTTTGAGAGACCGTCTCGGTCCCTCAAAACGCCTTAAAAATCACTGGCTTTCACACTGAATGAAAACGTCGTGACGTGACCATACCCTGCTGCAGGATGGCTCGGCCAATCAATCTGTAATGACACATGAGAATTTGAAAAGGCGAGATATTGGGGCAGTGTTGTTAAATTCAATGTTAAGAAAAGAAACAGCTGAATTCGTCCAGAAAAAATGTGTTATGTGCACTGGCAAATACTGCAAAACAGTGGTTTTTAACCTTTACTTTACCACACCTCCATTATGTATTTGTCTTTTGTTTCAAACCCCCCTTACTTTAAATAAGTAAATTGGACAGAACACTTTCCCGTTAAAAAGATTCCATGTTGCAAAGCACGAACGGGCTCTCGTCTCCCATGGAAATTTATTGACGCCCCCGTAGGGGCGTTCTCCCGGATAAGAACCACTGCCAGTGCGATAAAATTTCACCAGATTTTCGTCTGATTCCACGCTTCTTTTTTGTCACCTCGTCGTTTCAAATTTCACGGGATTTTCAAAATCTGGTGGTGCATTTCACCATCTGGCAACACGGTTGCTGAATATTTCAGTGCCTGGAGAACAAACTCTTCATGTTTTCCCACCTAATGCTAATTACAGTATATGCAATTATCCCGCCATTAGCAGGCTCACATGTTACACGCAATTCTATTGATTAGACAGTTTGATTGTTATGCAATGCCAATTTATTATATGATAAATTCCAGCATGAAACAATCATGTTTTTGGCATGTAAAGCGGATGATAATTTTTCTTATAGAAGCCCCTTGTGCGTTGCTGGTTTTATTCACGGTGTCCACAGCTTTCAGCCAAATCGTCAAAAGGGTCCGTGACACTGAAAAGGTTGGGAACCACTGCCCTATCGCTCCTAGGATACTTAACATTCCGCAGCTTAGCGAGCGGTGCAACAGTTAAAACAACGCATTTAAGCTTTCACTGGCACGGAGGTGCTATACTATATAAATATACATATCACTCTTCTATAGGCTTTTAATCGCTTAAATCTACGAAGTTTGAATTACCTAAACCTTATCTTCTTCAACAAGTAAAATTTTCAAGAGCTTCTGCATTAGACAAGCAAAAAGTAACAGGAAGGTCTAAAAATGGTACGTTTTGCTCTCTCGCATATAGTTTCAGTTGTTAGGCAATAAATGTTTTAATCTTACGAACCTAAAGTTCCAAAGGTGGCTTATTCAGTTAATCTGAGCCACACGTAGGCTACAAATTCGTGAATCCTGAAAAAATCGGTGGAATTTGAACTCGGCTGTGTTCGGCATCATCAGTTTGATACACAGCGCACTTGAAAATATTTTCCAACACAGTTGCACTAAATTTACTAGAAAAACCTTTATGCATCTTCGGTAATTGATTTTGGCACTTGACAGATTTCGAGAAAGTAATGCGATTTACGATCTTTCGTGATCAATGAGGTTTGCGTCTAAACGGCGACATGCTGTGAGTTCGCGAACAATCCCGGTCAGTTAGGCTGACTTTGCACATAGCCTTGCGTGTTAATTCCAGCTGCACTGATTTTGTCAAAGACACAGTGTATTTGGAAAATTGCATGCGGTAGTAACTGCGCAAAAGCACTGGTCGCTGGGCCACAGTGGTTACTTGGAAGCACGAATCGTTGTGACAAATTGCATTTACATAATCGTCTCAAATGCTTAGAAAGAACCAGTAAATCGATGCTTGCATTATTGTCGATTACCACTGTACCTGATTCAAGGTTTGTAACCTCGCACTTTGCTTTTGTGTTTATGAGAGCCGCTTTCGACTCGTGTCTTTGTTGTAATTACGCACCAACCGTTTGCAGTGTAGCGGTACAAATACTGCATGCACACTGCAGCACCCGCGCGTTTTGTTTCGCTCATTTCCTGAGCCGTATCAGCCGCACTCCATACCCCCTTAATGGGGGGAGCCCACGATGTCACAGGGGGCCCGAAATTCAAGTCCTGTCACCACTTAGCATCCCAGAGAAAGCTTCGATGCCCCAAATTGAAATATGAATCATTAGAAATCATAGAATTTAGGGGGGGGCCTTTCAAAGAAAAGTGCATTACAGTTGCTTTGGGCCCCTTTGAAAGCAAGGTAGGCTACTTTGCATATTACAGTCGCGAAGGGGGCCCGAGGCAAGTGCCTCGCTTGTCTTCCCTTAAACACACCGCTGTATATAACCCTGACAATGATCTTATATGAGAATACCAAACCGATTGAACACGTTCTGCTTCATGCGATATGCGTACTTTCTCACCTGATGTGCGCATGTGAACACTGTAATGTAACGTTATCTTTATATTACTGAACACATTGAAGTTGTTGATGAGTTTGTCACTTCAAACAACACAGATATCACGCGATTCTTCATAATAACCTAGACACGGGTCGACTAAAAAACAGATCTGGGTGGAAAAAACCCTCAGCGGGAGCGCTGATCCCATGCGCCAAAACGCCTACTCCAATAACTTGAAGTGAACATTTGAAGATTTACTGCCATGTTATTGTTACGCAATAAAGACCAAGAGTACAACAAACCGCTAGCAAGGCTCGCAACCTGCCTCTGCAGGCAAAGGGAGCGAACTGCGNACTTGCGCTAAGTGTGTCGGGGCTCGCGGTCACGACTTTGCCCTGATGGGCCTCGCGTTCATTTATCCGGCCCTGCCTAGATGCCTANTTGCATACGTCCAGAAGTCAGATTTCCACTTGATCAACGTATTTTGTGTAGTGATTGTTGTAAAAAAATGTCGGCTACTATGCCTAGCCCAGGTAGTCTTCTCT
>JGI24158J21664_10000383_pt1 | contig 38798 bp, 25 predicted proteins | sample Ectturendosymbi3_FD_21664 | JGI IMG/M metagenome (IMG submission 21664) | reverse complement strand
CGACAAAAATTTTTAAATCTAGTGAATTTGTTTCAGATCTAGTGAATTTTTTGTGAATCGACTGATTTTGTAGAGAAGCCTGTGGCAGCACTGCTATTGAACGCAGACATCGTGGCAGGTAAGGCAGCAAGACAGTGACTGGCTGGTGATAGCGGCAAGCCACGCATTTTTATGCTGTGTGAATAGAAGCACAAGTGAATCCGTAACCATGGGCGTCCGCAGAGGGAAAACCGGCGTTTGCCCCTTAAAAATTTGGTCTAAAACCAGAAACGTTTGGAAAATCTGAAAACAGCAGTTCAATTTCGATTAATTAGTTTAATTCTTGCAATAGCAGTTTGTTTGCCTGCATGACACACTGCACAAGAGGTAGGTTCGCTGTTCTGGTGTCATGAAGTGGTGAGCTTGCAGTTTACTCATGTTCCCTACATCACCTGCAGAGACTGTTGCAAAGCTTGTGAGCGGATAGCTCGATCGTTATTCTTTATTGCGTAACAATAACATGGCAACAAATCTTCAAAAGTTTAGTTACGGTCGTAGGCGTTTTGCCGCATGTGACTGTTGAACGCAGACATCTTTGGCAGAAAATTCTGCGAGACAGTGACTGCTAATAGTGGTAAGCTTCGTAGTTTTGTACTGTGCAGCGTGAAAAGAAGCATGAATGAAAACGAAGTATTGCTGCGCCAACGAAGCGCGATTTTTGCTGTTGTAGCAGCAGGGGCGTAACGAGGTTAGATGGCGCCCGGGGCAAGAAGCAGGTTTGGCGCCCCTATGTTCGAACCTGAGATCTTTCGGAAGCAAATGTACTGTATTGAAGAAAGTCTTTGTGACATTGTTGGGACTTTATGGCGCCCCCATAGTGATTCGGCGCCCGGGGAATTGTGTCCCCCCTTCCCCCTTCGTTACGCCCCTGCGTAGCAGGGGGCATTTTTGTTATGGTGTAGAAAGGGCAAAGCGTTTTGTGAACGTGCATTGGCATTGTATGGTCAGCAACATGGAAAGGACAAGCAAAATATCGAGTTTGCCCCCTTGGAAAAGTTTCTGCGGACGCCCGTGCTTCTGACTTGAATTTTTTTAAACTTCTGGCATTTTTCCGATATGTTTTGGTTGTTTCTTACCTGCAAATACAACAAACAAAAATATGTGAATTATATTTTAATAAACCATTTTTTTGCAATATTCAAAGTCTCGAGACCTGAAACCTTCGAGACCGAGACGAGACCTGAAAGACCGAGACCAAGTCTCGAGACTCCATCACTGATTATTAGGGCTTAGGAATTCGTGTTTAGGTAAGTGTTTCGGGTTAGGGTAAAAAAAGAAAAATAATTGAGATCAACGACTAAGTCCGAACATTTTCAATGGTTAAAGTTATTCCCGTGCTATAGCTTGTTGTGGGTTCTTGACATCTAGGCATAGGCGTACGAGGCGGGGGGTCGGGGAGGGGGCGGCCGCTCCCCCGGGTTTGAAAAATTTCAGGGCAAGCGCTAGTTGCTTAAAAATCCTGAATGATAAAAAATACATATTCAATAGAGTGAAAAATTTCAGGGGAACTCTGTTTTTCAGGGCAAGTGCAAGTTGCTCAAAAATCCTGATGTCTAACTTTTATCATTTTGGTGTACCGGTGCAATGGTGAGTAAATTAGTTGGTGTAGGAACATTTTTTAAGAATACGGCGAGCTTGTCCAGTATGTCCATTGCTCTATGCATTGGTTTAACCTGACAGATTCAACAGCGACATGGGTCTTGGCAATATTCTGTTGGAGAGCAGACGTGTTGACAGAAGCAAGCTTTGCTCTTGCAAGTTGTAACGTTGAAAAAACAATTCAAAACCAGATTTGTGACAAACTTTCTTAAAGCTAGCATGAAACAGCAACGTATCCACCTCAGTTTTGCGACTGTCGTATTGGAAAGCCGAGAATGCAATATAAGAACGGGAATCCAACGACTTGACCTCGGCGGAAAAACCCCCTACCACCGATGATGAAATGAAGGTTTGAATGTGTTATTTTCATGAAAGCACAACAGGTTAGTACTTTTACTGCAGTCTGTAGATTTGCAGATAACAGACATTTACCCTAGCTATCTCTGAGTCAGTGTCGAAACACGGAGATATGATTGGTGCAAAAGCGTATGTTAATTGGTGTATGGTGGTCGGCAGCAACCGTGGGGGCAACTGTTTCAACAGGAATAAAACAAACTTCAAGGTTTCACGATGCTTTGCTGAGATGATCACACTGATTTGGCAGATGAGTAGTTACACCACACTTTTCGGAAGCTTCTGTGAACCTCTTCAACCAAAGTTGCCCCAATCAAGGAAGAGATCTTCGTCGCACATTCCTACATTGAAGTTTGTTTTATTCCTGTTGAAACAAGAGCTCCCACACTAAAGTCATATGGTGCAAAATAAAACTTTACAGTAGATTGTTGCTACTGTAGCCTACATAAAGGTGCACATGAACAAACTCATTTGCCCAAAGATGGAACAAGATAGCAGGAAATCGAAAGACATATTGCAAGTGCAGAAAGTTGCAGTCGTCGCAACCTGAAGATGCGACCGGAATGCTAGATGTTTTCGTTAAGCTCTTTATGAGCTGAACTCAGGCTTCATAACAAGTTTGTTTTCCCGTGCCTGGTAAAAATCTATTCACACATCAAGGTTTAAAGAGTAAGCAGCTGAGGCGAAAAATTACCGCTGCTCTTTTGGACAGCAAAAGCACACGCGATTTCTCTTGACTTATACATAAATAATAGGCTACTGATCTATGTGTTCAGTTAAAAAATGTTACACATTGACTTTCGAGCTACACAATGTCACTTTTTTGTATGTTTTGATGTTTTGTGCAAAGTTATTGACAAAGATTTGTTGAACCAGAATTAACATCAACAAAGCACACTTTTTTTAAATACAAGAGTAAAACTGTGACGCAGTGTCGTGATATGTAATAAATTTAGAGTTTGTTAAAATTTTATGCCTAAAAGTATTGCAATTATGTAAACCAATCTGTGCAGCGTGGACTTCGAGATGTTGTTTTGAACGCTTTGAATTCGTGCAACCCACAGCGAAAGCTTTGTGACATGAAGACATTGCTCTTGACCAATGGTCTGTGACGTAAAACTTTCCGGCGAACCTACGTGCGTTGCAGAACCTGAAAAACACTACTATGTAAATTATGCTCTCTTATGATAACGCAGGCTTCGAATAACGAACTCTCTGCAGTTAGCGTGCTTTCGAATCGTCGTGTATTTCATTCTGGCATCAATCTGATTTCCAACTGGGAAGTGATCAAAACAGCAACTCTGACCGGTGGTAACGTTTCGCGAGGCCACTCGCGCTGTTTGCGTTATGAAGTTCATTGGCTCATTTGTTGCAGCAAAAGTACACATTTTTGACTTATAACTATGAACAACAAAGCACGATACAATAAATCGTTTCTTAGTCGGCAAGCTGGCAATGTGTGTAAATAGAAAGCTCGTTAGCATGAAGTCGATGATAAAACAGTAGAATAAAATAATTGAACGGTCCAAAAACAGGTTTTTGCATTCAAATGGTCAGGCCCTAGTCCCAAGTGCCTGCAACACAATCACCGATTCTACAAAAGCAGTGTCCTCCTTAGCCAGGTCACTTTGCATGGAATTTTCGTCATTGTGACTGAAATAGTTTACAAAAAAAACAAAATAGAAGACGCATCGGTGCTTGCTGAATGTTCCTACCCATATGCCCAAAAATCGATATATCGAGCATTTGTGCTTTGCAGTGCTTTCAAATGATTTGTTTATGCGTTTATGGAATCAGCGCTTAGAAAGAGTACAGGCTTTGTTTGACACGCAGTGTGCAGATGCGTACAGATCACTAGTTGCTATTCACAAAAAGATACATGCGAAAACGATAGACAGCCCTCGCATATACACAAACGAAATGAAGTAGGACGACGACAATAAACGTGGTAATTGGTATCGCCAAAAGGTAATTGGTATCGCCAAAAGGTAATTGGTATCACCAAAAGGTAATTGGTATCGCCAAAAGGTAATTGGTATCGCCAAACTTATGAAACTTATAAAAGATGGTGAATGGTGTTCAAATAAGGTATGGCATGATGTGTTTTGGACAACACCAGGCAGATGGAGACAAGAGGAATGTTAGAGGGTAACATTAGCCATTTAACGTAAACATAGGTGTAAGAGCAAGCAAAATTTTGGGGGTGCGAAGGATTTTTGTCCGAATTTCCCCAAACTTGCCAGAAAAGTTGTGCGACCTTTGCCTACAAATTTTCTCCCACAAAGATCATGGACTGAAAACCTTTTTTGGTGTGACCTCTAAAAAATCCTGCAAACGTTTGTTTTTTGTTTTCCTGCAAACGTTGGGCGCCATTGTTTTGAAGTCAAACAACGTTGGGCTCCATTTTTGCCCAGATTTTCAGGAATTTTGCCTAGATATTTAGGCATTTTGTACATAATTTTAGGGATTTTGCCAAGATTTTCAGAAATTTTGCCCAAATTTTCAGGGATTTTGCTCAGATTTTCGACAAATCAAAAGCCCCTGCACTACAGAACTTGGATATACACAATGGTCAGGATCTCGGTGCGAAATTTCTTAGAACTTTTTTACCTGTCGTTTAGTTTAATGATTTCTATACAAAAAAAACTAGCCATAGTTTTCACAGTTTCCAAGATCCATATTCCAAACAAAAAGTTGAAAAGCCAAGAGTTTGAGCTCGCGTTTCAACAAATTTCCGTGCATTTTTTCGTAGTTCATAGGAAGCAGACTCCTTTCAAATCATCAACTCGTCTCAAGACCATGCGTGTAAACATACGCCGTAACGTCTGGTGGTGACGCTGGCGATTGCATCTGGTCACACATCAATACGCAGTATGCAACACATACCATTTGACGCCAAACATGCTTGCCAGTGGCGTAACTGATGGGGGTGCAGGGGGCGAGCTGCCCTCCTGACAAGCTAAATATAAAAATCGGGCCACCTTCAGCCTAAATTTTGATATTTAGTATTCTTTGGTTTTCGGTAGGTTGTTGTTTTTTGCGTTTTTCAGATGTTTTCGTTTTTTTAGCTATTATTGATATCCACATCCCATCCGGATTCACTATCATTTATTAACTTTTCTTCTGAGTGTTGGCTAGTGGCCCCTCTACGGTGGCCAGTGGGCCCCTTCAGCTAAGTTTAGCCCCCCTGGCTCAAATCTCTAGTTACACCACTGATGTTAGCATGTCGTACAGAGTGACATACATATTAAGAGATTGAAGTGTTGTATGAAGATCAAGTTTCAAAAAAGCAGTTTTTCACCAAGCTTGCACTTCCCGAAGAACAACAGTTAAAAGTTCTTCTAGTTTTGCTGCAGCCTTTCGAGGAATCAACCCGCTGGACTCCGCTTTCATAACTTTGCGATGATATGGACTTGCACATATCCATATTCAAGTAATTAGTCTCCGCAGAGGTTACGCAGTCGAATCAAAAAGCAAATTTTTAATAGGAAATCGATTTCGCGTAACTATGGGCATCCTCAACTCTAAAATCTTATTCAAATGGAATCCGAAATGAAAGAAATATTTTATTTACCGCATAGCAGTAGCGTAGCCAACCCAAAATTTGGGGCGGCAAAAAAATTGGGGGGGTTCAATGTTTGATTTTAGGCGAATAACACTATTTTCTTTGGGATACCGCCTCTCAAAGCACAAAGTGACTATATGTTCTAAAATTTGGGGGGGTGGCCCCCCTGGCTGCGCCTATGCCGCATGGGTCACTGCTGTTACTGTAATCATACAGGCATCTATGCTGTGGAAAGTATTTTACGCGAACGAGAGTTTGGACCATCTTTATTCGTCAGACTGACGTCTGTTGCGAATCGTCATCCGTTGGGTTCGTACAAAACCCAGAATCTACAGACCGTTGCTTGTGCTTGAGTTTGGCATGTTTTGATTTAGGCTTCTGTTGAGAGCTCGTATACACTGTGGGCAAAGCTCCCTTGTTTGTTACATTGCCAGTGTTCGACTGAGCAGTTTTTGCTTTTATAATATATTTGGACGGAGATGACTTCTTTCTTCTCGTTGCTTTTGACCTTCTAAAACCTGTCGCAGAGTCTTCAATTGTAGTATTTTGCATAACGTCTTCAGCAGAAGATAGGGCACTCTCTTCGTTTTGTTTTGCCTCTTTGGTGATAATATCATTAGCTATTTCCTGACATTCTGCTGCAGATTCTCCGGGAAACTTTTCAATAAGTTCTGCGACTACTGTGTTATTGTCGCTTGCTTCATCAACAGCGATGCCAAAAAACGATTTAACTTTTTTGAAAAAGCCGCTGGCCTCGCCTATTAACTGATCACTTTCGCGCTTTGACCACAACACCCACCAACCTTCACTTTCGTCGCTGTTATCTGTTCCTGTTCCAGCATTGACAACAGCTTGAACTTTTTGCTTTAAGTCTGCTTCGTTTTCTCTGGGCTGGTTTCGAATCCCTTTGACTCGAATAAGTGATTTTTGACGACTGTGTCTGGAAAACGATCGGCTTTCAATGCTAGATCTGCTTTTGTTGGTCCTAGTGGAGGTGATTGACAAGCGGCTGTCAATGTTTCGCGGAAAATCCACCCCACTGGACTTGATGACGTCGATTTGTATAACACTCGAACGGTTTCCAGCAATTTCACACCTCGATGAACTACGAGTACCAGGTTGTAGTGCACCTGTTGGGTTAAGGCGCGGTTCTGTTATTGGTGATGTTTCTTTCTGCCTTTCGAAGTTAGTATTGACTGAGTCCCCATCGCTGGGGTTTTTCGTCTCTCTGGTGTTGCGTGCTGCATTAATTTCTACATCCACGTGCGCTGTAACTTCGCGCTCATTGTATACGTGACCATTTGGTGTTCGCACTCTGGAATATGTAGCTGCTAAACCGGTATCAGTAATTGGAACAGAATCTAGGTTGGAAATAATTTCTTGACCGGTTTCTGCTTCATCTAGATGCTCTTCTGGGCTGTGTGGGTTCTGCAATGTAGAGTCTGCAACTTCACGACGCTTTGTGCTTACTCGGGATGGCGTGTCCGTTTCGGATAAACTGTTGTTGTAAGTCAGGTCATCAAACGTGGTTTGTATCTCATGACCACCACCATAGCTGCTCAGAGATGTAGTAGAATCCTGTCTTGCTGTTTGGTACTTGTAAAACCGCTGTTGGCTTATATTCTTGGCTCTGAGATCGTCTTCTTCAGTGCGTTTGCTTATTGGTCGACTGCCTACGCTTAGAGAGCGGCGTCTGATGACTTTATGTCTACTACGTCCTGATTGGTCAAGGTTGCCAGACTTCTGCCACTGGTAGATTATTTCGTTTTGTTGTTCGACAATAGATGCTAAGCGATGCAGCAACACAATATCATTGCTTGAAGAGCTACGAGATAGTCGGTCTTTTCTATTTTTCCGTACGTGACGTGGCTGAGCAGAACCGCTTTTGCGCACCACGTTGTGGGAAACAACAGAACTCCGTCTCCTACGTTTCGAGGCAGCAGAGGAACTTCCGCTCGGTTTGCGAATTCTTGCGTACAGGTTTTCTCCTGTTGTTGGATCAACTTGACCGCTTGAATCGCTGTACAGATTGCCTGTGCTCTTTGCTCTTTTCACGTATTGATGTTTTATTCTTGGGGGAGAAAATTCACCAACTTTAGGCGGTAAACCGTACATCTCCTGGGGAGGTAAACTCGATCTTCCGCTTTCCATCAAAGAAGGTATGTACAGGTAATCAATATGAACATCTTCTTCTGGTATCTCTGACAAATTCATCATAGAGAGGGATTTTTGATGGTGCTTGGCGCTCGCCATAAGCATTTCGGAGTAAGAAATTAAAGTTCTTGTATCCAAAAGGTTTTCAGGTGGGGACGCCATTGCATCAAAAGACATCGGTCCTGCATTCTCTGATGTATAAAATAGAAATTGATCTGGAACTGCAGGTTTGCTATCTTGGAGATCTTTCTCCTCGTTAGTCAAGCTTCCCGGAACAGCACTGAGAACAAGCTTATCACCTGGTGTCTCGCTGCTTAGTTCTGCATTCGTCACTGTGGACAAAGAAAGTGAGTCCAATTCACTGTTAACAACTTGCTCGATTCCATCAGAAATTTGTGCAGCAGATTTGTTTGTATCGTTTTCTTCTATTTTCTTTACAGAAGTTGTTTCTTGTGATTCATCTGGATCGCTTTTTTCTGAAGTTGAGGCGCTTTGCTCTGGGTCTGGGTTCTTAACTTCTTTTCCATTACCTGAAAGAAAAAACGCGCTCATGTTAGTCGCAAACAGTCTTATGTATAAACGAAAGATACCTCAAGACAGAAAAACTCCATGTTTATATTATATATTTTTTTACAGCATCAACAGGGGTCAGACGACGATTAGGAAAATCATATGTTCTTTTAACCGCGCTGAACGTAAACTTGGCTTTGACATTGAAGGTAGATAAGAGCAGGTAGAGAAAAATCTTTATATGCTATGTTCAGTGGCATGTAGTGGTCATTGTTACTAGGTGTGCGCTCTTTGTGACGTCACGATGTGGCGTCATATTCACGTTTCCAAACCAACGTTTCGGTGAAGTTTTTTTTGCACAATACGCATACCATTCTATCCTCACTCTCCTTGTACGTTGCTGTACAAATATTTTATGTGTCATTGCATTGACTACAAACTATCATCGCTCCAAGTAAGGATTCCGGAGCAAAATACACAACGCTACGACAGAATAGGTCACAGCTGCAAAATATTAGGCTGTACGAATGTTTCGTCGAATACCAGAAGTCCAGCACAGGTGTACGGCAGGAATGGCGCACACCAAGGGTTTGCAAATCGAAACTTGCAAAACAACACAAGAACTGAGAAAGCGCATGAGTATGCAAGAGAATTTTCGATTTTTGTCATGTGGCTGTTTTTAGTATGCAACTACTGGTGGAACAGATACGGTTTGTTTGAGCCGTTATGCTCAATTCGGCTGAACTGCCAATTAATGACGAAGCTCAGATGTATCCTGTTACTTATACTGATTGCTGACGTTCATATTACATGCACGTGTGCGGCTCTATCAGTGCAAGCAATGTTATAAACGAAAAATATGCACAGAACGGAAGCCATAAATACAAGCTGCGGAAAGACTGAGATGCATAGAAAAGTTGAGAAAGAGAAATTTATCCTGCAAGACTTAGACGTGTGTGAATGAGTAAATCAACAAAAGCTATTTCCCAAATCTGTAAAAACCGCGTTCCACAAAAACGCGGCATCACACGGTTTCCACTGTAAGCAACACGAAAATTAAACTACAAGTGCATGAAGACAAATTGCAACTGCGATTGTACGCGTAATTTTGCCACATCAAGAAATGAAGCAGGTAGCTAGTGGTTGCCACGTCAAAAAACGAAAGGGAGACTAGTGATGCATAAAAATTTCAGCTAAATCAAACAAGTTGAAATGGGACAGTTTCGAAATTTGGCTCAGAAAATCAGTAAGACCTCCATCTGTCAAGCTTTTTTGTGATTGTCCCTTGATCGCACGACCTGGAAAAGTCAAGTCATGATCAGTTTGACTGGGTGTGCGCCGCACACCTAGCACACCCGGAGCATACGTCCCAAACTATATTGGCAGTGGTATAAACAATAGACACCCCTCAGGAACACTTTCAAATTACTCCTATGTGACAGTTTAGCTGTACAAATACATCAGAGTGGCAAATGTAACCAAATTTGTTTAAATTTGTGGTAACCGGAAAGCAGATGCGCTTCAGGTTTTAGGCCAAGCAGACGTTTGATTAATATGACTTTTAATCAACGTGCCACTTTGAGACTGGGTCGGCAAAAAAATCATCATTCGCCTTCGACAATGACGAAAAGTTGAAAACATGCACCATACCAGAGTGCGTGTTAGAAGATACGATTTCTGCTAAACGTGAAAAGCTTGCATTTCAGAAACTTCCACCTGCATTGATATAATGGTAGGAGTGCAAAGCTGAAAGCTAGCACATCAGCAACATTTTTGCACTTCAGAAAACTTGCACTTCGAAACTTCATTCATATAACGGCAGGGCTGTCAAGCGAAAAGCTTGCACTTCAGAAATTTTTACTTGCATCGATATAACGGCAGGGTGTAGTGCAGGCTGGGTGAGGATAGGATACTTGTATTACGTCTTCAGCTCACAAGTTGTGCTGGTGAATGGATCCAACTCGGAGGAGTGTTCATGTTGAAGTTATTGGACCATTCCCTGTGTTTGATACAGGAATACGCTTTAAATTTAGGCAAACGCTCCAAAAAGGTTAATGCCTATGTTAGCAGACAGTTTATTGTCCTTGCTCCGAGACATCAGACAGGGAGTTTGTTGCAGCCACAATGCTGCAACGTCGCCTTGAGCCACTTAAAGAGAGAGTCGAGCCGATGACCTCCGCGTAGCAACGATAATAGAGTTTTCCTCACTCGACTAGGTAGGCTCTACTAACGCTGCTACGAATTCAACGTTATGTGGCGAATCACCACGGCACATTACTTCCACCTTCCATGAGCTCAAGATGACCTTCAACGGGGATTCCAGCCACCGTCACGTTGGGAGCCATTTGTTGCAGCCACAATGCTGCGTCACCTTGAGCCACCTAAAGAGAGAGTCGAACCAATGACCCTCCGCGTAACAGTTTTCCCACTCGACTAGGTAGACTCTACTATTGCTGGTTCGAATTCATTGCTATGTGGCGAATCACCCCGCCACAATGTGAGTAGCAACTGTTCAAAGCAGCTGTAGTTTCAACTGCTGCTCGGGTATGCGGACAGAAACGAATCGGAGTGGCGAATAATGGTAAAAAAGCAACCAACCCTTAGTGTAACCAGAAGGTGAATGATGCAAATCGAGCAAATGAAGTTGTGTGGCTTCAGAACAAAGCCGAATCTTCTTTACATTCGCGATACTCTGAGGTACAAAAATCCTCAGTCCTCACGTTGAAAAAGTCCAAAACGCATGCTTGGGAGAATTTCGTGAATAAACTAGATTCCAGTTAATGACAAGCCAACGAGATATTCTGGCAAACCATATGGCGTCTTCGTGACAAAAAGAGTTCATCACAAACAAAACGGCGTCTTCCTTATCAATGGATCCACCCTGCCAGATGGAGAGAGCAGTTCAAAGATCTTCTGAACCAGTCACTATCGCACCATCGGACACACAGGTGGTACATTTAAGGTGGGAAAATATCATCACTGCATAGGACGTCTTCCTGGATGTCAAAACACTGAAGGCTGGGATGACTGCGGGTTGTGATGAAATACGACCTGAAATGCTCAAAATCTTGAACAGAGGAGTACTTTGGCTTACTCGTGTGTATCCAGTGGCCTGGTGTTCTGGAAGGGCACCGAAAGATTGGCAAACTTGGTGATTATCCCTATACACAAGAAGGGAGACAGGAGAAAATACACCAACTACATGGGCATCTGCTTAGCCTCTCTGGAAAAGTGTTTGTCAAGTGCTTTCAAAAAAGATGCCGCAAAATATTTTAACCTAAGCTGGAGGATAGCCAGTGCGGTTTTCGTCCTGGCCGTAGCAATACAGACCAAATTTTCATTCTATGGCACATTTTTTAGACATCTTGGGAGTATCAGTTTTAAATCGGTCTTTGTTCCGATCCTCACCTATGGTTATGAATCTGGGATAATGACTGAAAGGGCACTATGTCAAGTACAAGAGGCACAGATGGGATTTTTGTGAAGAGTTCACGGTGTAACATTTCGCGAAAAAGTGCGCAGCTGTGAAATTTTTAAAACATTGAATGTCGGTCCACTTCACTGAATAGAGAGATCTCAGCTACGATGGTTCGACCATGTGGTCAGAATGTCCCATGAAAAATTCGCGAGGCACGTCCTGCTGGCTCCACCCACGAAAGAGTCGACCAGAGTTCGACCAAGGACCAGATGGAATGATTATATCTCCGATCTGGTTTGATCCAGTCTTAGTGTGGAGTGAACAGAACCGTCAGAGATTGCTGAAAATCATGAGGTATTTTGAGTCCTCCTTGGGCTACTGCAACCGAGGCCCTCCCCAGTGGAAAAGCGGGTATGGACATGATGTAATGAATGAATGGTGCAGTGCTAAAAGGAAGTGGGAAGAATACCTATAACAAAAACATGCATCCCTGGCCACATTCGAGGTAGTCAAGCTTTTTCTACTAAAAAATTCACAATATGACAACAAATGTTTCAATATTTCCGTGCTACTTCAAAATGTCAGGGAACGCTGTTTCTCTTTCAAGCAATATTCGGAGCAACTTTCCCCATGTTCCCTCCAACCACACCCCTGGATAATGCCATAACGGTATAACTTTTAAAAAAGTTTAAACTAACCTTGCTTCTGTTGTTCTTCCGTGTAGATCGTAGACAACATCCGCTCGTTAAACTCTCGTTCTTGCTTTTCTTGTTTTTTCTTTTCTATTTTTTGCATTAGGGTACTAACCACAGCGATCTTGCGACGAGGAATGTTTTTGCCGATGGCAGAAAACAAAGTCTCCTCTTCCAAGTCAGCATCAATAACATAAGTGGGTTTATAGATTTCTTCCTATAAAAAAATAACACTTGCAGAACCCCAAGTGAGTTGATTGCATTTAGTTTTTATGCCATAACTACAGTAGTTACGTGGCAAGGTTTAATATTAGCTGTGTGCAGAATGCGAGCAAGCTCAAAGGTAAATAATGTTTTACTCACTGGGCATGTCATCTATCCGAGAGAAAAAATGACACAAGGAAGAGACAACAAAACAATCGGCATTGCTGTTGTAGCATTTTGATTGATAAACGGTCCCAATATAACATTTACGAAAAACTGGACAGTCTTTTTCAGTGATATCGTTCAGTAACCACCGCCAGTTGCTAAACGTTTAACAGAACAATTAGCTGATGAGTTCGAAAGCAAAAATCAACATCTAGAAGCAGTTTTTTTGTCTATTTTTTTACTTTCACAGCTTTTCTCATCGGTTTTGAAATAGTCATTACTTCTATCCACGTTCTGTGTGTTCATAGCGTCATCGGCCTGATAAAACTGCAGTCTTGTTTCTGGCCACCGCACGCAGTTGGTTATTAATTTTTCAACTTGAGACAAAAGTTCAATGCCGAGGATACCGTTGTTGAGACGTTGCAGCACTTCATTATGCTGCTTTGTATTTTCCCTAAAACTGACGACGTCCGCAAGAGAAAATAACCCTTTAGTTAAAAAGTAAAAACCAATCCATTTTGCTAATGCGAGAGAAAAAATTCAACTCGATTTGTATCAAAATTGTTTTGTCACATTTTCAGAGGTTAAAGTTTCCCGAGAAAGCATTACAGCGCTGCCAATAGATGAACTAATTTTGCCTGATTTCACAAGAAGTAACCTTTGTCATAGCAACTTTACCTAGAATGAGTTTATTTCATATCTCTGTAGCAAACTGCGAAATCTGATAGCACAACCTGGTGGCCGACTCACTAGCCGCAATAAAAGTAGGCTAATTCCAAATTTTCCCAAAACTCTACAACGTTTCTGAATTACAGGCTTCTCTTATCGTTATTGTGTTTAGCTAAAACTGACAAATGAAATCTGCTACTGTCGCATACCTGCAGCGATTTCTTTTCTGGGTTTTGTTCACCGAACCCCAAGGCTGTGGCGTCCCAGTCTAATTTGCTTCCTCTGTGGTGGCGACCCCTTACTATTGCCATTCTTTCGTCTTCTTCCTTGGACTTGCGGCGTCGCCATATTTCTTCATCCGTAAGAATTCCTTCGATTTCAGCGTGTTCCCTTGTCTTTTTCTTTTGAATGTATTTTTTTCTGTGACAAAGAGAGAGCAGTGCCTTTTATTAATTTACATTAAATTCACGGTTTTTTTGGTTCATAAGGTATAGGGTTACAGAAAGTAATAATCAGACAGGTATTGTTTAAAAACAGCTTGCTGTGTACGTCTATTTGTGAAACGTTACAATCAATTTTATGTCCTTGCAGTTATACATTAATCATACACATGTTTTAACATATGAATTTTCCCGTGGAAATCCAAGCAGTTTCAGATTCAAACTGCCCTTACGAGGGCGAAGCCTATACAGCCGTTTTTCTTCTTTTCGTGCTCAACACTTGCTTTGAGACCCTGAAAGCGTAAAATGTCTCAAAATCTGCATATAGGGTTTTGAAAAGTTTTTACAAACGTAGTTCCGTTTAGTACACGCTCAAGCAGTCATATTCCCCGCTCTTTTAAAATTAGGTTAAAACCAGCCATGTAGTTTGGAAGAACACCGGGGAACGCTGGCCTTACCTCGTTTCAGGGATGAACGACTTTCCCCTACTTCCTGTGGCACAAAAATATCAAACCTTTTTGTTGTCATGTTTTATCATGTCACAACAAAAGGTATCCCAACTGTGTTTACTGTAGTGCTAGCAAGTCACGTGTTTGCTTTAAGGGAGGGTCTTCGGACGCTACACCATTTGTAGCAAACACTCTAGTATGGCTACGCCACTGGTTGTAATCACGTGTTTGCTTTGCATGCATACCAAACCGCATGTATGATCATATTATAATTGAAATATTGCAAATAAAAATCACGTGACGAAACGCTCCTGTAAGTGGCATGCAAACTGCAGAGTGAAACAGTTTCGAGAAACGCGCTGACCTCGGGAAGTATACGCAATTATTTTCAGTACTTTGCCAGGACCGCGTTGTGCCAACAAAGAGTGTTCGTTATGATGTTTTTCTTTTTGATGAAAACATAGACAGTTGGAGCAAATTGCTTATTTTATTTACAGTAGCATTGAAATTACCCAAGTTTTATGTTTTCTGAGATTCATTCTGCCGGCTAGCTTAGTGAATTTTCAAGCCAAAGACTACTCTTTTCTCATTTTATATGACTCAGGGAATTTCCTCGCAATTTATGTGTTATTCATTCGGAAGAACCTTTTTGATGATCAGTTGTCAAAAATCACAACATATCGAAGTTCTGAGAACGTTTTTCTCCTTTTGAGTTTCTCGCGGAGTCACTTGTCAGACGTCCACGCACTGTGTCACATAACAATTTTGTGTCACTCAATGAAGGTTTATTTGCAACATCACTCTCTGAAGCGCATAGAAATATATTTTATAGTATATTTTAAATTCAGAGATTCTTTTGTGAAATTCCTCTGTCTGGAGACTAATCGAGATGTGAGTCTACGTCGTATTTTACTCCTTGCCACACAGCATTTTCAATCATCAGGTGGGCAACAACGTGAATATTTGTCAATGTCGTGACTTACTGTTAGTCAAACCTTAATGCTTCCAGGACTATAACTTTGTTGCTGCATAACATCACTTCCAGCCACAAGGGTGAGCTAAGTTTCGTCATACTTTGACATAAAGTTGTTGCCCTCGGCGTGCATTTCGCTTTAGAATAGATGCAGTAAATTCGTGTCAATTTAGGAGCGTTTTGGTGATTAACAGCTTGTTGAAACGAGTTTGGAATGCTTGCAATAAGAAGAAACTGGAAAGGTAATTGATTTAGGATTAACGTAAATGCAAAAATTGTTTCTGATATTTCTTTGACATCAACCACAGGCTTACCTGTATTTTGCCATCGGCACAGTATTTTGCGGCAGAACTTGCATGCAGTCATTTGCTGAAGGGTTTAAAAGAAACTGTTCGTCAAATTCGCTCACCTGCGAAATCATAGAAGTTTCCGTTAAACTATTCTGAAGACGAATCCTGTTCTTCTGGCTATGGGCGATTCTTGTAGCCGTGATAATTTTAATTCAACCCCAGTTGATTTTACCTGTTTTTTGTGAATAACTTCCAGCATTTTTTTCTCACTTGTTTTGTGAGTGGCTTGTTCCGTGCTCTTATCTAAAATAGACGTTTGGTCATTTGGGACGACAGAAGATCTTCTGGTTAGATAAGGATGTTTCTGCATCGTGGAAATGTTTTGTGAAGACAAAGCAGGGGGTTTATCTTTATCCTCTACGGGTGTAAGTGGAGGCAAATCAGCGTACAGGTCGAAGTTGTCCATTCTGATCTCACGTTTGCTTGGTTTGTCTTTAAGCCTTTGTTTATACGACAGCATATCTTCGTAAAGTTATTTTTCGAACAATATGTTGAAATAAAGGAAATCTGTAAAAATATTATCCCATCAAGACAGCCTGCAAAGAAAAGTTTATCCGAAAAAACCAACAGCTCAATCATAAAATTAGTCTACTTCCCAAACTTGAACCCAGACATTTCGCTGCATTTAAAAAACATCACCATATTTTAGAACACGAACAAAAAATAAATGTCTTGAATAATGTTTAAAACCTTTGAAAGGTTTGTACACGGTTTGAAGAGAAATAAAACATTTGTTTAAAGCAGGTATCGTCACAAAGTAGTAGAAGATTAGAGAAACAAACGGTTTTGCTCAAATATCATGTTAATTTGCTTAAAAATATACTTTCCTATTAAATTGTTTCAAAATGATATCATTAAATTATTTCAAAAGACTTGCTATAAAATGTGTAAGTGCAGCTTACGAACGTGGTCGGCAGCTGGGGTCCGGACGTTTCCGTCGCCAGGCAACAGAAGGCCGTTCTTTTGTATTGGAATTGATATTTTTCTATGTCCACAAATTGCCTTAATTTCTTCAAGCCTCCAAGTCGCACATAGCTTAAGAAGAGAAAGATTTTAAGCTCTGCCGTAAACGGTAAATTAGCATCCAAAGATTTTTCAAATATATTTGATCTGGCCTGCATATCACGTCTGCAAAGGCTTTAGTCTAGAACATTTTTTTAAAAAGCATGCTTTGAACCGTAGTAGGTTCCTTAAATCATGTGTTCCCAACTTTTCTCTGACCATGTACCCCTTCAGCATTTCGACAGATGAGTATGTACCCAGGGCCGGATTAACCATTGGGCAAACCGGGAAAATGCCCGGGGCCTCGCGCTTTTGGTGGTCTCGCGCTTGAATATCAAAACACTCTTTACTGGATTTTCAAGTTTTTAGGCTGTTAACCACGCGTCAACATTGTAGAGCTTTTTGAATCTTGCGTTTGTTATCGGTTTAGGAAACTGACAAATTTGGCATTTATGTTTTTGAGTGACTTAAAAGAATTGAACCAAACAGAATCACGCTTTATGACCCAAGAATTAGATCGAAATCAGTGCATCCCGTGGGCGTCCTTAGAAATTTTTCCAGGGAGGGGCAACGTCGAAATTTGCTCATCCTTTTCAGGTTGCTGACAATGCAATGCAAATGGATATTCACAAAACGCTTTACCCTTTCTACCCATTAGTTTGTGCTGGTTGAACCTCAATTCTCAATCTATTGTCTGAAATGATTTTTACACTTCGGCTACCAGAAATGCTTTTTCTTATTTTCATACACTGTCTAACATCCATTTTTTCGAGCACTTTCTAGAAACAACTCATTAATTTAAGAACAATCAAATGCCAAAATAACTTGAGCAGTAAAAATACAAATAAGTTCTACACTCGCAATACTATTTCAAGCAATGAGAAGCAGAACTACATTATGTTGACAAGACCATCGGACAACTCACTGAAGTTAGAACACCGGCTTAAAAAACAGAGCAAATAAATTACGAAAACTCGCCACAACAAATACAGCTTTGCACTGAGTGCTCACTGCTCACTAAGTTAGAACTAAACCTTAACGGTAAAGACGTATTTCCACAAATCTGCATAGACGTGTTCTAACAAGCCACATATTTTCATACTGTTTGAAAAGAAGCCTGCATAAGAGTCGTTTGATTAACCTATTCACTCGGGCACGTTGATCACAGTCTCAAATTAACAATGAACTTTTCAAACTTGTGGAAGCACTGCTGCAGATTTACTCATGCTTCTTTTCACACAGTATAAAACTACGTGGCTTACCGCTATCAGCAGTGTCACTGTCTTGCTGCATTACCTGCTAAGATGTCTGTGTTCAACAGTCACATGCAGGGCTCCCATTCACTAATTTCAAATAAACACAGATTGCACACCAAAAAAACATATTCATACAATAAAAAACCCGAAAGCTTGTGTTACGAACAAAAACATATGAGTGTGCTTATTGGACTGGAAACGATAATCGAATACTGATTTAATTATATTTCCTTTTCCAAATTTTCTCATGCAACGCAAACATTAACATTTGGACGACCTTTTTGTTGCTCAAAACGTTTTTCATAACGCTGGTAACATACTCCGCTGATGATCGATGATATCTCTCACTAATTGTAGGAGTAGGTTTGTTAACTAGGAATATTTTTACGATCTTGAACTGCAGTGGAATCTAAAATCCCACAAAAATATATTCCCAATATGCCTTCTTCCTCTAATTGAAAATTATTTTTTCAGGCCTAACCCTTGTTTCACCAGTTTCTTCAACTGGCATTAGAGACAGTAACATTATATATATAATCCCGAAAATGATTTTATATGAAGATATGAAACCGTTTGAACACGTTCTACTTCATCCAATATGCGTACTTTCTCACCTGATGTGCGCATACAAACACTGTAATATTAAGTTATCTTTATATTATTGAACACATTGAAGTTGCTGAATTTATCACTTCAAAAAGCAGCTAGGCACACAGGTCTACTAGAAATGCAGATCTGGGTCGGAAAACCCGCAGTGGGAGCCCTGGTCACACGCGGAAAAACGCCTACTACCGTAAATTCAAGTGAACGTTTGAAAATTCGTTTTTTTTTCGTTTTATGCGATACAACTTTCTGTTTCAACGACTTAACCACACACGAACCGCCGTACATGGTCACCTCCACTTGTCTCTGAAGTTTATAGGCTGCCAAATCGTATCAATTTTGACGTTTTGGACTGGTGCTTCTGCAAAATTCAAACGAGGGCATGTGAAACGCTGCGCAGTTGGGCTAAGCGTTTGGGGGGCCTCACGGTCACGACTTTGCCTGGGGCCTCGCGTTCATTTAATCCGCCTCTGTATGTACCCCTAAAATTTCTTATGATAAAAAGAATGATAAAAAGGCTACCACAAATCCACTGAATTTTTAATAGGCATAGAACTTTTAGATTTTGAGAATTATAAAGGTAGATTCTGTTTTTGCGTGTCAAAGTTAATATATTTGACAATAGGTATATAATGATTTTTTAAATATAATATTTGCTGATACATGCATAAAAATTCGGAAACAAGCAATATATTAATATATTTTTTCCTTGTAGGCTACTGCTAACCTTAAATGTACCTCTTCAGATAAGCAAATGAACCCCTAAGGGTACATGTAGCCCAGGTTGGGATCCCTGCCTTAAATCATCCATAGTAAACTTCGTTTTTTACGTAATCCATCTGGTCCACCACAGGTCTCCTCACCGCAGCCAAAACTCACACAGCTGATTTGTACAACCCAGTTCTCTTTATAGTAGCCAAAGCAATATTCCAAGCACATTGATGGTGATTACTTTCGATGGGTAGCGGAATGAGTGTCATAGAAACGTGATTGAATTAAGTGATATTTATTGCTATTCTTCCTGATTCCTAGGAATGCGCATTATTCCCTAATGTGACCCTCAAAGCCAAGCAACGTATTCACTGCGCACTTTTGTTACCAAGGATATTTGATTAAGTCTGAAAACAGTCCATTAACGCACTGTGATGTGTTCGCGGTACAGAGTTGAGCGGGCATTGTTTTTTCTACTTCTGATGCCTATCCGAAAAATTTTTGCATATCCATTTCCAATATTCATCCTAAAATGTCAGATGTAGTATCTGATATCCACCCATACCCGATTATGTTAATGGTTCAATACACAATAAAACACCATGTCATTTTATGGCCATATCCATATCAATACCATTGCATACCGTTTATTCACATAAGTAAAATTTAAAAACCAGAAATACGCCTTTAGTCAAAGTTACCACTTTATGGCATTTTAACTCACAAATTTGATACATGCTAAAGGTCTGAAAGAATGGAAAAAAAACAAAACTATGCTTATATCACTGGATTAAATAAGCCGAATTTAAAAACTAAAGTATAACAGTCACTTAAACACGACATGGTATGCAACATTCATTTCAACGTTCAAAACTATGCATCTCTAAAAGACAGATGCAGGGAATTTATGAAAATGGCAATGCAAATTAATTTGAATGAACTTCATGCTCTGGATCACACGACTTAGTGACTAAACAGCATACATTTTTATGCTACCCTCTACGCTGCTATCGGGGGCTAAAAGTCACAAGGGGGGCACATTTTTAAATACAATATTGGTTGTGTGCAGCAACCGGGGGGCCAAACATGAAATAGGGAGGTAACAGATTTTAAATGGGGACCCGGGCGCCACTGCCGACGACCCTCCCTGCTGCTGTTCATTCTTAGGCTCAGTGTTTCCATGCCACGATAGCGATTTAACAATAAACGTCACACAACATGGTGGGGCATAGTTCCCCAAATTTCTAGCATACCTTGTCGTTTTGCACCTTTAAGAGGCGGTTTCCACAACAAAACACTGTTGCTTGTTTTAAAGTCAACATATTTGGCCCCTTCCAAACTTTTGGGCTGGCTATGCTACTGCACACAACTGTATATTTGTCTATATCAGGGGTTCCCGACCTGTGTTACGCGTACCACTAGTGGCACGCAAAGGTATTCCAGATGGTCCGCGAGTAACTTCCAGTTTTTCGCAAAAACCTGGTTTCTTAGCTTTCTAGTTAACGCATCGGGCTTTGTTTCTAAATAAATAAATTTTCCTGCAGCCTGCTATTCCTATTGTATCGCAACGTTATGACTTTCGATGCGTTGTTAACAAATTTACGCCACGCATCGACCAATTGGAAGGTAAACAAAAATCTCATCAAATTTGACTGTGGTCTTTTATTGCTATTTTAATGTGTATTATTCTTCTGAGTAAACCAAGATTCGATCAAATTAGTTGTTCTGGAAGAGTGGTACGCGTTGACAATACGGGGTACCCAAGTGGTAGAGATCGTAAAAAGGTTGGGAATCCCTGGTCTATTACGTTTTCCAAGATCATATTTGTATATAGATTCGATCCTGGTGTGTTCATTTTCTTATATGTTCCAGCTCTTTGAACTATCCTATAGCTAGAGTAAAAAAGTACAGCCCATTTGCAAATTCAGCAGAGACATAATTGCGTGAAATTCGTTTCTTACATTGAATGACGTACAAACCAGTAAGTTACCACAAACCTAGCTTTGCATCGTTTTTGCAGTGTGCCGGAACCGATAGCGACAAAACTAGAACAGTCCGTTCGAAAGTAATCATAAAAACCTAGTGGCAAACGGAAAAACTGCACAAAGTTTGCTTTGAAGCTTCTTGTTTTTAGGTCAGAGTGCTGAATATCATTGAAAAATGAGACCTAGCACAACATACTCTGAAATCTCAAGACCCTGCTCTTCAAGCAGTAACTTCCAAAAAGTACAGCGTATTATGTGAATAAAACACGAAACAAGCCCGAACTAACATTTCTCAGTGGACCTAAAATGAAAAGTTGGTTGTGATGCCTCAGTGCTGCTTTACCACATCCTTTTTTCCCGGCAAGGCAGAACCAATTCAGTTTTCTGCAAAAAGGTCAAATAGAGAGTTTGAAAGCGTTGCTCAACGTCATCAACGGAGGAGTGTTGCGACATGCTCGTGACGCCACCGTTTGTCGGGCAGTTTTCTTTTATGACATATTCCATTTATAGTGGACGAGTACGATCGGCGAAAATCGATTCTTTCGGCTCCAGAGGTAGTTTAAAATCAGAAACGTGCACCTGGTGGTTTGCAGCGGTGAAAGAAGTGTGAGAAAGGAACACCTTGGCGCAGTCAAAATAGTTAAGCTTTCTTGTTAAGAATTGCGCAAGAAAATAATTGAACGCCAATTAGAAAAAAAGCACTGATTGTCGAAAATTCAGAGCTAAATTTTACAACCTGCCCCAATAAAAAAAAAGAGAACAATCTTTATTTGTGTTTATTTTTCCGAAGCAATGTCTCAACAACATTCGACAGGACGACGTCTGAACAAAGCGTAGCACGTTTTGCGGGCGACCTCATAAATATGCTGCTGTACAAAAACGTCTCGGACGAACTGACACGCGGAAGCGAAGCACGGCCGGTCAGCCACATCGCCCCGCACAATGTAAAAGATATCTTTCGGTAAAAAAACAGGACAAAAGTGAAAGAAATAAAACGGACGTCGGGGGGGAGGGCGAACTCGTTCACATGAAAACATCAATGATGATGGTAAGTGCGTCAGCTCTGTGCCCGCGGAAACAGTTGCAGTGGTAATAGGCATGTACTGTTTAAAGACTGCGTCTCCCCCTTACCGGGCGAAAAGGGGGACATGGCGGGATCGCGGCAGGGCGCTCGAGTGGTTCGGTTTCGATAGCAACAGTTGACTCATGCAGCATTACTGCATCTGCCCCACCTCGCAGCAGGCAAAACAAACTGAGATCGATTGCACGCCGCAGAGCGGTTGCCATGGGCACCACAGACAAATTCCAGGAAATGCCGTCGACTGCGGGTTCGGATGAATGAAAAGAATTGGGATCTACCGGTTGCGGGATGAAGTTTCGAAAATAAATAAAGTGGAACGGAAGAACTTCACGCAAAACATTCTGCTGAGGAAAATGATGTTAATCTAAGCAACGTCTTATGGCAAGTACCCGGTTTGGGGTGGATCTTCTCGCCACGTTTAGACGGCAATTCGTTCGTCGACAAACACACGCGGTAAGAGACTGTCCACACCAGAGGTGTAGATGACAAGCTCATGAATTTCACAGACACTCCAGAACAATCACGGTCAACGATAAGGCGGTGCAAAAGAACTCGTAACGAACGCACCGCATAATATTCTGGTGACACCAATGCGAACACAATGGATTGTCTGAGTGAAATGAAAGCCGCGCGCGATTCACGCATCACAAGACGTGTTTATGAGCTCATAGCGACACTCATTTCCAAATATTCAGGTGAATATTTTCACAGACGGTAACCATCAAGTGTTTTGCGACCCTGCCCGGTCTTCATGACGTCACTCAAGCGTAGTAAACGTCCGGAAATGACATTCAGACAGGCTGAATCAAGTTCCCGAACAACTCCTGGTCTCAAGCAAAGCCAAGAAAACTGAATACTGTTCCATCCAGCTGCCAATCACTTTCATTGTGACGTCACAACCACACCTGAGCGACGGAGGAAACACACGAAACAAGTAGAAGAGGTAAGAAAAGGTTATAAGAGAAAAAGAAATGCAGGATCGTCGCAGTGGAATAGTGACGTCTTCATTTCACTGGCAGTGTGTCAAGCCAGCGGCGTGGCGTGACGTCATAGCTGGTTGCCATTAGCGGCAGAAAGGTCCAGATCAATTGCAGCTTTCTCGACGTTGAGGGCGCGGCTTTCGTCGTCGTCGCGTTTTGACGGCGATACCGGCGCGTGTTTCTTCGGCGGTGACGCGAGTTCTGCCGCTGTGACGTACAAGAGATTGTTAGCGGTGAGTTTAGACCAGTGGTTCTTAAACTGGGTTCGATCGAACGCCTGGGGTTCGACGGAGTCGTTTCAGGGGTTCGACGAAGGTTATCTGAAACACGTGACCAATTTTTACTTTCTGTTGTATTGGGCAAAAATGGGGCTCGACAAAAGCTTGGAAAACTACGCAAAGGGTTCGGTGTATTTGTAAACTAAAGGGTTCGGTGTATTTGAACCACTGGTTTAGACGGTTTCCCAAAAAGTTCGCGGGCAATCGAACATACAAAGTCAATTTTTCGTTGCTTAACATGGAAAAAATTAAGCGAAAGAAGCACAATATCGCGAATTTGCGCGTTTAGAAGAAAAAAGCTTAAAAACTTGTAAGCAGGGTTGCAGAGTCGGAGGTAAAATATCCGACTCCAACTCCGGCCTTTCCAAAATTTCCGACTCCGACTCCTTAACATAAAGGGAATGGAATTTGTGTGTTAAAATCAATGGAAATCGTGGTGCACAGCAAGAAATCTGTTTCAAAAACAATTTTTAAAGAAATTGCACCATTTTAACAGGAATTCCCAATTTAGGAGTGTGATGCAAAAATGATCAAATTGGACATCCGGAGTCGGACAAAAAAATCCGACTTCAACTCCGACTCCCAGTGTTGTTCGGAATCCGACTCCGACCAAAAACCTCCGACTTCTTACGACTCCTGCTCCGCATCTCTGCTTGTAAGTTAACATTTACAGATCCGCAAAAACAGGGAGAACTCTTCAGCAGTTTTATCCATACGCTTCGCGGCCAAGCAGTCAACGCTACGCAGCACTTTCTGCTTGCTGCCCAGCTGTTGCGCTTGACCGCACTTCGTATTTGAACGTCGCAGTTTAATTCTGTCAACCATGAAAGTCGAAACGTCGCATCTCAATCTGCTGTTATATCATTAATAAAAACTTCAACCATGCCTCTGTAGCATTTAACACGGCTAATTTCTTTAGCATGAACCCACTGTCAGGAGCTCAATCCGCTAAATAAGATGTGAAAACGAGCACTAGTTTTCTACGATACCGGTAACGCTTGGTCAAACTGGTCTTCGCATTCACTTTGCAAATGAAGCCACCAACTTTCACTTCAGTAAAACACCACGCAACGTTAAAATGTATACCTTCTTGCTCCCTTCGTTTCGCTCGCTTCCGCTTCCGGTCAATTGACGACACTTCCTGTTTCAGTTGCTGATAAACTTTACGCATTTCGGCCAATTTCGCTTGCAGCACTCGTATCCTCTCGTCTGGGTCCATCTTTGCCAATTCTGTATCAAAAAGAAAACTTTAATCCGATGACTTGGACCAAGTTAATCTCGTGATCTCTTGAAGTTGCGAAGGATCTTTTAACACTTGGCTTCTTCAACCGGATGCTCAGAGCCATTAAATCAGAAGTTTAAATTGCGACTGTCATCTAATCAATCAAGCGCTCTGCCAAAGCAAGACCGTTGAGACATTGCGACGCAGTAGTCCCCAGATTTCATAAAATTTAGCCCGATGAATTACTAGAACAGGGTTTCCTTTTTTGATTCAAAGATCTAACCTGAAAAAAAAAGATAATCTGGGCTTCCGGTAAAAAACGCAGGTGAAAATGCAGCTTAACAACTGGTTAGCCTTATAAACAGTATATGTAGCCACACGAATGAGTCGTGCAAAGCAAATATTGCCAAATAAGCGAAAAAATGTGGTCCACAGCCCAAGGCGTCCTTGCAATTGCACTGTTTTACAGAAAGGTTCCCAAAGTATAAATTCCAGCTTCAGCAGAAACAATTTTAGCTTAAATACCTATTACGTTTATTACAACACCAATCAGATACGCTTTGCAGCAGTAAGTCTCCACAAAGGCACGTTTGCAGAATGTCCATATGTACAAGTTCGAATCATCGCAAAGTTACGAATGCAGAGCATGGCAGGTAGATTCCTCGAAAGCTCATAACCGAGTGACGTAACACGTACAGTAGACAGCAACAGAGCGGCGTAAAATACTCGGTTATTAGCAAATTACTGCAAACAAGCAAACGTTTCTGCGATGCCTGGATTGACGACGATGCAGTTTCATTATTGTTTAAGATGTAACAGCTGGGTAATTTGCGCTTCTATCGTTGATAGCGTTCGCTTTTGATATAACATTAAACGTATTCAAGCATGACATGTATTGCCACCCTACGTTCAGATGCACAAAGATAAGATTTGAGAATCCACTCGTTCGAACAGAATTAAAGTGGCTATTTCTTCTCTCTCTATATATATAGATGTTTGCTGGAATTGCAACGAAAGGAAACGGTGTTTGATGCTTGTAGTCAGGGTCAACGCATTCGCGCTGTCTCTGTGCATCAACACTTGCCGAAGAAATCAGATCCGTGAAGACCAACATGACATTCGCTACAAACCCGCCACAACACCCTCCCACTCACCTTCACCCACGACAGGGGGAGGGGCGGAGGGGGGTTCGGGTTTGATCTTCGCTTTCTTTTTATTTGGCCGGCGCATTCTTTTCGACGGCGTGGCTTCGTTTTGCTTTTCGTTCGCCAGGGCGTCGTCCTCGCTCTCGCTGTCCGCGGCTCCACCGCTCTTCGGCTGCGCAGGAAACGACCGGTCTTTTACAAACAAACACTTCTTTGTTGCGTCACAGGCAAGCCGACAGTTCACTGCGACGGAAGCATAGCTCCACAATGCACAAGCAACAAACAAATAAACAAACACTGACCCCGTCCGTTTTGTTGGCACCCCTTCGCCGACTTCCAGCAGGCCTGCCGCGGTGTTTTCGAACCTGGGGCGGACCTGCGCTGACCTGTTCGGGTTCAACTTTAACGTCATTAACTGCGTCTTCTTTGGCCGGATAATCGGGAGAAGACGACGAGGGAGGGGCTTCCCCGCTGAGAGAACTCGCACCGCTGAAAAGGCATGACCGAACAGGCTGAGTACATTTTCTTTTATACAGTCGGCAGGAGTCAACTGTATCGCACCAAGATTAATGGCAGTTTCTTATTTCTTGAATCAACGCGTGACGTGCTTTCCACTCGGCCATTTTCAACTAAACTTGTTGACCTAAGCAAGATTCATGAAACCAGTGGTTCCCAACAGGGGAGGAATTTCATGAGTTCAGGGGAGGAATTTCCACTTTACAGTTAACTCTTCATTGTAAGTGTTGCACTTCTTTTTAAAGTTGACATTGGCTCTTTCAATTAGTTATATCACTTAATAATTTAAGTTATTTAACGTACTATCACGCGTTTTTGTTGACAAAGTTTGTTGCCATTATTTGAAACAAATGGTTTTTGTCCCACTTTCATTAATGAAGTTATTATCGTCGATAAAAACCATTGTTCTAATTGTAATTAATACTAGCCTGGTACAAACCCGAACAGGGGAGGAATGAAAAGATCCAAAATGAGCAAAGGGAGGATGCATCTAAAAAGGTTGGGAACCACTGCGTTAAACGATCGTATGCAATCCAAGACGCGTTTGACCCACGCCAACACATACCATGATGCCATGGAATAACACAACTTAGCAGCGAGAACGTAAGCAACGTACCTCTCAACAATGGCGGCATTGTCACTTTCGCCGTTCATATCTTGTTCTTCATAATAGTGTTCGGGTGAGGCCTCAGGAGTAGTGGGGGGCGTGTTATCCATAAGCACCTGCAACAGCCGAAGTAGTTCAGCTGCAACCAATCCCAAATTTCCAATAACATTTTTTCTACAAACATTCCCGAAGGCAAACGCACGGGGAAGTCCAGGGACACACACAACGGCGAATAAGCCAGGCACTGATGTGCAAATGCATCTGTGCCTGTTTTCAGTTGATACTGTTGCACTTCAACGTAACTTCCCACATCAAAAGCTGGTAAAACTTTTTCGAAGCTTGCATTGCTTTAAATCAGTGATCGGCACACTTTCGTGATGGTGGCCCAAAACGTTCTTTCAGTGGTAATTAAAGGCTCATGCTCATTTTTGAAAGCCCAATTTCAAACTTATGCTGTATTCAGTTACCTTTTAAAGTCAAACAATCCATTTTGAGCAGCTTGTTTTATAGACCACGCAACCGGCGCAGGGCTGTAGGTCTTACGTAGGTAACTTACGTACGTCTTACGTACCGCGCGGCCCACAACGGAGTGTTGCACGGCCGAATTGAGCCGAAGCCCACAGTTTGCCGACCACTACTTTAAATGAACGTGGAGTGACACCTTTACTTGAAACATAACGAGTCGCTTCTGCCGGAGGCAACTTGCGCGGGGTTACATTGCGGCTGAAGAGCTACCGATCCCAGACAAAAACGCTATGTTCGTGAAACTACCTTAGGAAGAGTGCTTCTAATATATTACAAAACTTTTCGCCTTAATTGCTGAGTGTCGCAGAAAAACGTGGCGCTGAAAGAAGGCAAATAAAGATTGCTTGAGACAAACAAGAAAGTTATTAATACAGTGTTTGATGCATAACAAAAAGAACTGCCGTTGTTTGCGGAGGCGCTGAACTCATACGCAGGGTGGTAAGGCTAGAGAAAATGCACAGGTGCATGAATACATCAGTCCAACCACGTACAAGAAATGTCTGCGTTTTACAATGATTAATACTCCTACCTACTTTGTGGAAAAAAAGACACAAAACGTGATCAAGAAGACTGGACCTTGCACAAAATAAGAAAATTTGAGATGCACTTCGTTCAACCGTCGCTACAACGACAATCACTCACTTTGCTGCCTGTAGGGGCTTGTTCAGGAACCGGAGGCGGAACAGCGGGGGCCTGGGGAACCTGCGCCGAGGGGGATGCCGAAGCAAGGGCGTGTGAAGGACCTGGTTGGTTGTGTTGCCGCTGGGACTTTTCTTCCGTCGTTTTAGAACTGTCCGAACTCTCAGTTTGTTCAGGTTCGTTGTGATCGTTGGCAGGTTTAGAAAGTGTAGGTTGTCCGGAAACGATCGCAACAACACTGTCGAGTTGTGGAAAATCCGACACGAAACTTTTTGAATCGGATTGACGGATATCTTCCATCACAGAGAGAAGTGCGTCGTTGGACGGTTTTCCACCTGGTTGAGATAGGACAGCGTGAGCGAGGTCTTTCGCGAAGTCGTTCGGTTTGTCGGGTAGCGTGGGGGAGGACTGCCGCGGCTTTTCCAGGGCAATCACGGGAGCTTCATCGTCGAAGTCGCCGTAAGCTTCCTGCAACCTTTTATCTTCGGCCTTCACTTCAACCTTACCGTCGGTTGATTTCCTCCGGGCGGCCGGGCCGGTTTTGGCCACTTTTTCCGCCCTGTCTTGCGCGCCCGACGCCGAGACGGCGGCGCTTTCCGAAGCCGACGATCGGAGGGAGTCGCTGGAGTTATTGTCAAGGTCCGCGCTGGGCCCGTTACCGCCGGTTGCGGCGACGCACGCGGGCGAGTTTTCGCTCGACGTGATGCTGCTCGTGCGTTTCCGTCGCGTCAGACCGTAGAGCGTCGACTCGCGCAGATACGCCGGAGACTTGGATCGACGTCCGGACGTGCGTCGACTGGTCAGGATCGAGGTGGGGGTGGATCGACCCTCGGTTTTCGCCGCTTCCTTGCTTTCCTGCTTGACGGCGCTGTCCGGATTGCTTTTTTCCGAAACGGAACTCTCTTCCGAGACGTTTCGCTTGCTCGAAGCTGACGCTGTTGATTGTGACGAAGTTGTGGATGACGTGCTCGGGCGCCGCGTTCGCCCCTTGCTCGGCTTCTTGCTGGTGGTGGTGGCGGATGGCGGTTCCTTTTTCGAGTCGGACTTGTTCGTCTCCCCCTCGTCCTCTCCCCCCTTTCCTGACAATGACGACAATGAACCAGACGTCGGACTCGCGTCTTTCACGGATTCTCGCGTCTTATCGCTGCTTTGCGTTGCGTTCGAGTTGGAAGAGGGCTTCTTTTCGTCAGCCGGGACAGGGGTCTTGGGTCTTTTTACGGTCGGGCGCACGACCGGTGACGAACTGGGCGTGGTCGAGTCATTATCGTCAATGCAACTGGCGATCTGCCACGCCTTGATCCACTCGTCGTGCCGACTGTTCCATCCGGCGTAATGCACGTAGTATTGGACCTCCGGGCCTTCGTCTTCGTCCAGGTCGACCACCTTGGCCGTGTAGAGCTTGTAGGAATCTTTTCCGTACTTCACCCGGATGCGGTCGCCAGGCTTGTACACGGCACCGCTCTTACGCTTGACGCCAGCGCCGCTGTTCGAGCGCTGCCGCTCCTTGGCCGCGTTCTTCTGCGAATCGTTGCTGGGCGTTGAGCGACACCTGGCGGACGACCTTTCGGAACTTGCGGTCGAGCTCGCGTCGTCCAGGTCTGAATCACTTTTCGAGTCGGCGTCATTTTTGCTGCGACGCGTGCGCTTGGTCGCTTTGGGCGGCGTCACTTCCGGTTCGTCACCGGCGACCGACTCGGAGATTTTGCGCCGACGGCTGCTTCTCCTGGCGCCACTCTCGATGTCGTCGTCGGAGCGGGAGGACGGCGACGCGCGGCCCGACACCGAGTGCGCTTTGATCAGCTTCTTTTCCTTGGTTTTCGGCGCTGCCGTGTCTTTCTTCGCTTTTCGCTGACGCGCTTTTCGACCGACCTTCGCGAAGCTCGAGCGGTACTCCTCGAACGCGAGCAGGTATTTGCGGTACGAGGTCTTGACATGGTGCCCGGCGGCTTGCGACATCTTCGGAATATTGAGACTGCAGTAAATTTCCTTCCAGCATGCGACAGTGGCGATAGCGTGAAATCCACCCTTTTCCTGGACGAGGCTGAAAAACAGATTTTCTTCCAGTTATCAATGGCACTGATCAAGAGCACTGGTTCAAGCATGAACGCAATGAACTTCTTTGCCAACTTGCGTAACTTCTTAGCATTAGAACCAGAAAAGCTTCGAAAATTTCGAACATTCAAAGCGCAGTCAGTCAAGACAATGTTCGGTGTTTTAGTTGTATTTATTCGTGTTAAGCTTTTTAGACAAGTCAAGCAATTTGCGGTCAATGGCACAAAAGCATTGGATGAGACCTTAGCCACCTGCACACAGCTGAAATGGCTGTGGACGCGATCTGTATAGAACTTCTAATAATAAAGGGAAGTTCTTGAACAAATTTTTTAACACATCAGCACAGGAAACTTGTATTCGTTAATTAGTTCCACAAAGTTTAAACAACAATGCACTAATGTAACGGTTTGGTTTCCATGTTATATTAGTTGAGTTAAAATGAATGCAGAAATCTGAAGCACAACGCGAAAGACCACAGGCTACAAATGATTCTGAAACATCAGAAATTTTGCCACAACCAATTTGTTGCGCTTGGAGTTGTGCAAATGTCTTGCTAATAACCTTGTGGTTTAACCTTGCATTTTCTCACTGCGTACAGTGAGAAAATGCTCATGGCGTAGAAGACTGTAAGAGACGCATGACGCAACAGAATCGGTAATGCAAAATGCGAGAAGTGCGCAACTGATATTATCGTGATTTTGTTCCACAAACTTTAGGTAAAAGCAACGCGAATCGCATTGATCGCCGTGCCAGGAAAGCATTTCGCCTAGATAGTGAATTTTACATCCTGACCCTGCACCAACGACGACGGCTCCAAAACAGCCCTTTTCGTGAAGTGAACTTTCCACAACTCACGTCACGAATCTCTCCAGCGAATGAAATTCGACAATGTCGATCCTGATTTAAAACACGCGCAGATCAGGTATTAAATACAAGGCTGAATCTAACCGTTCAGTAGCATTTGATGAACTGCGTGACATACGATGAACTGCGTGATTTCGCCAACCGATTCTCAAAGAAATGATGAAGTAATTTCGTCACTACGCAATTTTCTGCAAGCACCAGAAAAGGCCGATGCCAATACAACAAAAGCCTCAATCTTTTCAAGAACGCTCGCTTCCAAGACTTCAGATATAATCACAGGTCACTTCCCTGTACTGAAACGCCTTTGTTCATTGCACACAGCAAGTAAACGGGGAATCATGTGCATGAACCGATGTCACTCGCCAACAAAAGAACTCTGTACAACTGCAGCGTCGGCACAAATACGGTGCCAGCAGCTCGTTCCCAACGTAAAATTCAGTAATAACTTTTTCTCTTAAGACCTACGAAGGCAACTTAGCTTACCTGTACAAGCGATAAAGGTCAAGATCTTTGTTTCCGAGGACAGGATTTTTATTCACTGGCGTTCCTCTGTCCTCCATGAACTTGTAAAGCCGCTCCAAGAAATCATGTTTCTGTTACCGAAGAAGAAACGGTTAAAATCTGGAAAGTGATAGGCGAAGCCCCAGGCCTCGTTCACGCAGCACATCATAATGAACAGGAATCCTCAGCTGACCCTGGCGTTTGCAGCAGTGCGACACGAAACGTGACTTTCACCAAATTTCAGAACATCACGAAGCAGACAGTTATTACGTGGCACAAGATTTTTGCATCGAATGAACAGACGCAGACAAGTGAAACGCAAGTCTGAAGCAACCCAGGAGTAACAGAGGGATGCATTAGTAGTTTTCGCTGATACGATTTCGCAACGCAATGTTTGCTATTTTCAGAGATGTAGCATAACTACTGCCACGACAAAGTACTTAACCATTCCGGTCGCCGCAAAATAAACGATAAAACGCACTATCCACTGCATAACACAGCTAGAGGTGTGCTACACATTAAACAGCGTTCGCCTGAGTAAGAGTCAATCAGAACCACTGCCACCTTTTCCGTTTCTTCTGGACTCTCCTGCTTGTCACCATCGTCTTGCTTCTCTTCATCGTCCTCGTCAATTATGTCTTTAATGTTCATTCTCCAAACGTCGGGTATGACTCCAGACTCTTCCCAGGCAAACGCACTCCCGAGCACTTCTGGATAAGAGAAAAAATACGGGAGTTAAGCAGTAGTAGACCATACATAACTATAAACAAGATATTATTCATTGCCGACTCTTACGCCTTCCTGCAGCTAATGCAAACTTGCTTTGTGAGTTGTCGTTAAACAGGTCACACTACTGAGGTTGTCAAAGGTACCGGCTGTTACACCGATGTGCAATGTTACCCTTCAATCATCAATATACAATGCAATGCTATCCCATCCGAAATTCGTTTGTTTACAAAAAGTGAAATGCATTGCGCACAACAACTTGCTGCATTGCGTGACCACCACCAATGCGATCCATGGGTTTATGCCGCACAGCAGCTTGATCTGGTGGCAGCAATGGAAGACAACGTATATAAAAAAACAAATCACGCCTACAAGTTTGACAACGCATATGACGTTGCACATTCGAAGAACTTAAATGACGCTGAAAAAGCCGCCCGCGATCAACTCCCATCACCGTCACGCAAATGATAGCCGGCTGCATTCGCAAACGAACCCGGCCCACTTATTATAATAGGTTGGCGACACCATAAGAGAGGCATTGCAAGACCACGTTGTGACGGTTTGAGCAATTACGTAAGACAGAGAAAGTCACCTGAATAAATCAAGGAAGTGCCAAAGTTCGGCGAAACACCTCGTCTCGTCGGCTCGTGACTTCCTTATTTATACGAACCAGCGTTGCCGATACTCCGTTTTTGTAACAGAAGCGCACAAGCACATCTTTGACACGAAACTGATCCATCCACACAAATGTCCAAAGCGCGAACTCGATGTCTCCAGAAGTTTCGACCCAGCGCAACGCAAACCTGACTGATTTAGCTCACCTTTCCACGCGCTCTCCACCTTTGCCGGGGTGTCATTTCTTGTGAGACGCACGAACTGGCCGACGTCAGTCAGTTTACCGGTTTTGAACGACCGAACGACGACGTGCGACTCCGGCATCTCGTCAACATCTTCGTAACACATCGGGTTGACAACGACGGCAGGGTACCTGTACAGGCAAGACCATTACCATCACGAAGCTTGCATCGACGAAACGCGATTTGCTGACGAGAATGCGACCGCGCACGTAATATACCTGCGGGCGAAACTCCGTCACTGTCTGGCGGAAAACCTACTTAAAAACAGTCCGAGCGGAAGTAATACAAGACAACGTTACACCCAACGCCAGCCATGAACGAGATTTTACCGAGTATCAAACACCCTGCCGAAACTGAATTGTTCTTCACGACCGCAACTATAAACGATAAAAATACGTGTATTGGAGGAATTTGAAGATGCAAGTTCGGTCAGAAATACACAACGCACAACCTAATCAAGGATTCGTCTGGCACGGTGTTTCCNGACCACCGGGTCGTGGAACGACTTACATGTGGGCCATGCAAATATACTTTTAAAGTGTTTGCAATCGCAACAGTGTTTGAAAAACAAAACTATAGTGAGCCAAACCTTGATAACACTAATTTTGGAAAAATAATGTGCTTTAAAATATTGAATTTTTCAGCAAAACAAACATTGTAGTCAACGTTAACGAGGTAGTGGCCACAATCTTTTTATCTAAAAGTCATCGAGGTAACTTGCTGGAAAACAGTTGTTTAGGATCTACTACAAAACAAGTCTTCTGTCAATATTTACGCTAGTGCTGCTAATTAGTGTTGAATTCAGCTCGAGACCGCAAGACCAGAAGGTCAGACCCGTTCGCTCGTGGTTGGGCGTTATTGCCGTGCAGCCTTGCACGAACCGAAACCGACGTGCATTTTCGTCTCGTACACAGACGCATACGCCGACGTGTCGGGTCTGAGTCAACAACTGCTTTTGACCTGTTGACAAAGCTTTACTGCAAATGTCAACAAGCGCTTCGTGAAATCAGGAGTTATTGCACGGTGCAGTCGGATTCAATCTTAACAAGCAACATCGCGCGACTGACTGGCATTAAGTAGAATTTACGAACAGGACGATCGCACCAGGAACAGCTGCTGTTGCTGGGCGCTTGGATCAACTCATGCAGAGGTCAGCTCAACACGAAAACACAGTAGGGCTACGGAGGAACATCGTTATAATTGCTTCATTACGTAGTGAAAAAAAACTAGTCGTTTTATGTTGCTACTTCACAAATTATTGCAACACGTGTAAAAAATGCAAATGGCTAATTGCCCCCCGCTTTACATTACAAAAGTTATTACACCGCTGCTAAATAGCGATTGAGACGACATTTACAGCATCAACGGTGAAATGAGTTGGTGTCAACAGTTCGTAGACATTGAAAGTTTATCCTCAACTAGCGAGATTTGAAACATGATTAAAAATTAACGAAAAGTTGTGCACGCCACACAAAAACAATCGATAGATCCTGGGCAAATGGCAAAATCGCATGCTTTCGGAAATACTGTGGTAAAGCGTACGAAAATAGTTGCACTAAATTATCGGATTCCGCAAATCAGTAATGCGAGCCTTGCATTTTGCAAATATACGCATACCGATGCAACAACGCATTAACTGCGTAAAGTCGCGACTGCCGCAGTAACCGCCTTGGATGATACGATTTAATTCGTATCTCAATTGCAGGTGAGTGGCTTAAAAACGGGCATCGCAATACCAAAAAATCGATGCCGGGTTCCACTTCAGCAAGACTTGCCGTTGTGAATCGACGAGCTCGCCACAAGTCAAACCTACGCAGGGTCACCAAGCACTCGCTCAGAGCGTATTAAGTTACAGCAAAACTTGACAATGAGGCATCGCAAAACACAAGGCACACTCAACGTCATTATACGACGATAGGCAGAAAGGTAACGATGGTCACGAAAGATTCAACAGAACAATTGTAAATAGGAGCTACATTTACAGAAGCCAAACAGGGTTTGATGTTTACACTGCTGCTTTGTAACAATTTGGAAATTTTGGGGCAGCAAAACAGGAGTGGCGTTAAGATGCAGTACTCATAAGCAAATAGTAAACACCTAAATACGACTCTTGAATTGGGCTTAGGTCACTCACCAATGCTTTCGTTTATCCGCAGGCTCAACTATCACTAACTTTCCCACCAGTGAATCAGCAAGCCACTTCTTCCGCCTCTCGGCATCACTCTCCTTTTCTTCCATGTCTTCGTCCTACAGCAACAAATGCAATGTTGCAACGTTCAACAAATAAGACGAAGATTCTATGCTGTCCAAGCGGTGGAGACTGTTTCGAGCGAGAATCATCACCCAAGACGCATCAAATGGACTAACTGCGTTTTACCTTTCGAATACGGATTTATATACCCCAAACAAGCAACAGCGGGAGATGAAGCAGATGAATAAATAAAGGTCAAATTCACCTGCCGGGGAAAACAATAGCCGGACCGAGTGAGCTACCACACAAATAGGTCGAATTGAATTCTCAAAGAAGTCTCTCATCAATCGCACCTCACGTAACCACCCCAGCAGTCCTCACTATGAGAGGCGTTTGTTTCCTTTTGTATCAACACCGCTGATTGCACTTGTGCCAAACCACCCGTTATATCGCAACAAGTCTTCGCACCTACCGCCATGTTCGCCGTCGCACTTATTTGTTTATACGTGTTCGGGAGAAATCCCCAGCGCAAAAGTTCTATCACGCTGGTCACCACTTTCAAACAAAAGCCACGCGCGACAGATTGACTGGCCATCACAATAGCTCCACCCGGGGGAATTTCGAAACGATGGTAAATGTCGGCGAGGTTATGCGTAGGCACAAGTAAAATGTCCACTACCTTGGATTCGCTGCGGCACTTTGCCAGCTTCCTTTTCGCACTTGTTTCGCGATCGGGAGATTTTTGGTCATCGCTTTCGTTATCTGAAACAGTGCAGCAGGTTTCAATCAGCATGGGCGACCCTTGGCCATCAACACATCGCCATACTGATCCGGTTCAGTTCAGTTTATCCAACCAACTAAAACAGCATTTGATGAATTTAGGAAACGATGGAACAGTTGAAGCAAGTGTTTAACAACCTTTATAAGCTCACCGTTATTAAAAAGCTGGATTAAACAGATCGGGTAAGAACAGCGAAGAGACAACTGTTCACGCAGAAAGAACTCGACACTATCACTTGTACAAAGCAAACTAATACACTCTGGGCCAGATGGTTGTGATACATACCATCTTCGCAATCTGCTGATGTACTAGACAAGGTTTTCCGCTTTGGTTTTCGCTTGACACTGAGAACAGGAGTTCCGAAATTTTCCGGGTCCGTGAGTGGAAGATGGTCCAAAGTTTCACTCTCCGCAAAATGACGAACGCCTGTGCGTATTTGAAAACCAACACAGTGTAACAACTATGAACAGAAGTATGAACAGCATTTACATTGACAGCATCTGCGAGTGACAAACAAACGATAATTCAACACTGGTAACAACATTTCAATTACTACAAGCATTTTCATAAGCATCCTGCTTCATCTAAATTAAAGTGCGCAGTGCCATTTCAAAATCAAAATGTAAAAATTTAGATTCATATATTTATGCTATAGATTGCTTAAAAAGAAATTGTCCCTGTAACTTGAATTACAACACGCAGCAGTTTGCCAACAATCTTAACAGCAGATTTCCTAAACCGCACAGAAGCTAACCGAAAATTATCAGACTGCCAAGTTAGTATGACAAGCAATTGAGTGACAGAAACTCCAAATGAAAACAAGCGCTGTCTTTAGCTCGTTATTAGACAACCTTCAGAGTCAGAAAAAGCGTTTGTCACGAAATCGTTTCTCTAAACAATCACTTACCTTGCAGACATAAAGACCCACGAGTTAAGGTTCGCACATCACCGTCATCAAACTCAACTGTGTAAACGCTCTTATCACGTGCACTGACGATTGCTCCCTCACACCAACTGGCCTGGTCAGGGAACTGCGCTTCAACAGCAGCACCAATCTGTACAGCAAGATTAAGCAGTGGCTGTTGCAGCAATGCTACATTCAGTTTAAATCCAAGCCGTTCTAAACACTATGCCATACACAGCACGGAACGAAATACGCCATACACAGCAACTAACGCACAAGATGACGCACGATATAAATAAAATCATGACCACTTTGAAATTAAGAAATTAATACCTAATTTCCAATAGCTAATAACTGCCACAATTGAATTACACAAAAAAGACATCCAAATATCATATGATTGAAGAAGGTGTCATCTATTTCTTCAAAACAATTAACTATCCATTAATTACAGGTTTTAAAATAACAAAATTCATTGAAAGCACAGACTTTATACCGTGCATCATTTAAGAAAAATTGGCTTGACTAAAAATACCACAGAACCTACTTGGCTGCTGTTTTAATGCAAACACAATATCTAAAAACAAAATCTTAGTTGCACAACTTTGCTTGTCAGAGGACCATATAAAAAACAGCACAAGGATTACTCAGCAACTTAAAATTCTGCTAGATCAACTTTGTCTCACCTTAAGCTGACCTTTGATGGACTCTTCAGTAATGTTGTGAGGTTTTCCATCCTTTTTATTAGTGACCTGCATATATAACACAGGTATAAACATCATGCCAACAAAAACAATTGGTAAAATTTTGGCGGTTGATTAAGTGAAACAATAAGACAAGCAATGAAATTTCTGTAACATGAAAAATAGTATCAAATATTGATGCATTTGCACAACTTTCTGTCAACTACTGATGGAGTTATACCAAATCACTGACAGATGGAGTTGTGAAATTTTGAGATATGCTTGCAATGAATTGGCTTAAACTCTTCGAACCATGCACAAAGACAAAGTTCAGTGCTAACATGAAACTGTTGCATGAAAACCATGAACACAAAAATGAAGTGGTAATGCACGCCAGTTCTAATGATGAAATTGGGTTAGATAGCACCCCATACAAATAGCATGACAGTCAGCATCAGCTGACTTTGATGGCAAGTTTTGCTATTTTTTCAGATATTACCAGTACTGTACTAGCATAATTTTATCAGCAAGGTTTGCACAGTCTATTAAATAACATAACCAATTACAAGAACAGGATATGTGAATCACAGACTACTACATAGCTGATACAAATATATTTCAAAACTTACTCAATTGGAATATTTCTAACATTCTATACACACTAGCCATTACAAACAGTTATTGCAGGATTTTTCTAAACTTCGAAGTGTTTAACAAAGTTCCATTTATGAAACGCAAATAACAAGTTGCAGGGTTGTGTATAATGTGTAATACACAGTTTAAGAAGATGTTTGCCATTCAAACACACAAATATTATTTTACAGATTAAGTAAAAATATTGTACTGCAACTTGGCTGTGGTGGTTAATGATTAAGTAAAACATTCTACCTACCTGGCATCAAGCTGTGCCTTGGAACTCAAAACTGCATACGACTCTTATGCCTGTTAACACTTTTAGAGCCGCCTGGTTAACACTTTCAGAGCCACCTGGTCAACACTTTTAGAGCTGCCTGGTTTCGGCAATTTTTGCTAAAAAAAAACAGCAGTTTTTCGGTTGCCTTACCAACGCCCTAGTTCCTCCGCCCATTGCGCTAGAGAGCTGTTCAGC
>JGI24158J21664_10000382_pt1 | contig 38833 bp, 28 predicted proteins | sample Ectturendosymbi3_FD_21664 | JGI IMG/M metagenome (IMG submission 21664) | reverse complement strand
CCCGTGTGGCATACCTCAAAAGATGCGTTGCTGTCTTCTGAAACCGAGCATGTTTTCACTGACTTTCTAGCTTATGCCGTTCGCGAGTTATGGCTAGACAACGTTTTAGAGCCACTATAGTGGTTCGCGCGGTCGTTTAGGGGACCATAGGCGTAGCCGGGGGAGCCTAGAGGGATGTGGTTCCGCCAAATTTTTAGAATATATGGTCATTTTGTGCCTTGAGAGGCGCTATCCCCAAAAAAATATTGTTATTTGCCGAAAATCAAATATTTTTCCCCCCACGTTTTTGGCCTCCCCAAATTTTTGGTCTGGTTACGCTAGTGTTTCTGACCAGATGTATATTGCATTGTACCTCAAAATTGTTGCAGATGAGTTTGAACGGTCAAGCAAATTGCCGAGTTTTAGTCGGTCTTTTATCTTATGGATGAACATCTGCAATTAATTTTAAATAATCGCTAAATGTAGCCGGTAGCTGAGATTAAAAAACTTTTGCAATACGTATTTTCTCAGAAGATTATTTCACGTTTGTAATGGTTAGTTTCAAATAATAATGATAATTTTATCACCGAACCTTGTTTTCTGTAACCAGTGCAGCCTCTTTATTCCGCATTATTGATACCTGGATGCATTCACCAAATTTGAGACGATACAGAAGGTCGAAAATTCTCAAAGCGATACCGAAGCAGGTATAAGTCTGGATTCTACTGCTTCACAGCAATGTGAGATTTGTGTTCAACTGGTACAGTGATTATAACATTTGAAATATGTATAAACAGTTTTGTAAGTCTTGAATAATAGTAGCTGCTGAAGATTTCAGTGAATGGAATTGGAATCATTTATAACGAGTCTACAACAAGAAGAGTAAAAACAGTTTCTGCTTTGTTTTTTGAGCAAAATCAGAGTTTAGGGTGGCGCATTTATGCAACAATGCACATTAAAGAGAGCAAAAAGAAGTAACACTTTTTCAGTAAAACAACAGACGTTGCAAAGTTGTGCGTAATGATCGCATCAAAACGTAAGGTCATTTCCACTGAATTTAAATCTTGCTAAGGAACCCCCGCGATCTGTAGGCAAGAACCGTAACCGTTTCTGAGAAAGATTGAACAACTTTATAAATGGTTGCAATATAGTCATCTGAGAAAGTTCCATAGGATGTCGCAGACACTTTCTCTAAATCAGGGGTGTACAACCTTTTGCTATTGCCGGCGGCATTACTTTTATTTATATGAAGTACGGCCGCCAATGAGTTCGAGTTATATTTATGAGATACGTTTACTTAAAGAATAGGTTTTATCCGGTATATGTCATTTACTTGTGCCTAAACGTATAATAAAATGTAGAACATTTTAACGAATTTATTAAAAGAAAAGTTTGGTGGACTGATTCATGTCGACTGATTTTCTTGCCTTGCGTTTGTTTTGCTTCAATATACGCCAGCACGGCCGCCAAATCTTATATTTTAAATTGCATGTGGACAGCCGCAAATTTCATTATCGAAGGCCGCATGCAACCGTACGGCCGCAGGTTGTGCGCCGTTGCTCTAAATCAAACGAAACATTTAAAAGCGTGTAGTTTGTGAAACACAAGTGAATCAAGTCCTCCAAGACGTTTTCAATTTGTCGATTGTCGATTTGCTCTACAAAATTCATGATGTAAAAATCGCAGGGTAGAAGAAAAAGGCAAAAACAACTTTGCACTCACACAATCACGATCAAATGTACCACATCCGTCTTATCCCGTATGTTTTGTTTTTTTACAATTCTTTTAGTCTCCAATCGTACTGGGAATCATGTTTCTACCCAGGAGTAAAGGAATTTTCGTTCCCATGCATGAATCCTGAAACCGACCAAAAATGCATTAAAACCGAACGATTGAACGCTTTCTTCTCAGTCTGCTTAAATTTTGTGACACCGTTGCAGCGCTGCGCTGGTCCATGGCTTTTGCGAAGCATTTCCTTTTCAACTATCACGAATATTCTCAATATCTGTGAAACCTGCGAATTTCTTTTTTTTCTTCTGGCAGCTTGAACTTGCCTGCAACGCTTTCTGCTTCCCTTAATCGTATGAGCGCATTGCGCTTATAAAACCTCGTGCTCAGAGCAGCACACTTTTCCTTACTTGCATTAACCCAATGTTCCTTTACTTTATAAGTGGCTTCGCCCTTGCCAGGTCTACAGCCAAAATGTGCAACGGTGTTAAACATTACAGCAACCGGGTTTGTGCCCACCCATGCGTGTGCTTTATACTAGCGCCACATATCTGCAGTACGTTTGTGTTGTTTCATCAAAGTAATCGTTCTAGCGCCATCTACGCGTATGCTTTCTGTTACCGCCATCGCCAACTACGTATCGGTCTTCGTGTCCTTTGATGTGTCCTGAGTTCACTGTTCAGTGGTGGGATTCAAATTTTTAATAACAGGTTCTCTCGCTGCAGGACCGACTATCAACAGATTTCTCTCATTATCAAATTTTCCTGAGGCAAACCACGCTGGTTGGCCTGATATAAGTGCAAAGGTTGTTCTTCGTGTTGCCAACAGGTACAGTCTAGTAAGGGAAATTGTTGATTTTAGTTATTTCCTCAAATTTTAGTATTGTTTTTCACTGAAGTAACAGGTGTATGAAGTAAGTTGTTAGTAAAAGGTGTTCATGGGGAAAAATAGAAAACCCCTGACCTAAGCCAACAACCGGTTCTTGGGATTAAAGAAATTCCAGGAGCATGTTCTTGCAAACCGGTCGAATCCCATCACTGCGTGTGTTCCTTTCAACTGACATGTATGCTTAAGTCTACTTTGTTGCGTGTGGGAGAGAAGACGTCATATACAATAACTAGATACTTTCTCTCTGAACTTGAATGGGAGAGTCAGGCAGTTTTGTGCGTTTATTTTCAACAAGATATAAAAACGTTTTAGTGTGCTAATACTGTTAGTGATCACAAAAACAAAAAAACAACAACAAGTAAACTGTGTCGCTGTGAACGTTGCGCGAACCTAAATATCATATTCAAAAAAAGTTAACATAAAAAGATGCTACGTTTTACACAAGCAGTAGTCTCAAGCAAAGTTCACACAAATTCACCAGGAAATGGTTTTAGCAATAAGTTCGTTTCATTCCATGTTAAGCTCAGAAACTTTTGTTGTGTTCTTTCCTTGAAGAACAACGTTTATAGTGCTTTTTTGATGGAGAAAAGGTTATATCTTTGATGTAAAGAAATTTCCAGATTGCCAATAGCAAGCGATATACCATCCTCTTGTATAAGACAGGTCAATGTTAATACTTCTGCATTTTTAGCAAAACTTTCACTTATATCAGCGAAAATGTTTAGACCAAGATCTCTGAATGCAAGGATTATTTTACAAAATATTTGTTCTTCTTAAAGCAGGTGTCATTCATATCATTTTGCTTGGCCGTTATTTGCATTAAAAGGTAAAGTTAACATCTGCGTTTCTTTCTTGACATTTTGCCAATGGAAAGAATGTAAATGAGAGTCATGATTGTCGATGTAAAACTTCAAACCATGTGTTCACACCTGGTCTCATTCGAACTTTTCCTATTGCTAATGAAAGTGATCCTTGTTGATACACATCAGCCTCTATGTACAAGCAGAGGGAACTGAACTCACAAGCAGTCCAATTCCACAGAACACAAGGGGAGCAGCAATGTTTCAAAATGAGGCGAAAAGCAACAAGAGAATCAAACAATGTAACAAAAACACTTTTTAGTCAAGCTGTTGAAATTTTACAAAAATTGCAGCAAAAATTTTACAACAATTTAAGCAAGTAACGTTTCAACTTACGCAAGTTTGGATCACAACATGAGGTCATTTGCTATCGGATACAATCAAGATGCAATCTAAGGAGAGGGTTAGAGAACACTTTAACAAAATGTTACAAACGTTTCCCAAAATGCAAAGCATGAAAACGCTTCACTTCCAAAAACAGAAAGGAGAGAATATCGATATGTTTAGCTTAAGTGGTTATTAGAAGTTTAAAAGAAAAAACAAAGTGAAGATGGTGAGGCATAAAACTCAGTTTCAATATCGTGATGCTAAGATAAGAAGAAGGAATACTTGGAGGAGCAGAAGCCGTGGCAGCGTTGGCACACTCGACGAAATCCTTGATGAGCTGAAATACAGAAAAAAACCAACACTGTTTACTTACTTTGCAGAGAGGCAGAATTATTAGCTGGTTTCGTCTGTGCAGCTAAACAATATAACAGTAGCTCAAAGGTACACTTAGTAATGTAAAGATGTAAAGCAAAAGGGAATTGTAAAAGAAGCTAGTTGTTAAAGAATTAATTCCTAACATTAGGCAGGCACTATGTAGGATGCCGAACGTGTGGTCTAGTGGTTAGAGCACTCGTTTCTCGTCTGGTAGATCGTAGTTCGACATGGTTCGAATTAGGGTGGTACCAAAACCTTAAAAATTGGAACTTGCTCCAGTCTGTCCAAGCGCTCGGCATAATGACTGTAGCAGGGAAACTCTCCAATGCGGATGCAATCTTCGTCGGAGTCCGGTCGTGTTGTCTCCTCCCTTCTCATCGGAACAACTTCGTCGAAGACCAAGTGCGTGTGGTCGAAAAATGGGCGATCTCTTCAACACCCTAAACAAATCTCTGCCCCGTCGATCGTCGAAGGCACATAAAGACAATTCCTGTGCTGTGCAGGTACATTGCTAGTAACCTTGTACTTGCAATTGCGTTGTGTCAGAACGTTCCGCAAATGTTCTCGTGTCTTCGCCGTTCTGACCGTCGCGAACGCGACGGCATGGGCCATGTATGTAGGAAATATCGTTCAGAACAGACAGCGACAAAAAATCAGGTGAATTGGAACAGATTGTGTAAATACGTCTTTTGTAGGATTACTAGTAAAATGTTTTAGGTGCTGTCTATGGTGTGTTCACTGCTTCGGTTTTAATTGAACGTTTCAGAAGAGCGAGTTGATTAGATTGTACAGCAGGTGCGTGATGAATTCATTTGTTTTTTCAAATACTGTTTGCGTATTTTTCGGTAATCGCATGTTCAGTAGATAGCAGAGAATGCAGTTCTTCCTTTCGAACCACATTCCTTTTCAAGACGCTCATGAAATGTGTGGAAATGTTGATTGCAGCTTACACATGGTTTTGTTAAAAAGGAAATAATTGGACCTTTACAGAATCAACTTTTTTCTACATGGTAATCTCTTTAGTAACACCAAAGCACTTTTAAAATGAATTCCTGGTTTGAAATTTCGTTGCCCCTGAAACTGAAAAGGTTCAAGCAAATTTTTCAAATATTTAAAATTTTTTGGATGCGTGAAATGACTTTACAAATATTCGGGTCGTGACCTGAGATCTTTGCAGACGTCTCGCTGTGAACTGAGGTCGAGCGCAGCAGACGTCTCGCCTGGATCTGAAATTTTTTGTTTTACGGGCGTCTTGTTGCAAAACTCGGAGGATGCTCCTCGGGCCAAAAATTTGACAAATCTATGAGACACTCAAAATTTTCCTCACATTTTCACGTACTTGGGCAAGCCCTCTCTCAGCATCGAGTTGATTCCATATGGGAAGGTACGCCTGTGACGATGTCATATTTTAATAAAGCGTTGTGAAGATATTGCAAGGTCAAATTTTGATCTCTGAAATCTCTGAATAAAGTGAATTTGTAAAGACCGTTTGATGGAACAATTATCGCAAAAATGACATAAGGTGAAAGTGAAAGATGTGAAAGATGCGACAAGTACTAGATTAGACACCACCGAGGCAAAGGTCGGACGTGTCCAGATACCCTGGTGAGATTCCACGACATTTATTTGCTCTCGGTTACGAGAGGTCACGCAAAGGTAATTTGATGTCAAGCGAAACTGACCTTTGGTCTTTTCTGCAATCAACCACTGTTCCAGTGCTAGAGCAAGCGTATTGGTTGAAGTACATGTTGATAGTAAATATGCATTCACACAAAGGAGCGTGTAATTATGCAAATAATTTAATAAAATACTGCACAGTAATGTGAAAATAGCATGATACATTTTGTCAGACCCATGGTCTATATCACAACCTACCCAAATAACACAATAGCACAAAAATGGTTAGTTGTAGGCTATAGCGCAGTAAAGAGCAAGTGCTACATGATGAACACAGACAACACAGGGAGATACCAAACACTGAAATAACGCACCAGTTATAGCTGCATTCACTCATTATCAAATAAATAGTAATCCGGCGGTGGGACGGAAAATGATGACATTTTCACGTCAGGTTTCTAAGNAAATGGCTGATAACGACGGGTAGAATGCTCACGGAATCATTTGAATTGTTTTGGTNAAGGTTTCAAATGTTTTGCAAGGCATTTTTGTAGCTTGACACTGACGACTGTTTCTTTTCACCAAATTTAAAGTAAAATTTGACCGATGCTACTTTACTAGTTTTATAAATTAAATTTGACTACATATTTGGCTTCCACACGTTCTCGACATGATGGGGTTGATTGCGTAATTACAAGAAAGAGCAAAAATCTGAGGCACCACAAAGCACGCGGAAGGTTTAGATTTCTACGCATAGTCAATGCTGAAGAAAAGGAGCCACCAAGACAACGCAGCACCAACTGCCACAATTGGTCACCCTCATTGAAGAGCGTTAACTAATGGAGGAAAAGCAAAGATTTGTAAAAAGCATCAGATCTTTGAATTGATCGGATAAAAAATTCATGAAGTCTCGCATCAATGAACGAAGCCAGGCAGATATTTTCTATAACAAGGCATCGAAGATTCTGACATAATGGTTACCCTGGTGTAGACGAACGCTTACATTTCTGGGTATGTGATGCATAATTCGGTAAGCATTGTTGTAGACAATTCATAAGCGTTTCATACTAGTATGTGTGTATTTGCTCCACAACTGGCAAGCATATATATATTGGCATGCAATAGCCACGGAATAGAGTGTTTTCACTGCAGCTGAGCACTGATCAATAAGTTTGCTGCACAGTACAGCGATTTTACTTGTCTCTGGATATCACTACAGGCCCGTAACCACGGGAGCATTTGGAGGAAATGCCCGTCAAATACTTTTTGAGCCCACCCCAAATTTTGTTGTGCCCAGCAAATGTTGTCTCAAAATTGTAACAAAACAAAAATCTTGTCACCTAAAAATGTGTTTTGCTTCTCCAAACTTCAAACCTGTCTACGGGCCTGTGTCATTGTTATCATTCAGTGAGACATTTAATAACACACCAAGGTATTTGACTTGGCCAGAAAATTGTATATTTACACCATTTAGAAAAGCATTCGATGAAGCAGGTTGTTTATACTTTTTGGGACAAAAAGGTGGATCAATTGTCTTGCTGCATTTCAAAGTGGATTCATGTTCAGAAGTATAACCATCACAAATATTCAGGTGACATTGAAATCCACTAATTCTAGGGCCAAACACACATATAACATCAGCAAACATTAGATGATTCACAATAACATTTCCCACATTGCAACCCACTCTTGCTGAGCCCAGCTGGCTTGAGAGTTCATCAAGGTAAACGGCGAAGAAATATGGACTTAGAACCCCCCTTGCCCTACCCCGTTGGTTGCAGTAAAGGGGAAAGAAAAGCTATTGCCCCACTTCACTTGCGTGGTTTGGTCTCTATACCAACTCATCAGCACTCTTATTATGCCCTTGGGTAGATTGCGCTTCAGTAGTTCAGCAAACAGTAGATTGTGGTTAGTTCCATCAAATGTCTTTTGACGCATCTAAGAAAGCTGCAAATACTGGGATGCGGTACCCCTGTTTACATAACACAACACCGTCTTTTTGAGTAGAAATATGTTCATATCAGTGCCATGCTGTGGTTTGAAACGGAACTGGTTGTCTGTGATGGCCAAGAATGGAGGATAAAATGTAATGTTCAAACAATTTAGAGATGGTAGTTGCAAGAGAAACCGGTCTGCAGTTCCCAGCATCAGTTATGTCCCCATTCTTGTTTTTATAAATAGGTACAATGACAGTTTGCGTGTATTCTTGCATTAAACACCCCAGCATTTGCAGCTTTCTTGCAGTACATTTTAAAGAGGCTACTGAGGTCATCATACGCACTTTGTATCAACATGTAAATGTGTTCAGAAAAAATGCCATCTTTGCTTGCTGCACGATTTCAAGGTGGTTTTTAAAGTAGAGATGTAGATTTGATTTCATTACCGTTTGCTCATCAGAACAGCAACCCCTCCAAAATTTTTGTGTAAGTTTGCATTTTCTTTCACTTGTGCCAATTGAAACAGCTTTTTGTTAAGTGCAGTATTGCCGCAAAATGCTTTTCTTCACTTTTTGCAAAATTAACACGTGCAATATCTATATGATTTGTACGTGGTTTACTCGTTTAGATTTTATGATAGTTTTAACTCTTCTTGTTTTCCAAGGAAAATCTGGTCTGAGTTGTGCATTCCATAGTGCATTCCAATATTCTCTTCTTCCAATCTGAACCAATGTCACAATTCACTAAAATCTATTGCCTCGTACATTTGTTTCGGCATTGCTTCTTTTGCATTTGCATGTTGTTGGTTGCTCTGTTTCATTGTCGTAGCTTTTGTTAACCTCAGATTATAGAGATGCCTGATGCTGGGTTCTCTTTGTGCGTTGGGCTGAACGTTGTGAATAAAAAGCCCTGTCCGCCAATAACGCCCCGCATTCACATTTAAAGTTACCTTTAAAAGGCCTTGCCTGATCACGACAACGTGGAAGTATGCGAGGTCAAGACGCACTTTACCATGAGAACTGATCTCGTCTTCTGGTTTGTTTTAATGCGTGGAAAATGCGATTAGATCGTTTGCAGCAGAAACAAAGGTCGGCGAACAACGAAAGAGATTGTTGTGAGAGGATTCCGATATTCTGGGCGGAAACCAGCGTGCTTGCATAACATTTGCACTGCTAACAACAAGCACTACCTCGGGCGGAAACATGTGATTTTTTCGATTGCGATGCTAATATGAAGGATGTTGGAATAATTACTAGAAGCAGAAATGAATTAAGCAAGGTGAAATTTGTTAATCAACAAAGCAAGAAGAGAGATTTTTTAAAAGTGGTCATGAACTTGCTTGTTGCTACAGCATTGATCATCTTAAAAACGCCAAAGCAATTCGTCATGACAAAAGTTTTCCTGTTAGAAGAGCTTACGTAATAAGACGATTTTTCTGAAATTGATTTAGTCACAGATTACAAATGTTTTCAGTAACGTTTCCAACGAGAAATCCTTTACTTCAAGAATACAAAACACAACAGCCAATAATAATTTATGTGGAATCTTTTATGATTTTTGATAGGAATGAAAGGGTTTTTAAAGCNATTGCCTATGACGTAANCTACGACAACAATTTAAGTTTCAGAAAAAGCAACTAAATGCAAAGACAACCCAATCTGTTGCAAACTTAACAGGTATATTTCCTTAGAGTAATGCAGCCTTATCGGAGTGTCTTTTGCAATACTCAGGGGTGCCGCGCGGTCACTTAGTGAAGTGTCAGACAGTTTGACAGCGGCATGTTTCAAAATGTCTATCAGATTTCTCTCACGTGAGAGCAAAGACTTGCGAATGGTTTGTAGTGAAAAGGTGGTCCATCATTAGCGAAGCAAGCGTGCAGCACTTATGTTGACATGTGGCTGCATACCAGACAGAAGAACGACATTCGTGTTTGGGTGTCTGTTACCACCCCAGCTTAAGCTTTTTTCCCTGTGATGGTCCCGAGAAATGTGCTAAGCTGTAAAAACAAATGAACAAAGCAATTTTCATGCAATTATAAGGAGTGCAACAGCGCCTACTAGAGGTTGGTTGTGCTTTGTTAATTGCCAACGAAAATGCAACCGAAGATCAGGATGTTCATTATCAAATTGATCAGAGTGCTGATTTCGGTAGATTTCAGGGCGTTGATAATTAAACCATGCTTGCATGGAGTGACTGCAAAATACGCAAAACAAACTTGTTCATATGCAAGCATTCTGCACGCAAGTGCTTTAAGAGCTTTTAACGAAAAATTTTCAAACTTAGGCTTGAGTTCTTCCAAAACACATAATTTGAGACCCTGGAATTTATACTTTTCTGTTTGTCATGGATACATAAATTTTTATAGTATATTTGCTAGTGACGGTACAAAATCAGGCAAAATTTGTACTTTCCAGAATGAAAAAACTAAAGATTTGAAAAACACAATTTTTACAACAAAAGGATCTTCCCATTAGGGGGAACACAAGTTGCAGTGGTTAATGATTTCCACACGATTTTTCCATTTTCCCGAGTTGGTTTCAAAATGCTTTAGAAGTAAAGCTACAACGAAACAAATGAAAATGTTTGATTTCACGTCACTTTAAAATTGCCTCGTGGCTGCAACTGTGCAACAGGAAGAGAGAAGGCTGGAGATTGAGCCACTTTCAAATCTGTAAGATATTTTCAGTTTTTCTCGATATTGAATTGACATTTAGGCAAAACGTGATGTTGGAAACGTGATGCAACAGGTCTTGTTGGAACCAAAAGCGAAAAGCATGACTGATGGATTGCTACGTGGCTCGAAGTTCAATAAATGTATCAATTTCAAATTGCAATTCCAATTGCAAATGTACTGATGATCGTAGCAGCAGTTAGTGAAACGTCTACAAAAATGTCGTTCACATCTATTGCTTTGACTGGTAATTTCATTGTAATGCAACATGTTTTCTTGAAACCGACAACGAAAAGCATAACTGACGAAAACCTTCTAACACGACAAAACAATAAAACTGGTGTCTGCAAAAATATTAAAAGTTTTCATTTCTCTTCCATTCGTTCNGACAAAATCAACCGTTGAAATGACTTCCTACGAAAATCATGAGATAATTCCTCCTAATCCCTTCCTTTTCTAATATGTCAATTGNAACATTGAAAATTACGTGTTGCCAGGCCAACAACAGGTATAAATCTCATCACTAAAGCGTGAATTCATTCAATAACCGGCTTTGTGAAATCTGTCTCGAAAAAGTTAAATCACATGATTTCAAGGCCTGTTCGCTTATAACAAACGGCGATTTTAAAAGTAAGAACTGACATATGTTGCACTTTAGCCATTTAAGAATAGACGTTTGGTTGCTCTTGGTTTGGTTCAAATTTTTGATTAGTGTTTTCGGTGAAATTTTAAGCAAAGTTTTGTTAATATCTAATGAAAAGAAAAAGTATATCGTAGTTACTTTACTTGTTTTTTGTCACAACCACTTCAAAACATTCATCTCAGCATCAAATTCAAAAGGCCCTTGCATTCAAAGAATCGAATGAACGAATGTCTAAAGGAGGTGGAAATGGAAAATTATTAGCACAACAGTCCTGTTTTTCGCTGCAAGGTAACAAGGAAATGCATTGTTATAAATTTCTGAAGTACAGTACACACAAGGGCTAAATTATGTAAATGTCGCTGTTGAGCAGCAATCTACCAAGAAACTCAGTTTTCCTCCCACGTGGTAACAGAATGCAGCCACAAGGGAATAAAGCGTTTCACGAAATGTTGCACAGCAGCACAAATGCCAAGAACGCTCACCTTCTCTTCGCAATCGCCTGTAAGGACATCGCTTGCAGACGTGCCTGCACTTAATGTGACGCACTCGTCCTGCTTCGACGCGATTTTCATCGATGAGCAAGTTGAGAATGATCAAAAAAATCAAGAAAACGGAAAGGAAACGGCTGCAGTGCATCTTTAATTCAAGATCCCGAGAGAGGAATTGATGCAAATATGTTGATCGTGGTTCGAAGCAGAATGTGTTAAGTTTTACCAAATTGGTTATCACTTAATTGATTCAGGTTCTTTGCAACCACTATGACCTTAAAAACAGAGAAGCAAAAGGTATCATTTATGCACCGTGGTGAAGGAATGGTCGTTCTAAAAACTGAGTTCCTTTCCGCTGACAAAACTGCGTTTTCCTCACGAGAAATTGCAAAATTTAGTTCAGACCTAAACAAATTGAAGCAACTGAAAAAACACAAACCACAGCAAAACAGGTTTCGTTTCAACAAATAAAGTCTTTTTCCAGGTCGTGAAAGCCTCTGGTAACTTGAAGAATTTTGATATAGAAATTTTTCATTCAGTGGGCGTTACTAATTAAATTATCAGTTTCTACCAAGTACCAGTATCACGCTTTTGTGAAAGAAATGCGTGCAACATTATCAGTTATAAAAATAAGCGCATCACAAATCAATTGATAGAAACCTCGACGCTCAATAGAGGCTTAGTCAAGCATACACCCATGTTCATTTTTATGCATTTATGAAATGGTTTTATGGCCAGGTGTCAGTTTTTCACAATTTGAAATAAAACCTAAAATCTACCTAATTTACTTTTTGTTGTGTTTTACGTTAATAAAAACGTTTAGTCCTGAAGGTTACAACTTCTTTGAAAAAATCTAATTTTTCTCAATTGATAAGAGAGAGACTTCTGAAACGGACAATAGTATGTTGCTACTTACGTAATTACCACATATAAATTACTTCAGCGTTAATTCGTATTTTATTGTGTGCGGTTGTATGTTACGCAAAAGTTAAATCATGTTTTTACCATCTTGAATGCTAAGTCCATTGAACAATCTGTATCTAAACTTACGTAGTGTTTGAAATACAGCAAAGATATCTAGTCTATGTTGGCAAAAGTTTCATAATACGCCTAACGCCGATGTTCAAAATATTAAATAAGCTAAAATGTTTGGTGTCGCATTTCGCCTTGGCCAAGGTTTGAATTTGCGTGCTAATCAGTTTGACTCGATTAGGAATAGGGCGCATTAATTGCCGCCAACGGACGTCGTGGGTTAGAAATCAACACTCCGTATCAGCATCTGTGAAAATAAAGAAATTTTCACTTCACCCAGGCCCGCAACCCGATGAATTTTTTCGAATGAGGAAATGACTGCAACGCATTGCTTAAACCCATCTATTAAACAGTGCTAGTCGTGCCGTTGTGATATGTTGTCACAGTATCTAATAATTTACTGTAGTCTGTAAATTTTTTTTTCCTGTATGTACTGTATTACAGTAATGCAAACCAATCTGTGCAGCGCGGACTTGGCGATGCAGTTTTGAACGCTCTGAACGTATGCAAGCCAGAGTCAAGCATTTGTGACATGAAGACACTGTACTTGATGGATGATCTGCGATGTAAAACTTTTCGGCGAGCCAACGTGCATCGCAGCTTCGCCATACTGCAAAGCTGGAAAAATAACTTTTGCTTCAAATAAGGTTCTACCTGCAGTTAGTCGACCTTCGACTCGTTGCACTTTTTTGGTTAAGCTGTGAAGTGATCAAACAGAAACGTCTGACCGGCGGAAGCATTTCGCGGCGAAGCCTCTTGGCCTTACGGTGTTTGCATTATGAAGTTCACTGTCTAAATATGTTGCAGCAAAAACACAGCTTATGCCTCGTAAATAAGAACAATAAAAGACGATGAAAGAAATCTTTCTTAGTCAAGATGACAATATCAATGTGTGCATATGGGAAGATCTCCGAATAAACTATATCATAAAACAACGGAAAAAGTTGACCTTTCAAAAGATCAGTTTTTTTCTGATTTCTATGTCAAGGCCCCAGAGGTCTCAAACAGCGCCTTCAAATTGTTTTTACACCCACATTCATAGTGTGCTCTGTATACACTGCATACTCTTGTAGGAACTATACCTTCAATTGCGGTGTGTTCCCATATTGGCAAATAAATCTGACATTATATTACTGCTTATGACTAAATCAAAAGATGGAGAAGCAGACGAAATTTAATATCGGTATTCAATCGACAACACTAACACATTTACCAGTAAGGTAAAACATTTGGAATCGAAAAAGTGTCTACTCTTCACCAACACAGCACACATGGTCAGAAAAAGTTTCTTGAAAGTTATATAACCAAAGTGTTATATAACCAAAGTGTCTACTATTCACCAAAAAAGTTATATAACCAAAGTGTCTACTCTGTACCAATACAGCACACATGGTCAGAAAAAGTTTCTTGACGCACACATAGAATAAGCAACTTACCAACACTGATACATGCAGATAATAGTAATATGAAAGATTGCCGTTTACGAAAATTCCTGATTGAACAGCTTGCCAATTTACAAAACGCAGGAATTTTATTAATTATTGAAAAAGAACCGCTCAATCTAAATTACATTAATGTTGCAATATTTTTTAAAAAGCTTTGCCATAAAAGCAAAACTTATACGTGCACAATATGTGTGCGTGCATTGTTTGACAAACTCACTATTTGAGGTCGCTTCGCACGCGTTCAGGGATCTCGTTCGTTAGTGTTTCAACTTCTCAAATAGAACTGACTCACGCGCTTGGCGTTCCAACCATTCGGGCTTCCGCTGGCTGCTGTCGCCTGAACCGGCCTGAGTTAGACCCACCAAACGCAAAGCGAAATATTTGGCGATAAGCTGACCAACCAGCTCGGTTATCCGACGTTTTGGCGAGACAAGCAAGATGATGCAACACGAACATAATCTAAACGTGCCAGCTGCAACTGGGTGCGAAACTGAAGCGAATCGTTTCTCTTGATCGCAGTTTCTGACTCTATCCTGATCTTCACCGGAACATAATGACTTTTTTCGTCGTCACTCTTTCTTGTGAGCGGCTGATTCCTTTTTTTCTCGAGTAGCAATGATAAGAGGAAAATACCTCAAGATCGACAAAGCTTTGTCATTCTGCTTAAATTTGAAATTGTTATATAACCTTTTCATTTCACTTTCCTTAGAGAGAGCTATCAGTCAAAGACCTTTTGCGTAAAATTGTTCAAGCTCAAGATGTTTTTAGAGCCTTACCCAATGATTTGAATTTATTGTGTAAAGTGAACCTTTCTCCGATCACGTTTTCACGAACGATTTTGAAATGGAAGTCAATAGAACAATCAGTGATTGATTACCAACACATGCCCCCAAGGCCTTATCTTTTCAGCTTCGAATTGTATATTTTGAACGTCACCCCAAACCGATTAAGAAGCAACCTCTTTGCAGAAAAAGCGTTGTCAATCTTAAAGATTGGAAGTTTTGGCGACAAGTAGTTCGACAAAATCTTGAAACGTTATGATGTCGCAGTTGTGACGAAATATTGCAAGCCTTTGAAGTGACAATGGTTATTAGATAACATCAAAACGAATTTGGATGATGCTGATATATTTGCCGCACATCGGGCGAACGTTTTGGCCATGTCGATTTTCTAAGTTTCGCTGCTGTTCCACAGATTCAAACACAATAATGCAAGCAGTTCGTCTATAGTTACGTTGTCCATCTGGAATATGGTTACGCTCTATGCACCAAATCAAAACGTGCAGTCATTTTTTAAAAACGAAGCATAGAATCAAGCAATTCATAAGAACTTGAGCTGCAGGCAAAGATAGAAAATGCGCAATTCATGCTACAACCTCGATTACAACGCTGGCAACTTGTTTGTTGTCGGGATTTTAGCTCCGTGACTTGAAATTGCCAACGGCCTGTTTCGGTGCCCGAAGGTGTCGCAAAGAGCATAGACTTTTTACGAACGCGAAGTGCTTGAGACAATGCGGTACTTCGCGCCACTTGAGAACAGAAGCTGCGAAGTATAATTCGGCGTTAAAAAATGAGAAAAGGTCGTATGTTCCTTTGCATATATTTGCACACGCAGCTTTGGACGACGTTGAGATATTCGTATGAGTCGGATCTAAAATATCAACGTTAAATCACATAAGAGCATTGTGTGGTTGTATACTTCAAACGAAACAGTTGCAAACAAAACTGCGCATCTTGCACCTGACGTGCAAAACACACGTGATATGCAAGAGTGGAATACCACCATTTAACAAACCTTTCAAGCAACGGTTTGTAATTTGTGGAGAATAATGTCTGAAGAGAATTTAAACCTGGCATCAATTGCACAAACCATTGCTACCTTAATTGAAACGCTTCTCCTCCTGATTAAGTTCATTGAAGTATTCGCTTGGCCTCAACTGTTACAACGTAGCGTCACTGAACAAGGCCCGGCGTCGGGCCGCTCACTTGGGGCACTTAAAGCCGCCAATTTGTCCCTAATCTGTTTGGGCTCTGTTGAGACCTTGGTCGCCTCATCTGCTTCTCGTTTCTACCTGGGATGGTTGCAGAAAGAACTGGTAAAACTCGAGAAAAAGTGCAGAGAGCTGCTAGTAACTGCATTTTAAGAATGTTTTCTTTCATAACAAGCTGTGACTACTTTTTCACTTAAAACAAACCCTGTAAGATTCTCTCTTTGCAATTTAATTGTTTGAAAAATTCAATCCACTTGAAACAACACTTGCAATTTTTTTAAATTGTACTGCACTTTCCGGGACAACAGGCTCTAATTTGTGTTTAGCTGTAGCTCGGTGTCAACGCAATTGTTTCCATCATAACACTTTTGTGAAACGAGCAGTGCAAAACTCTTTTTTGAAACTTGTATGTACGTTTTCTGTTAACTGCATCCAAAAACGTTCCTTATTGCTTGAAGAAAAAAAGCAAATATAAACGTTTCATTGTTCGTTTGCAAACGTTTATCACATAAATCTACCCATGGACATGTTACTCCATTCAGAGACAGACATCAGGCAACGCCTACACCACGCAATTCCTTATCAATCGGCCCCTGGCCTTGTTCACCGTCACAGCCGGTAACACAAGCGTGTTCTGTAAACAGACAGTCAATCATGAGTCAACTGCAAGTGCGGATGAGTGGCGGCACTTCAGCTGCGATATGAAATCTTGAAAAAAAACAGCGCTTGACCTTGACGACCCCATGAGCAGGTGTTGATCGATCCGTTTACTATGCCGAGTAGGAACACGAATAAGTTCCTCCGCTAATTCAAAACTTTCTACCCCACGTCTTTTTACTTACGTCAGCAAAAACATTTATCTGAGCGTGATGTAACTCGCGTGAAACTGCAATTTGTTTGATGGGAAGGGTCGAACGTCACTTTTGTAATGTTTACTAACACAATTTTCACGGTTGATTCTTCAACGCTTGTGCAGTAGATGTTTTTTAGGATCTAATGATACTTCAAGGCCAGATTTTGGTAAGGTAAGCTGCAGGCAAACCTGTGTTTGATAGATACTTTGCAACTACGTATAAAGGACTTCAAAACGTATAAGAAAGAGTGGTATTTGTTCCCCTAAAAATTGTACATGTACGTACCTGGACAACGAAAATGTTTGGAGTACGTAGTATATTTCCGTGGTCTTTATCGCCGCATAATGCAGCGAACTAACTCAAGTAAATCCTCTCTCAGCATTTTTTTAAATTGAATTTCATGACATGCCACACTTAGCAATACATTTTGAATCAAGCATTTGGTTCAACATAGAAGGCTGAAGTAAATACAATAAACAATCCAACCTCAACATCCAGTAAAGAGAAACCCAAACATGGTTATAACTCATGCAGACCTACAGAGGGTAGTTCAAGTGAACAGCTGCTCTCTTGTTATTCGCAATTATGCTGTTTCAAGCAGTTTATGCTGAAAACCTGGCAAGTGGTGAAAAAACAAAGCTCAGGGTAAACTGGGCAATATTTGACAAAATCCGCAGTGCAGTAAACCGCGGGTTGTGTTGCGGTTGTGGGGTTGTGCCATCCCTGCACGTCTGCATTGCCATATTTAGGCCCTTGGGGAGAAACAGCGAGCAAAAGAGCAAGTAAATACTTCTAGGACAAAAGAGCTTCACATTTGTTTTTCACGACAGCTACGATTTGATCCTTCGTGCTCATGATTCGCTATGCTTGCTTTTTTACTAGGTATGGAGGATGATCTTTACCACACATTCTATTATTGCTGATTTCTACGTTATTCTCATTTTCACGTTTAGTTTTGCTGCATTTGATATTTTTGGGAAACCTTAAACATCCTCCATTGACCCCGAGAGGCCACCAGTTTCGACATAGTGACATAATTGCAAAGTCAGTTTGGGAAATTACGCTTCAGGTGGCAAAAGTAATGATAATAATATAGTGAAAAAAGTCTTCATGCCTATCTAATGAGAAAAACAGCAGACAATAACTTGATTTTCTTTTTAACTGAATACCTTATAGCTTTTCAGTGATTAAATGATGTCTATGTGATGATTCGCTGATACTAATTTTTATGAGTAATGAGACTAGTGAAAAGATTGTAAATACATATTTTCCAAGCTGATTACTCTGTTAAGGTGTCACAAATGTTTCATGAAAAATAGAAAAACCCTGTTTACTTCTTTGCAAGTCATGTTTTGAAACAAAAGCTTTGGGGACAATTTTGCTTCAATAATTAAACTTTGATTTTTTAATTGCTATCTTAGTGCAAACACTGATATATCTTTCAAGCACAACATCAGATATGAGATAATCCATTAATCAGCTCAAGAAGATATGATTGGCAAATAAACACCTCAGGCAATGAAACCATGAAAATAACCGGAAGTGTTCCGCTTTGTTTAGATATTTTCCACATTTTTGTTATCACATTTTGTCTGCAGTTTGAAGTGTGGTATGCTGAAGCTGTCGGTGAGTCAAACAATGCAGAAGTCACCAATGGCAGTCGAACAATGAAGCAAGTATTTTGCTCAAAACCGAGACACGAATCAAATTGCGCTCATGATTGTCTGAAAAATTCAACCAAATAACAGCAAAAGGCTTAGGTCAGAGTCCGCAAGTCAGGCCACGTCACTTGATTGCACTTTGTGCTTGCCATAGTAATGTTTGCATGTGATAAATAGCAAGAGATGTCACTCACCTTCCAAAACGAAGGTTGAGTACAGTAAGTGATAATTTGTTGTTCGCTTGAGCATGTTTCCCACAAGCCCCCACAAATTTGATAAACAGCCATATTTTGTGGCAAAGTATGACAAGATGAAGCAGACTGACAGACAACTATTGTACGTTAATGCGAAACAACTACTTTGTCAAAAGCGGGTTTTGTACAGCAATGATTGCCGTTTGAAGATTCTGACATCATTCATCTAAAAGGGAGCTGCAGGGAGTAACCTTAAAACCTCTTTAAACGTTTTTTCCTGTTATTTTGGGCAAAGACGACTATCTGTCAGGTGGAAATAAGCAACTGACGATTTCATTAAGCACGGTCGGGAGTGCACCTGCAATTTAACTTCAACAAGAGCACGGTAACCTTTATTTGACGCTAAGTAGATGAAGGATCTCATTAAAAAATATAAAACAATCCCAAAGAACATTTGTACATGTTTATATCCTAAAGAGCCGCAAATGCTTGGAGTGAAAAACTATGAATACAAACATTAAATTCATTGACTTTCTTTCTAAAATCATTTCTTGCCGTACTACTACTTGGAGAAAAGCAAAAGAACTTTCTTGTCATTGTATCGGAAACCGGATGCTTTTGCCTGCATTGAGAAATTTCATGCAGCTGGGGTATCGGTTGGAGGTAATTGACAACCGTGGCGGTCAGATTTATTCTTTAAAATCAATCATTTTGCAAACAATTGCATTTTATATTATGATCGGGGAGTTGGTATTGAATGATTAACTTGAAAGACATTTGACATTTAAATCCAGTATTGTCGCACGCTCAAAAAAGAAATCTATACAAATGGCTGACTTTCTTCAGCAAACGATGCGTTCCTGCACAAGTAACAAACCAAAATTTCTGAATTACCAGCTTTTCTTTTCAGTTGACAATAAAAAGCTAATGACTCATGTTTGTCAACCAGGCAACGCTTTCCTTTTCTCTTTATTCAACAACTTGTTTTCGTGCATTAGAGGGAAAAGTTGACATAAGTGTTGTTTATACAAAAGACCTTTAAATCTATTTAAACGACAACGGCAATGCCTCTCTTGAGTAACTATAAGTCGACAAACTCAGGCAATGCATACCTTTTATAGCTACTGCTCTGGAAGTATAAATGATAGCAATAAACCTTGCACAGTTTGTTTCTCTTACTGTTGCTAAATCATGAGTACAAGTAAAGTGCAAAACTATTTTCACCGCACAAGAATGGAGCACAGTATGGTTGCTGCAAACGTTGTTCTACCCAGCGGTTTGAATAGCACAGTCCGTAGAGTCAACTGGTAAAGATGAATGGGTTGCTGTCTCCACTTTTGTTAAAGTGCCATCCGTCTCCAGGCCTTTCGACCCTTACATCAACTGGCCTGACGCGTTGCACACAACTCTTACAGAGATTAAGTTTGGCTGCTGCAACTCATTCATAAAAGTTGTGCAACCTGAAGCGGAGTGATGAGACATAAACGGAACGAACTAAAATCAACACAGCGAAACGTTCATGTTACTAATGAGAGTTCCTCGCTCTGCTATGACGACAATTTTCCTTTCGTCGAGTGTTTGGAAATTATTCTTTGCTTTTACTGACAACAAAGGTAGTCTCCGACAAGGTTCGTAGTAAATTGTCTGCAGAGAGCAATGACAACAAACTACGCGCAAGCTGATCTCAACGAAGCATAACATCACGAATTACCCACTGCTTAAACTGCTCTACGTCATCTTTGAAATGTGTTGAAAAAAGAAACGATGTATGTGCATGACCTTGCTGAAATTACATCACTAACTCCCAGTAGCACGAATATGAAACATTTACGACCAACCGCATAACAATTTCTGAAACTATTTTTTTTCTTTGCGTTTCTGTGATGACCGTAAACTAGGCATTATATCATGAGCATTGTAAAATAATAAAGTGATTTTATGACTCTTTTAAAATGGTGGGATTTTTAATTCAGTTGATAGTTTAACAACAATTCATCACAGAAGAGTTCAGCAAAAACGCGGATCACTTTACCACTTATTCACTGATTGATGAACTTCAATATGTGCTACAGTGAAGCAGGAACTTGTAACTGAACAAGAAACTACGTTGAAACACAGGCAGTCATACTACGCATTTATGTAGAAAAACTTTCGAACCCTTACTTCAGCTACAAAAAACTTTTTATCCCTGGTTTTGAAATTTTTGGATTAATTTAACAACCAGAAAGCTTTTTAAAAGCAAGAAACGGTTAATTTACTCAAAGAGCACACTATCCACTCAATATGCTTGAATAGCAGTATTTTCAAAAATACGTGAGCCACAACTAAAGCGAATTTCACTTTAAGTACATCTTCAGGGAAGAAGATTTTCACGACTTAAAAAGTGTCAAAGGTTAGACTGACAGGAAGATAGATTTCAATGAGACGCTTAGCATTTCTTCTACGTATTTGTACAGAACGCAAAAGGTTATTAAAGCTTATTCACTCGCTGATGAATTTTAATATGAGTGAGTGAACCAGGAACTTGTATATTCTTTTAAACGTCAAAGGGGTCTTACAGGAACCACCAAGTTTGTGTTTGATTTTGCCGTTGCAAAGCGACATTCATAAGCAAAAACTGCTGCAAACAGACATGGTGGCGAAACGCGTATTCGGATTCTGGTTGTACCTGCGATGATAGCATAGGTCTGATTAGTAGCGCCATTACAGGCAGCGAAGCCACCGTTTGTGTAGCAGATCCGAGTTTATTCTGCCGGTGAGTCCGCTGTTGTGTGTTTCGTCTGAAAACAGGTTCTAATTGTCTGACGTTCAGTATGACCACTCCTTGATATTGGGAGCCTGCACGTTTTCGTGAAATGCATTTTATACAATTACAGCAGGTATTTCTTTTCCTGTAATTAGGTGTTATTTTTCTAACACTGCTTGCTTGTCTTCCAAACACTTTAAGATATTTGATAAATTTTAGCCATTTTGAAGCTCATTAGTTTCTTCTCAACTTTCCGCAAAAACAAAACATTTCCTTCTTCTGCTGTACATACAGCAGAAAAACTATGGCGGCAAGAAAACACAATAGTTTTCATCGGGCCTGTGTTTATCAAATGGCACGTGTAAACATTTTGTTTTTTCTCTCTAGAGGTCAAAAAAATAAAGCTGCTTTGCTCAGACAGCAGTGTAGACCTTGCAGGAGATTTATGTTTGACGAGTACGACTGAGGTGAAGAAACCACACAGGTATTTAAAAACTATTTGCAGTGAAGGAATGTCGCCCTCAACGATTCAGTCAGGGATTAGCAAACCGCGTATATTCGATAAGCGCTCGGTTTTTGCGATCTACCCACAGCGTAAGCAAGCTAGGCTGCAAAAGCAAAGCATGCTTAACACACTTGCCACACATGGTGCGAAGGAACAAGCCACCGTCCGGATTCTCCTCCTCTTTCCGGAATCGCAGAACCAACAAAACAAATAGAACGAGGTATCTTTGAACTGGATGCGGTCTAACGCCGACAGTAAATGCCTTAAGTGGCCACAAATATGCTTGATCTTTCTCTGAGCGGAAGACCTGCGTTGATGCTCAAGATGTGCTATAATGTAATTATTCAAATCGTTTCACGATTTTCGTTCATTGCGATGATGCCCGATATGGGTTGTAAATGAACGTTGCAAAGCACAAAGACTTAAAAGTAGCAGGTTATGATACTGCAGCTGTAGGTTTAGAAAATGCTCACACAAAATGGACTGTGATTTTAGGCTATATATAAAAAAAGTATTAGGAAATGTTAAAGAAAAATCTTTTTTCTGATTCTCAAAACCCATCTATAGTCACAATTAATTTAAAAACGTTTTGTTTTGACCGCAACAAGATGTGAATTGCTATCCTCTGCAGAGAGAGCATAAAAACCTTTCGCAAAAAGCGTGGCCCAACCAAGGGCATTTCAGGTCGTTTCTAGGCTAAGATTGTGAGTCCAGATTTACGAGAAGCTGACATATGTTAATTGAAACATACTCTCCTGTTCATGTTGGCTACAACTGGTTTAGCGCCAGTGGCCGCGGATATAAAAATATATCAAATACATTAAAAGAACAGATATCAAGCTCAGCTTTATCTGTCCAAAAATGCAAAAATGCAGAGAGTGCATGCAAACTCAATAAAGAGTTTTGAAATAGACATATGCGAATCATAATTTTATGAGTACTGCAAGTCTACTGTCAGGAAACCAGCATTGACAAAATATCCAACCAGAAGCTGGTCGACGACTTTGGCCTGTGTGAGCACAGTCAACGAAGAAATAAATCAACCAGTCTTTACTGTTTCACTGCCTCCAAATGTTATGCCAATCTTTCTAGTTTGCCAACGCTGCAAATCTCTTGAATTCCAAAGACACACTGTTCTTTCATGGCTTTCATTCATTGTCAGTGACTGCCGCCTCCGCACCAGTGTCGGACGTTCCCGCTCCTGCTTGCACAAATAGGATATGGCTCCTTCTGCGGCCTGTGAGTGTGGCGCAGCAGAACGAACTGTCGACCATGTTGTCCTCCAACGTCCAATCCATCGACCTCCCCATGAACTGCACGGCCTGAGAGTTGTGGATGATGAGACAATTGAATGACAGCTCGACGCCTGTCCTGAAACCCAGTGCGGTCAAGCAGTTGTTAGTAACAACTGGCTTAAACGACGAAGAAGAAGGCATGTTTGTGGCTTAAATCGGATAATTAATTGTCGTTTCAGAATTTCTTCCAAACTACGACGAAATAGATTTTTGCGTCCTGTGGCAAATTTATGTTGATCAAGTTGACCCTTCGAGCTTTCTGAGTTGTGCAGGCTATGTTGTATGTACTTTGTGGTTACGTCGTTTTAGCTCGGATGGATCGCCGCAAACTGTGTTGCAGTGGAAAGAAAAAAAATAGAAATCTGCTCACAGACCTTCTGCTGAACGTGTAAGCAACTCCTTTTTTATAATATTGAGTTTGATTTCATTCGAAATTTATGGTTTTGTGCTGTTGCTTCCAAAACAAAAATTTGTTATCTGATTTCTCTTTGAAAAAAGAGTTTTTCTAATTTCATTCGGGAAAATTTTCAGAAGTACTTTTAAAGAAGTTTAAGTAATCACTAAATAACTTTTTTATTTCATCTTACAATATCTTGTCACTAATTCGCGGTTAGCAACAAATAAAGTAAATGTTGACATAATTCTTGCCAATTAATGGGTTTCTCCACAAAGCAGTAGATTTTGCTGACGCAGACAAAATCGAAAGTAGCGACTTAGTGCTTTTTAATCACACCGCATATGGAAGCGAAACATATTTGTTGTGAAAAATGATATTGTGTGAAGCTGTCATCATAGAATTACGCAGCATGCTGCAGCTCAAAGGAGCTTCAGGATTTTCGTAATGCCAGTTATTGTTTTGATGTACAGAGATATGTGCATTTTCGAGCGAGTTATTGCAACTTACCTTTAAAAAGCCTGCGCTTTTTGCTGTAAGTTCATTTTTTATACGTTTTGCTTTTATTTTGAACTATCTTTATAAATATCTACATTATTTGCTTTTGATAGACCTGTCGTATACCACGAACATAAATATCAAATTTTGAAAAAAGTTATCGTCAAATTAAGCTTGATTTCAACTTGTCAGTTGTTGGAAAAGAAACTTTTATTCATCCTAGTCAAACCTCCACAATGCTTTTTTTGGACCAATTCCAACACTAGAACTTCACACTTTTTATTAATGGTTTTACTGGGGTTTGGATGTCATCGCACTGCGTCTTTCTGTGCTGAATGACGTACCCCTTTCTGGTCACTCCTCTTTTGCTATTTCTATTTTCTGCTAGAGTTTCTTTGTATTTAAAGCTTCATTTTTTTAGAGTCGCTTCTGATAAAGCTTCATTTTAAGAGCGCAGTCCGTCCTCTGTCCTCTACTCCACTTCGCATATTTTCAGTTTCAGTCAGCGATGTCTCTGGAGACCATATCTGCAAGCGAAGGCCTATTTTAACAAACACTGACGAGAAAGTGTTGCAATCTCGGTGACCACAGCATGTAGCTCCTTTTCGCTGTTTGACGATCTGTGCGCGCGTTGCCTGGCTTAACGTGTTGAGCTTCACTCATTGAACTTTGTTGACCATGAAAACAGTTGTTGTCAGAACAACGTTACGTGACTGAATCTGCGGTTTTGCATTCTGGTTTGGAATTTCCTGTCTTTTATTTTTTCTAATATCAGGATTTGCTTGCTCTTGTGTTAACGCACGTCTTGAACAATAAAATGTAATTGTTCTGAAGCTATTTTTAATACTTACATAGTGTTGATTTCAATTAGATATCACTTGCTGTGGCGGTTCATGTGCTTCTCTCAAGTTGCTTGAATGGTTTCGATATTCTGGTCGCGGAGCACCGACAACCGAGAAATGGTGCTTGTGATCTTCTTAGCGCCGTGCTATTCGATGAATAGCGGTCAAGTGCAAGCGAAGGCTTCACACATGTTGCTTTGCAATGACTTCCCGCCTCTGTACCGCCACGCCCCGTGGCTCTCGAGCAGAGTAGAACCCTCATGCACCTTGAATACGTTGCGAAGCGAGTTCAGTAAACGGTTAAATGGCAACACTGAATACCCGTACACTGTAGGAGCTATTTTTGGAGCATAAAATTGGGATAGACTTAACAGTTTCATCAACACTAAAAAATCTTCAAAAAACTATACATTTTTATTTTGAGACGTTTCGGATTATTCTTAATCCGTCTTATGTCAAAAAATAAAGCAAGACTTGGCAATGCTAGCAATTCAAAACCGAAAGACTCTGTGACGCAAGAAATAATTTTTTTGTTTTAAAAGCTATTTTTTGTTTAAAAAATTTTTTGTTTTGAAAGCTAGTTTTTGTTTTAAAATTTTTTGTTTCAAAAGCTATTTTTTGTTTTAAAAGTTGAGATAAGAATTGTTTTCATTCCCAAAATATTTTTTCTGGCGAATCTGCATTTGAAGAAAATATTTCAAACGTGAAGTGCATTCAACTCCACAATCGAATATAATGTTATCTGCACGTAAATTTTTTAAAGTTTTATGCATGAATGAAAAAAGTATGTACTACACTTTATTGATAATATGTTACTGGTAAAACTGTAATTTCAATCAGTTTGTTAATGCCACTTTTATCACAGCTGTACGCTTGCTATTGCAAGGTTCGAATGAGAAATGATCTGAAGGCATCACACAGAATTTCAATAAACTTACTTCAATAAACTTACAGCGTGTCACAAAGCTTCAAATTTAAAGGTAATCTCCAATTCTTGTTATCAATGTTCTTTTCCCTGTTAGAATGTAGTTGCTCTTAGAGACCATAACCGCTGAAAACTGGAAGTGCTTCGACTGTTGTTTGCACATAATGTCGGGCCGGCTAAGGATTTCTGGAAGAAGGTGTTAAACACAACTTTGGATTATGGTATAGAGACAAATGACCCATAATTCTTTTTGAACTTTGCAAAGGCATTTAACTTAAACAGTGGAGTCACTGAAAAGAACAAACTGAAATATGATACGTCGAAAAAATGAAAATCGAATACATTTGCCAGGATTAACGTTTTGTGGACAATAAAAGTTATTGTTCTGATGTAATTTCAATAGTCGAAGTATTTATTCCGTAATATTATGCGTAATTACCACAGACTGTCTTGGATTGTCGGAACACAACTTTAAAAAAAGCGCATTTTTAAACCATGAATACGGCATGTGTTACGCCACAAAAAGAAGCGCGATCGTTCTAAGTTATGTAATCCTGTGAATAAGTGATTTTCGTGATTACCAATTGTTGGTAAGCCTAAACATTGCCAAGTCAACATTTTGCGGGCTTGGGTTGAGCTGAGCAGCGAAGGATTTCCCTCTCGCAGCCACATTGCTCAGATTTCCGCGTTTGCGGTTGCCCGGCAAGTCTGTAACTGCTGTTACTAAACGTTGCACATGCACAACCTTCGAGCTTCGTAAGCAAAACAAAGATGCGATCAAACAGGATGTTTCCATCGTCTTGTGACAAATGGCGGAATAACTGCTTGTCTGAGTCGCTTTGAAGCTTTGCATTAAGCGAAAAATGGGCCATATGGTGGACAACAGACAAAATTGACTTAATTCACACAGGGTGACTCTGATAAATAACAGGCATAGTCCAGAAACTTGAAAATGTATCGAGAGGCACGTGAATATAAAAGTAATCTCTCAAGCAGGACAGCTCAAAAATCGAAATATTCATCAAACAAATGTCTTCCTTCGCTGCTGCAAAACATTGTTCGTTGTTTCTGCAGCTGTAAACAAAAATCTTCGTTTGCTTGTTTAACAACAGCCATTAAAACAAACACAGGCAAAGTATATCAAAACCTTCTTCCGTTTGGATAGCATCGAGAAATGAGTTCACATGAGAACGAGCNCTGAGCTGGCATGCAGAAAAGCAAAGCTCAAAGAGATTACCGGCCCAGATTAAGCGAAACAATTTTTTAAGCTAGCATGAACCCAACAACAACATGGAAAATAACTGGACCTTCGTTACAACATGACCAGTGACGTAAACGCGCAAACAATGAAAAGGATGTCCTGACGTAGGGAACGTGATAGTTGGCGTTTAGTTTGTAGTTGCAACAGACCTATACTCCATGGCTAAAATGGGTGTTTGAACTTTCATCCAAAACCGCCTGGCAAGAACCGCACGTCAGACATTTGAGCGTTGCTAACATTTTTATCTCGCGGAAACGGCTCCATTTCTTTCTTCACTTTTGGTTGTAGAGTATACATCACTACCACATATAATTCAAGCCGACTTCCACGTTTTATGCTTAATGTAACGCTGAGTTCGACAACAGCAGTCTCTCAGAAAAAATGTTTAATTTCCTTGAAGACGGACTTTAAAATTTAACAGTAAATCGCGCTTCTTATGTATGATTGTTAACAAAAACAAGCATTGCATGACAGTGTGAACAGCATAGCATCTAATCTAGATGTACTGAAAATTGAATTTATATCGGGCTTTTCATACTTTTCAAACCTTCAAACGGACCGGATTTCCAACCAAAATCTGATGCATTTTTTTGCCAAGTTAATTAATTTCAAGTCGAACTGGTAAATTCGCCATGCAAGCTTCAGTTGTAGGTTGGGGCTCGCTGCCGTCTCATTCCCAAGCTTTAAAGACTAAAGCAAGGTTAAGGAACAGAAGCACAAAAAAGAAAGTTGTGTGGTGCAAATGTTACGGTGGAAATTGTTTTGTGTTATGTAGAGATACTGACGCCAACAATGGATAACGAATAATAGACCAAAGTGAAGTGAGCTGCACTTTTTCCAGACGCACTTTTTTGGTGGATTCGAGGTTCGACAAACTTGTGAGTTTACTAAAGAGGCATTTTACAGCTGGTTTCTCAAAAAACAACTAGAAGAAAATGTTATCGTCTTTACCATAAAAAACGACAACATTTATATTACTAACGCAGCCAAAAGAAAAGCTCAGAATGAATCTCAAGACACCAAACAATTTCACAAAAAACAAATTTGTTTCAAATACTTTTCCCGTCATCACTCAACAAAAATAATCATATCTCTTTCTGCGTATGCTTATACCGGTTACAGTTATAAAACATGTAGGTTGCACTCACTTTTAATTGAAACGCGAGGCAAAACTGTTCAATTAACTGTTCACTGCACTGATGCGCGAAACCATGTATGAACGAGCAGTGGTAGCTTCTTACTCCAAACTCTTACTAGATGGTCATCACTTCACAAAAAAAATATATTGCTGTTTTTATATACTGCCTTTGCCCGGTGACAAATATGAAATACAGCGGATTGAAACCATTTAATAAAGATTTTGCTGTTTACTCACTTCAAACTCAGCCTGTCCGTAGACTTTTCTTAAGTCCAGCTATTTTTATGGAAGGTCTTACACTTACGCTGCTTCGTCACGTTTACAAGTGTTGAAAATTAATACACAGCAACAAACGGTTGATTATTGTGGTTTGCAATAATCACTTTTGTCAGGTGTAGTCCTACAAAGGTACCATTTCAAAACCATGACGTAGTAGACTTGTTTTGGAAAACAATGTGATTACTGTGATAACGTGGAGCGATGTGACGTCTGGCATGGTTGACCTCAACAAAGGTCAATTGGAATGGAGTGCATCTTTTACTGGGAAGCACGGACAGGCGAAACGAATTGGCTCTATTCAGAGTGAAACGGACCGCAGTTAGCCGGTACCTGGCTTAAAACAATCCTATTACTCAGATGCTTTGTTTGCTTGGACCACTCCTGCTGGGCTATCTTGTGCACCAGAGATGGGTAGCATTATTTAATTTTCCTGAACCTTCCATGGCTACCAAGTGGGTGGCGCAGGGAGCAGCCCGTTCGCTCCATACGGACCAAACGTTCTCGATCTTTTGTCATGTTTCAGGAGGAAAGAAAAAGGTCTTCTTTAAATAGATTCCTCCTGAATTCATCTGTAGTATAAATTTTTGCTCCAGATTTGTATTTTTTGCTATGTACGAACAACATTTTAACACATTTTGAAAGGCTAATCATCTGATTTTGCGGGCCATTTTTGGAATGCATGTTTTTTTACCAAAAAGACGGCAAGAACGATTAGTTTCGTCTTCGCGGGCCACAGCTAACGCATCAACGTTTTAGACACACACGAAGAGTTTCGTCAAAATGTGCGTCGAAACGTGACGTATACGATGACATAGTCCCGTTCTGTCACTGGTTGAGATTCGAACGTTCAGCTGTCATTTATAATAGAAAAGTGAAATAATGATTTATCCCATGCACAGATTAGACAACGCTCATCGGTCCTTCTCCTGCACGTTTATAAATTACACGCACTTTCAGTGCAAGAAAACGGTTTTCTTTGGTTGTACCCCAACGCTTGTTTCAGACGAAATGGCCCCCCAACGAAATTGCTAAGTTCGCTGGTTACTATAGTTACAATAGTGCACTCCATAAGGGCCAAAGAAAAACCGAAAAAAGCGAGAGCGATATTGCAGTAGTAAAACATAGATTCTCATTGTGTTATGCTCAAAATGACTGTTGAGAAACTAACATTAAAAGAGCAATCAGCAGATTCAGTAATCATACGTATGTCATTAATAAGCCTTAAAAAATGTTGAAATATGTAATGACCGCAAGACCACTTATCTACTTAATTGTTTAGTTTAAATACGTCACGTCACTTGGTTTGTTCTTAGCGGTCATCATCCACACACGGAAACACTTTATTTCCATCTTTTACTGAATTTCAACAACATTTGTACCCAGCATCAAAAAAATTTCTTCATTCGCAGGGTCCTTTTCCGCTAATTGTAGAAATATCTGAGGATCAGGTCGTTGGTAGATTCGTTTGGAGTTTTCCCAAGTGCTGTGGCGAAACTTAAGAGAAGACGCTTCAATAAGCACTTTATTTTTCAGGAAACTTTCGAAAGTTTAGAAGTGGGAGTTTGTGACAGAAAACGGACCGAAAACATCGTCAACCATGTCTCGTTACCACAAATGACAGCGGAATACATTGCTTCTTTTGCAGCTGTAGTGGTTGCCTCAAGACTGGGTTTGCAGTAGTCTCAATGCAAGGTCTCTGCTATACAAATGTGCCCACAGCAACGCCTTCACGTGGTGCCCACTGATATTGCAAAAGTTGCTGTGTATATAGCGCTACCCGTCTTTCCAACGGCATAAACTGGGCAGCTTCTGAAAACATATTATGTCCTGCGAAGTATTTAAAGTTAGAATCCACGATCCTCTTGGGAGACTTTCCTGCACACTTCGGGAAAGATGCTAGGGCATGGAAAGGTGTGATTGGTCGACGTGGTGGTGCCCACGTTAATTATAATGTAATGCACCTGGTGCAACTGTATTGTAACAACGCCCTGCACGTAATGAACTCATTCTAACAACACATATATTTACACAAGTACAGATATAAATGTGCTTAGATTCGTTGTGTCAGCGAACACTCATTGTTTTCTGCATTGTTTCAGCTGACTTGTTCCGAACAGTGTTTGACAATCGTGTCAAAAGTATTGTAGAACTGTCGAACGATCACAACGTGGTAGGCAACAACGTCTGGAAAAACAAACAGAAACGTGCAGGACCAGTAGGTCCTACCGAAGAAAGTGGGAGGTCCATCCTGACGAACAAGTACGTAAGCAAGACCTTCTTTGTTCCGAGAGATCCGGGAATACACAGCGAACGTGGGGGTGGAATGGCACCTGTAGCTTCTTCTATATGCTCGGTTATGCGGACGTAAACGACTCGGTGTGGGGAATACTGGCAAAAAACAACACCGTGCTTGAACCATAAGGTGAAGATGCTATTTGAGCACAGAAAGTTGCCTACAAGGCATGTCTTCAGAACAAAACCGCATCTTCGTTGCATTCGCGGTACGCTGAGGCGCGAACGTACGCAGCCTTCACGATGAAAAGGTGAAAAATTCAATGTTGGGAGAATTACGGGTGTAAACTAGATTCCAATTACTCGCAAGCCAACAAAGTGTTCTGGCAAACTATACGGTGTCTTCGCGACAAAAGATCTAATACTACTAAATCCATCAAAGACCAAACTGTTTTCTTGCTCAGCAATTAGGAGGATGTTCCTGGCAAATGAAGAGATATTTCAAAGATCATCTGAACTCAGCCACTCTCACATCGTCGGACGCTCAGTAAGCACACTTGGAGGGAAATTACCATCACTGCACCGAAGTCGTCCTGGCTGTCAAAACAATAAAGGCGGAGAAGGCTGCGGGTTGTGTTGAAATCCGACCTGATATACGCAAAGCATTGAACAGAGAAGGGAAGGCTTCCTTTGGTTGATGCGAGTGTGTGTCAAGAGATCTGGCGTTCTGGAAAGGCACCGAAAGATTGGCAGATTGGGGTGATCATCCCAATGCACAAGTAGGGAGACAGGAGAGAGAATACCATAGATTATATTTTTCAAACATCACAAAACTGTCAGTTTTTAAATCGATATTTGTTCCGATCCTATCCTAACCTATTGCCATAAATCATTTGGTAATTACTGAAAAAGCGGTTATCTTAAATACAGGCGACAGAGATGGGATGTTTGCGATGAATTGATGGTGTGACACTTCACGACAAACTGCGCAGCTGTGAAATTCGTAAACCTCTGAATGATGAGCCACTTCTCCGATTAGACATATATCAGCTACATTGGTTCGGCTATGTCACCAAAGTATCGCAGGAAAGATTGGCGAGTTAGGTCTTCTGGCTACACCCATGCGAAAGCCACCAAGAGGTCGACAAAAGCTTGGTCTCGTCTAGGTGTAGAGCCAGCAGAACGATCTGAAATTGATGAAAACCGTGAGATCTTTCGATTTCTCGTCGGGCTGCTGCCTCCGTGACCCTCCCCAGAGAAAAAGCAGCTGTGTAAATGAACAAACGAAAGTTTAAATGTGTGGTAAACGCAGAAATTCACTGATTTCGACGTGATACATGCATTCATCTAGTTGATATCCGGCGTTATAAGTTATGCGGAACCGTTTTTGGCTCCTACGTCGTGATTTCAATTAGTTAAAGCCTATTCAGCAGCTAGATGTTCTGTTGCAAATGTTTTTAAATTATTATTAATGTAGGGATTTAGTGAGAACGATAAAGTAGCATTTGAATGCTACGTCGAGTTGAATCTAAATAAATTTCTTCTAAAACTGTTAAAGTAAAAGCAAATGTTTTTAAATTTAAAATATCTCGTCTCTGTTACTCAGCTTTGCATAACGTCAAAGTAGATTTATCTTCTGCTTTTGACTTGGTTTTCAGTTTCAGGCTATTGTTGGAGATAACTACAGTAGTGCTTCGTGCAGGCACCTCTGCACTTGTTTAGTTCAGAAGCAATTGCGTTGCTTCGGCTTCATTCACTGTGAGTTATAATCCTGTGGAACGAAACCATTTTAATCGAAACAAAGTGTCACGTGAAAATTTTCTCTGGAAATTTGTGGCTTTCAATTGGTGCCAACGCTATTCTTTGTGAAAGGCCATATCCCTATGCGTGAACGCCGGCGTGCGTAGTGTCATCTTTGAATTGCTAGCATCCGTTTCCTGACAGTGTGAGGCGGTGTTGGACGCGTGGTGCCTTCATACTCTAGGATAGTACGTTTTAGAGCTTTCCATATGCTCTTGCTGAGTGGCAACGCAGTGGGTACAAAAATGTCAATCGTAGCTGGGGTTAAAGGGTGGACAGTCTAGTGATACAACAATTGAAAGAAAAACAAAGTTTATAACATGTATCTTGCAAACAGTCCAGCTGACATTCACACTGCCATTCGAAGAGTGAGTCATTTGCGGATCGCAACTGGCTGAGCGCAGGCGCTGAAGGCCGTAAGAAGGCGTGAAGGTGCTATGTATTAGTGAGGTATATGCTTGTGATTTACAATATACTGAAAATCCGCATTTCCTAGTGCATTTCGTGGAATTATAAGATCCTTTGTGATAGTCGGTTACCTTCACGATGAAAAGGACTTCGCATTCATCTGTAGAAGGAAGATTAAGCGTCGTTCAGCATAGACATACAGGAAGACAGTGCCTTTTTTCTATGATATTGCATTTGTATTGCATTTTTTCCTTATTTTGAAGATCGAGTCTTTCTAGGTCACTAACATGTACAAAAGCAACACTTTCTGCAACTGAAGTTGATCTCAACGAAACCGAAAGTCAATGTTCATCTTCATTACACGTTTTGCTAAAAAATACAGCTGGTGAAAGGTGATCTTTTCAAACCATTTCGAACCAAAAACTTTTATGCCACGTGCACTCAATGACAACACCAGTGCTTCCTGAAAATGATTTTAAATAGCTTCTGATCGGCATGGTGCATGTAAAAATGTAAATTATTTTGAGCCTTTGCGAATAAAACTGAAAAAAAGAACTCTTGAAGGAAAGTAACTTTCGGGCAAATTAAATCAAAAACAGAAAATGAAATTTTGTGTATAGTTAAAGATGAGGTGACTTTTCATGGCGAAAAAGGCATTTCCTTTGAAGAAAAACAGTTTTGATGTACTTGCACGAATGCTTGGGTTCAATTTAGTTTAAGATAAAATGAATAGCAATATCTTGGCAACACCAAGTCATGGTTCTGACCTTTAACCTTTCGAAAATAGCCCATACGTTTAAGTGATGGAAGTCGTAAAAACAAATGTTAGTTAGAGAGAAACCCTTGACGAACATTTTGGACTTCTCACCGAGGCTCTACAATGGAGGCTGATTCGCGCAGTTATCCAGTTACGGGCAGTACAATACCCTGAGAGCATAACAGGAAGCTGTATGGTCTCACTATAGTTTGTGCCAGCAGCAAAGAAACAAAGTTTTAAAGAATTTTCTAGTAAAGTGCGTTTTCGAAAGTGCAATGCACTGTATGTGTCACTGAACCAAACAAAAGAGTGAAAGGTATAATTAGCGTGGTGCTGAAAACGGCCATTTATTTACACACAGACGAAATAGGTACTCTACGAAAAACTTCAATTTTCCGTGTTTGAAACCTGCTTAGTTTCTTCATTACAATTTCCTTTTGTATGTCCGTGAATGGAACATTTCGGAAAAGAGTTGTTTCGGAATGGCCGTGAGTAACATCATCCCAAAGATTTCCACGTTAGAATTTAAAAATTTGCTTGTTCTACCCACATGTACTTGATACCGGATAGATTCAAGGAAATTGCTTGGTAAGCAGGTATCGAGAGTTGTTCGAGAATTCAGGCGGAACTGTTTTGTTTATTTGCGCAATTTATCTTTAATTAATTTTTATTGGGACCGATGAACCAGATTCTAGGACATAGGCAATAGGTTTTCCAGGCGAGTGCCCCTAAACGGTTTGTCAGTCTTCACCAAATGTTTAGATTGAATAGTGGTGTTTGAGTCGATTTCAGACGGAGTGATTAGGGATGCATATAGGAATATTTACATACGCATATGACTTTGCTAGATATAATCCACGCAGTTGCGGGCGGAGATTTAAAGAACTTCCAGATTTAATCCAATATGCGGTTTCTCAAAAGTTCATCTTTTGCTTCTCGGCTGAAGATTTGGAACAATGTTTGTCAAATATCGATGTAAGCTTTTCGCTAAACGTACCAGCGACAGAGGTTGCTTTTAAGGCGTTCGTAAATTTTAGAAGCAAAATATATCTCCGTCGCAGAGTAGTTTGAAAGTTAAAGAAGACGAGGTTAACCAGATGTCATTTCTTTTATTGCTTCTCAGGCAATTCTTTGTTTAAGCAAAGCAATCTAATCGGAGCAAACGTCCAAAAAAGAACATTTTCGACTTGACCAGCGTAAACAGCAGAGCGGAATCGGAAGAATTGTTTAATCTTGAATGCTTTAACAGGCATTAGTGGATATTCACCGTCAGTGGCAGATCCCGAGCAGGCCTTGATGGGAGGGGGGGACAGTCACATAGGGGCAGCCAAAGCGTTTTCACTTGTTTAAATACCGAAGATTTCCTATGACAAACGTTAGTATCACAGATAAAGTGGTTACGCTTTGTAGGCTAAAAAAGTGGCTCTTTTTGTTGGATAAGCACTCGATCTTTCAGGAAATCACCGCAATTTAAAAGCGCCTTATATAATTAGTCCACAAAACTTGTCAAAAAAGATGGGCCACCAATTTTCAAAAACTGCGCACTAAATACCGACACTGTTGATGTCCCAAAATATCCCTTTCATCCTTGGGCGTCAGAAGAACTTTTTCCAGGGGGGTCAATAGTGGATATTTCTAGAGGGTGGCCAAAAGGATTGTTTCCAGGGGTACCGCTAGTGCTGAGATTTCATTTTACCAACTCGAAACTGAGAGATAAACATGTTTCTACAAAAAGTTATTTGGAAAACATCAAGTTTCAAAGTCCAGTGTGTCTTATCCCCCCTCCTTCCGACGCCCATGCTTATGTCTACAAAATGCATTTGAAAGATATAACCTACAGCATGCTGCGCGATAGTGCTTGACGCTATTTTGGCTTTCCGCAGCGAAATCAGAAAAACAATGTCTGAAACGCATGCCCGACCTGGTTAGAAGTATAGAACACTTCTTCTTACAATAACAAGTGATAACTCAAGGCCCACGATGGGTGTCGAGAAAATAGGTAAATGACAATCACGTTTACAAACAAAGTGTGTGCAGTTACATGGACTTGGAAAGCATAGTTAATGCTAAAGCGACAATTCCAAAACAAAACAATGAATAAAAGACATTTGCTGTGATGTTTCTTCCACTTTAGGTATCTCTGCTGGCTATTGTGAGAAACGATCTTGAAATCGCATGATATGTTCACACTTGGCCCAAGAGCCATGTCTAAAACTTTTCCAATTTGCAGAGGCGTAAAACAAGGCTGCGTCCTGGCGCCGACTTTGTTTGGCACATTTTCTTCAGCTCTTCTTGCACACGCTTTCCCAGAGGAGGATGGAGTTATGCTCCGCACTCGTGGCCAGCCCGTAGCCAGGTTTTGAGGTTTGCGGGCACACATTACATTTTTGGGGGGTAATGTTTTTGTTTTATTGTATGTTTAAAGCAAATTGTTCTATTAATTTTTAGCGATTAACTGGCAGCATATTGCCAGTTGTCTGTTTTCAGTCTGATCACATAAGATTTATGATTGTACCGGTATGCTATGTGCCGTGGGTAGCCAAGCAGGGGAGGAAGTCTCCAGCGCCTTTCTCAAATTTTCCAAAACGATGAATATTTCCAGAAAACGTATCTACACAAAACTACAGAAAGAGCATTTGTTTAGTTATGCGCTTTTCTCCGGAAACAACAACGAAAAACAACATGAAAAAAATACGCCTATGCTTGGCCCGTGACTAGGGGGGGAAAGTCCCCCTAAAATTTCTTTCGCCCCGCCCTGGAATATGTGTTGGACATAGTTTAAAAATTTGGGCCCCTCTCAGAAAACTCTTCGTCCACCCTGGTGTCCCAAGCTGATTACGGGACTGGCTTCAAGATATTTTTATGATTACGCGCCAGTGCTTGATGCCTGTTTGTCGTAGCTGATTCAGTGAAAACTTTGTTTGATGTTTGCCTAATGCTCTGTTAACTTTTTTGAAAAACATAACAATATTTTGTCAGAAACAACAAAACTGAACCAATTTTATTCGTATCAGCATTTAAAGTGAAGACACTGGTACGAAAGAAACTCCGTCTAATTTCTCACAAGAGTCACAACAATGCGAGATTATATTTTATAAATACATACATTCTATTGATCACTGAAACAATCAATCAATCATTCCCATTAACAGCTGGAAGTCGAACCATGTCAGGGATGTAGTGCTAACAAAAATGTGTGGGAANGCATCCAAAAATTAGCCATTTTGAAACAACTTCAAACTCATTTTAAAACGAAACGTNAAAAAGGTGTGGGAACGCCGTTCCCACGAGTTCCCGCCCCACTACACCCCTGAACCATGTACTCTAGCATGTAGACGATCTACCTTTTATCAACACTTGCAGTATTTAAAACGTCTTTTTGTACAACGAAAAACGAAAACATGAAAAAAAACAAGAAAAGAAATTTGAGCACAAACTGTCACAAAAGTTGTATTTCTGACACCTGCTACATAGCACAATAAATGAATAATATTCATCGAGGCACTTGCAGTGTCAAAATAATACTTTAAACACGCAGTCGTCGAGTTTTGGTCGAAAATTCAGAAATGATGTCTTTGTTTACCACAGCAGCTGTTTCATTTTTTTCAAAACCTAAACAAACCAGCTTACATTTATACGATCGCAGGGGCATAACGAGAGGGGCAAGAGGGAATAATTCCCCGGGCGCCGAATCACTACGGGGAGCGCCGAATGACTGCAGGGACTCCAAAAAGTCCAAACAATGTCACAAGTAGGCCTACTTTTTTCAATGCAGTACATTTGCTTCCTAAAGACCTCAAATTCGAACATGGTGGCTCCAAACTTGCTTCTTGCCCCGGGCGCTGTCTAACCTCGTTACGTCCCTGTACGGTCGTGTGTCATAACGTGTGAGTATCCTCAACACACTGGAGAAGCTTGCTTCACATATGGCTGTCGAAATTCCTACAGTTAAGCCCGCGCTCAGCAGCAAGTGTATGGTGGGAAAAGCTGCTTTATACTTCCAAAACCATTTCAAAAACTGGTCCAAATTCATACGGGTGTTTTCATTTTAAAACACGTTACGAAGCTTTGGTGAGACAATGCTTTTCACAGTCGTAGCTTCAGCATCGAGATCTTCACTGGCACTTTGTTAGTTGAATTGACTAAAGAGTAAAGAGGTTGTAACTCTTCCGTGTCGAGAAAGCAATTCGATGCTGGTGAAAGAACACGCAAATATTTGATGAGAAACATATCAAACTCCGAAAACCGCTTACTGAATTCGCTCTGAATGGTAACAATGATTTCAAAGTAAGATGCTTTCAAATTCAAACTCCCATTTTCATTGTGAATTCCGATGTGTTTTGTTATGAATGACGTCGTCTCTGAATCGAGATGAAACCGACTTTTCGCTTGTTCAGAGGGTGGGATGTAGTTTCACTTGTTTAGAGGATGGGATATCTGTAACTTGCTTGCGCCACACACTAAGTACGGAATACGCGCTAGCTGCATTTTATGCTGACTTATGCTAGTCAGTGTTACAGTGATCTATACACATGCTGAAGCATTTCTACGTCAGACACAGAATTCCCTAACTTTTTTGATCAACTTCTAACTCGCGTACGTTATTCCACTGGGTTTGGTTTGGCTATTGCAAGACGTTCGGTTTGACTACAAGCAAGGCTAAGACCAGTCCAATGTTCCCTCTAAGATGCGCAACTGCGCAGTACCACCAAATCATTTGCGCAGAGAAATCTGATTCTCGTACACTTGCAACCTTCCAAAACGTTGGAAAAGCAAGAAAACAAGGAGAAGCTATTTAAAATAAATGTGTAAGCCCTACTTTATTCGTATTTTCATAAGACTTCAGGCTTATCCTAAATTCTAATAATTCACGAATTTGTAATTCTTTTAGAATTCTGGCACCTCAGCTTTAAAATATTCATTCTCACTAAAACCAACAATTGCTAAAATTTTCTTAGAGAGAACGCTGGCTAAGACTTTATATTCAGGGTGACACAAAAAAACGGTCATCACCAAAAATCGAATAACTTCCAAACTTTTATTTAGATTGACACAAAACTTCAG